>MDTD01085730.1_pt1 | contig 15360 bp, 15 predicted proteins | sample 811221 | NCBI WGS metagenome assembly MDTD01 (sample SAMN05326646, study PRJNA326480) | marine metagenome | isolation source: seawater | place: Pacific Ocean: South West | collected 2011
GCTATTTTTTAATTGCAGATCACCCATGGTGATTTGGTCAAATAATCCTCGAGTTGTCATTATTTTCTCCCTTTTTACGGTTGGATTGCTTAATAATTGGACGAATCAAACTATAAGGCAGTTTTTTGTTATGTCTTCATGGATGATCAACTTTTTAGCCAGCGAATTTGAGACCATTTTACAGCCCAGGCAATCATGCCCCATGGCATTCGCCGTGATGGTCCTCTCTAGTGGATATGGCTTTATCCAAGAGTCTCAAATTGCCGTGCTGATTTTGGCAACGTATGAATTAGCCGAAACATAAAAATGGATATATTACTTTTGCTGGCATATGGCTAAAAATATATAAATTACTATTTAATTACTTTTATGTATTCAGCATTATTACTAAAAAAGATACTGACAACTCATCTCACTTTGCTCCGCGATAGCCTGATAATCCCGCACAAACCTTCTGAGCTTCAGATTTATACAACAACGGAATAGAAGAGAAACCATGGATGTTTTACTTGAATTGAAACAACTTGCCGACGACAATTACAGGGTATTTAACAGCAGAATCATTCCCACCAGGCAAGTAATGCTGGGAGTGCGCGTACCTGCCCTGAGAGAAATTACCAGGAAAATAGCCAAAGAAGATCCATTGGACTTTATCCGGTTAGACAAAGGGAATATTTTTGAATTGATTCTCCTGGAAGGCATGGTGCTCTCCAACATGGACCAGCCTTTTATGGATCTGCTCCCCTATACCGGGAAATTCTTAGACAAGGTTGACAACTGGGCACAAATTGACACTACGGTTTGCGACTTCAAACGCATTGCAGAAGAGAAAGATGAAGTGATTACAGTGGTGCAAAAATGGCTTGCTTCAGAAAAAGAATTTGTCGTGCGGGCAGGATTAGTTATTTTGCTGGCCCATTATATTGCAGAGGAGAATCTTCAGATGATTTTTGAACTCTCACAAGGGGTATCGCACACGGGATACTATGTGCATATGGGCAATGCCTGGCTTATCTCTGCGTGCATGGCTAAGTATCCTGAAGAAACTATAGAGTTTTTCAAGAGCAATACCCTTGATGCAAAAACGCATAACAAGGCCATACAAAAATCTCGCGAAAGCCATCGTGTCTCAAAAGAACACAAGACCATACTCAAAAAATTGAAAAAAAGTAGCGGCCGATAAAAGAAGTTAAATATTAACTGCATTCCCTTCATATACAGCTGAAGGATTGTCTTCCTTTCTCAGGAGGCCGTTTTTTGATCCCAGCATTTCCAGCCCCTAATTTAAAGGGACATTGTTGGGACCGCTTTTCACGATATCGTTAAAATAGAGAGAATATTGGTCAGCAAGGCTGCTTTGACGTTCTATCTCGTCGACAATTTTGTCCTGTGGAACTCCATCAGCGACCGGGGCGACGTGGTTGGAGTTGTTTTCCACTACCATCTCCAGACCAATGAATTGATCCTTTGTTGCCAAATAACCGATTGAAAAGAATAACAACACTAAGGTGAGTCTATATGTGAAAACAGCCATATCATTTATCCGTTCTTTTCTGCGCGATGGCAGACGAGCCATGACAGCTCGCCTGCCGGCAGTTCAGCGTAATGAGATTATTATCTCTTCCCCCGCTTGAATATATAAACAATATCAGAGGCATTCTGCTCCGCCCCTTCTTTTGAGTGCGCTTCGGGTTTGTGAGAGTAGACCTGTGGAACCCCAAACAAGTCATACGTTACGAAATATAATACTTACTCGTTAAGGAAATTTTCAATAGGCAGATGAGGTAAAATGGCCTAGGACGGATGACTAGCTCGGATTTTTCACATCGGTATTTTTCAAAAAAAATCAAACACTTAATTGGATTCTTTAGGGAAATAATCGCGAAGTTGCAGGAGTAACTCATGAACATGACTACAGGAAAGCTTATGCATGAGATTGGTTCTATGCACACGTACCGTCTTTGGGCTTATAAAGAGGATTTCTGTAATCTGGTTCGGCGTATTGCCTTGAGAAATCATCGAGGCGATTTCATATTCTCGCGGCGTCAGGTTGTCGATTGCATTTTTAGTGTTTTTCCTGTCACTGAGCAACTCACTCAATATGGTCTGAGGAATTGAGGAACTGAGATATATCTTCCCCTGGGTCACAGATTCGACGGCAGCAGTCATCTCCTCCATCCTGTCATTTTTAAGCACATAGGCCAAGGCACCGGCACTAATGGAGCGGCCGATATATTCCTTACTGCTATGCATGGAATACATGATTATTCTGCAATCGGCAGCTATCTCCTTAATCTTGAAGATGAGGCTTATACCATCGCCGCCCTTGAGGGTAATATCAAGAATAGCGATATCTGGCTTTTTCTGTTCAACCAGCGCCAAACAGCTTTTTCCATCACTGGCAACTCCGGCAATGACATACCCATCATGTTTGGAGAGAACACTTTTCAAGCCATGACTGATCACCGGATGATCATCAACTACAATGATAGATGTGGTCATATTCAATTGGGTCAGTAAAAATTAACAAGCGAGTGCTGGACTGCTCCCATCTAAAAATGAAACTGGAACAACGAGGTAATTGTGGCATATATACTCAATGCAAGTCAATTACAGAATCACCCTGACAGTCTCCTGCAACAGATATGAGTTGACAAGGCAGAAATGTACAGCAGACCATCCATGGTGAATTCCCGGCAGTCATAAGGCAACAGAGATCAAAGGTGGGACCCAGCTTCCCTGTGAAAAGATTTCCTCCGTGCAATCCCCACTACGTTGACAATACCCATTCAATTGTCATGGTAATCATATAAACCAGACATTCATAAAGGAGGAGACATGCCACCATTAGAAGTTTTTTCCGACTATATCTGACCCTGGTGCTATTTCATTACCGGGAGTATTGAAAAACTCGAAAAAGATCATGACATAGAGGTGCAGTGGAAGGCTTTTCCCCTGCATCCGGAAACTCCGCAGGAGGGCATGACGCTTGAGCAGCTTTTTGCCGGAACAACCGTCAATGTTCCCCAGATGCTTGACCACTTAAAAAATGTGGCCGACTCACTCGGGCTACCCTTCGGCAGGAGGATAAAGACCTACAACAGCAGGTTGGCCCAGGAGCTGGGACTCTGGGCGGAGAAGATGGGTAAAGGCCATGATTTCCACATGGCGGCGTTTCACGCCTATTTTGCAAATGGGGAAAATCTGGCCGAACACCAGGTGCTGCTCGATATTGCCGAAGGAGTCGGGCTGGACAGAAAGGCTGCAGAGGAAGTGTTACAGACCAGATCCTTCAGTGGTGCAGTGGATGCACACTGGCAGCTCTCCAGGCAAAAAGGAGTAACTGCGGTGCCCACCTTTATTATAAATAATGCGTCTCTGACCGGAGCCAGGCCTTTGAATGATCTGCTCAATTTCGTCAAGGAGGCTTCTGCACGAACCTCTTGACCGAGTTGTACCGCCAGCGGTACTGCGATCACCTTTGATTCTGCCACTCCTTAAAACGGACCATGGCAGCAAGGAGGTCGCAGGCAGGGGTGGGTATATCATATTTTCCGCCCTGCTCGCCGACAAAGCCGACCAGAGCGTCAACCTCGGTGATTTTTCCAGCCTCAAGATCCTGCAGCATTGAGGCACGATGATTGTAGGTTGCCGGAATAAGCTTTTCATAAAAAAGCTGCCGGTATTCCCCGCCATTCCGCCATGGTGTCTTTCCACCCAAGGCCCCAATCACCGCGAAGGTCTCATCGATGAGCACATCCATTATTGCCCGTGTCTCGGGATTATCGGCCAGGGCACCGTAGTGTACGCCCAGAACCGCTCCCAACGGATTCAAGGCACAGTTATAGAGCAGCTTGGCATACAACGACGAATATATGTCCGCTACGGCCTGACATGGGTGTCCGGCCTTAGTGATTGCTTCTGCTAAAACGGTTGCAGATCGCGGGATAGTCCCGGCCACACTGCCGCCAAGGTGAATTGCGTCGGCGGTAACTGAGATGTTTATTTTTCCAGGAGAGAGTATTTCAAATCCAGTGATAACCCTGCCGCCCAGACTTCGCTCGTCACCAAAAGCCTGCACCAGCCTTTCTATATTACCGCAGCCATTCTGCAGGGAGACGATATTGTCTGCTATGACAGGTGCGGCCTGGATATCTTGTACAGCAGCCATGGTGTCGTAGCTTTTGGTGGTGATCATGATATAGTCATAAGCCGCTTGAGCTTCGGAGATGCTGGCGAGTAAACCAAGATTTTCTCTGGGCGCCCGGAACTTTCCAAGCACTCCGTCGACCTCAAGCCCCACTCTCTCGATGGTACCTATAAAGCGCCGGCGTAGCAATAAATCGACCCGGTGTCCTGCCTGGACCAGCATGCAGCCAAGTGCCTGCCCCAACGCACCGGCCCCATAGATGAGAATATTTAATTTCCCTTCACTGACATTACTGTTCATATATATTTTTACTTGTGTTCACAGATGTTTATGCATTATCGCAAACCCCTTTATGAGTTGCCCTGAAAGATTGCGAAGCAGATCGGAATCCAGATTCCAGCAATGCCAATATAACGGTACCTGCTCGCGATGACCAGGAGCAAGCTCCTCAATCTCGCCGCGTTCAAGCGGTTCACTGCTCTGCTGGTCGGGCATGGAGCCATAGGCGATACCACTTTTGATAAAATCCAGAAACAACTCTGATGATGGTACATAAAAGCTGGAGTAACCATCAGGAATAGTTCCCAGAGCCCTGGTGAGAATTTTTCTGTTAAGTTGGTCCTTACGATTAAAGCTGATCATTGGCGCCCGTCGTACTGTTTCGAAGCTGAGACCCTTTGCGAACCAGGTCTCGCGAAACCTTGGCGAGCAGAACAGCCCGTAGCCGACATCGCCAAGATACTGCGCACTGCACCCCTGCATCGGTTTGCTTCGTGTACTGATACATCCCAGGACCTTGCCTTCCTTGAGCAAGCGATGGGTCTCCTCCTGGTCGTCGACCATCAAATCCAATACCGCCTGGTGTTTCGTTAAAAATGGCTGCAGCGCTTTGAAAAACCAAGTTGCCAATGTGTCGGCATTGAGGCCGATGGGGAGCGAGGTAAAAGATTTCTGTGTTATCTCCGTATTACTCCTGAGAAGATCGTCCTCCAGCCGGTGTACCTGGTAATAGAGGCGCAGAATCTTTTTGCCAAAATCCGTGGGTTGGGGAGGTGACGTACGCAGCAGTATCATCCGGCCAAACTGTTCCTCGAGCTGTTTTATTCGCTGAGAGACAGCCGACTGGGTTATGCAGAGCCTGTGCGCGCCTTTTTCAAAACCTCCTTCCTGCAACACTGCCGCGCAGGCCTCGACAAGCTTGTAATCAAGCATAAAATCAACGCCAAATTATTAGAAAAATTAATTCAACATAAAATTATTTAATTTTAATTATATGCGAAAATACTTTATCGTAGTGGAAATTTCAATATGGGTTAAAAATATGATCGCTTTTTTTCAAGGATTTGGCATAGGAGGAAGTCTGATTGCAGCCATTGGCGCTCAGAACAGCTTTGTTCTGGCCCAGGGAGTCAGGAAACAGTATATCCTTCTCGTTCCCCTGCTCTGCTCAATTATCGATATTCTTCTTATTGCTGCAGGCACAGCGGGTGTAGGCACATTTGTCAACACACATCCGCAAATTGCATTTTATGCCTCCGTGGGTGGAGCACTGTTTCTCACAGGCTATGGCCTGAAATCGCTATTTTCCGCCTTTTCCGGCGACGTCCTCAACACGTCCGACGAGACGAAGTACACCCTGAAATCAATCGTGCTGACCACCTTGGCCCTCTCACTGCTCAACCCCCATGTTTATTTCGATACCATAATCATGCTCGGTTCCATCAGCGGACAATTCGAGGGTAACCTGCGCTTCGCCTTCGCTCTTGGTGCCTGTACGGCCTCTGTTGCCTGGTTTTTTGCCCTCAGCCTTGGCGGCACCCTGCTCGAACCGTTTTTTCGCCGCCCGATTTCCTGGAGAATCCTGGATCTTTCAATTTGCCTGGTTATGTGGACAATTGCCTGGTCTATATGGCCGTGGAAGGCGTGATCAGTCTCTCGTTCTTCACCAACACTGTCTAACCCCGGTAAACGGGAAGAAAGCCCGGACTCCGTTTATCTGCAACGTTGCCGAAGCAAGATGCGTAGGCAGCTATAGCCTCTTGCTTGGCACCTCACACGAAGTCTCGCCTTGCTCGCTTATCTTACGGCATGCTCGGCTGGTGAGAAATCCGGGCTAAAAAGTCAAAATACTTCTTCTTTTTTCTTGCAGTGCCATTACCGCGATGTATATTCACCGCAGCAGATTTTTTTGTTTCCTCATGCAACTTTTATCAGTCCAGGTATAAACTTTTTCAAATAACGAACCAATTTTTTTCTACCAAAAACCAGATGACCAGAATTCAAGCCAACCTGCTCCTTACCTTCACCGCACTTATCTGGGGTTCCACCTTTGTGGTCCAGCAGGTCGCCACCGGGGGGCTCGGTGCCATAGTCTTCACTTCGGCCAGGTTTTTCATGGGTGGTCTGGTCGTGCTGCCCATTGCTTGTATTCAGTATGCCCGGGTACAGCGTACCCTCAAACCCATTACCCCAAAACAGTGGCTGGGTATGGTCATCACAGGACTCGTCCTTTTTGCCGCGGCAGTCCTCCAGCAGGTGGGCATCTTTCATACCACGGTGGCCAACGCGGGCTTTCTTACCGCACTCTATGTTCCCCTGGTGCCGGTGTTCGCCTTTTTTGTGCTGAAAACCAGGGTCCATTGGTCGGTCTGGCCATCCTCGGTTGGTTGCCTGGTAGGTACCTATATCATGAGCGGAGCCCAGTCTCTTCATCTCAGTACCGGTGATCTCTGGGTCATAAGCAGTGCACTGTTCTGGGCCATCCATGTTCTGATGGTCGGTATTATGGCCACCCGCACTCAGGCGCCTTTAGTTGTCGCCGCTGTGCAATTTCTGGTCTGCTCCGTTGCCGGTTTAGCCGTGGGACTCATCGTTGAACAGCCAACACTTGCCGATTTTACCGACGCCTATTTTGGTATTTTCTATGCAGGAATTCTCTCTGTCGGCACCGCCTTCACCCTGCAGGTCGTGGCTCAACGCTTTAGCCCCGCTTCTGATGCGGCAATTATTCTCAGTTCCGAAACTGTTTTTGCCGCACTGGCAGGCTTTATCTTCCTCGGCCAGGGACTCTCCACTGCTCAACTGACCGGTGCCTCGCTTATTCTTGCAGGTATTCTAATGGTACAGCTGTTGCCGCTCTACACTTCTTCTTCTGCTGCTGAAAAAATTTAAACATACATAAAACTCCCATCTCACCTGTCGCGTGGCCGCCAGGAAAAGGTACTTTTTCTCCCCGCTTGACAGAGGATCCGACGGGCAAACAAATCCGCTACCATGCCATTGTAATCAAGTGGCAGGATGGTTATATGAGAATTGCTTACCCAATCAAAACACAAACGGCGCCAGCCCGGCTCAATACCGAGGGAATCTACTGACAATGCAGGTCAACTTTTATTACAGTCTGCTGTGGCGCCTGCTCCTTCCTGTCATCCTCGTCGGCTCCTTTTTTTCCCTGCTCCTTGGATATTACCTCGTACCGCCGCTTGTCACCACACTCGAGCAGCGTATTGACAAAACCATCAATCACACCGCAGCAATGGCGGTGAATATCTGTGAAGAGCGTCTGCGTGACATACTCGACCTTCGTCTTGAAGAAAATGGCGAGATGAACAATGCCTCTAAGACAGAGGCAATAGAAGAAATCAAGAGAATGGCAACAATCTTCCCCGAGACGAAAATTATCGTTTTAAACGGCAACGGTACGATCCAGGCAAGCACCTTTACAGTGCCACCATACCAGCCGGAACAGCTCCTGCAGAGTTTAAAGTATATACGGAACGTACGAGATATTGGTGCCACCAGGCTGTTTGGCAAGGAAGTTTTTCTGCAGCATGAATACTTCCCCTTTTGGCGTTGGCATATTGTCAGCTTTATGAACAAGGAAGACTATTTTCGGCCAATAGTCATGGCAAAAAGGATCGTCAACTTCGGCAATTTCGGTACTCTGCTTGCCGTTGTTGTTTCGGTTTTCCTGCTCTTTGTTTTTTGCATAAACAGACCTCTGAAAAGAATAATCAGGACCACGGAAGAGGTGCGTCGCGGCCATTTTGACAAAGTCGGCCTTAAAGGCCGGGGCGAGATAGAACAGGTGGCCGTTGCCTTTGACCATATGGTGGAAAAACTCAACAATGACAAAAAGGCAATCGACACCATTCTTGACGACCTTCGTGAATCCGAAGAAAAATACCGGGTACTTTCTGAAAATACGCTCACTCTGGTTGTCGTTATCAATCAGAACGGCCTTCTCTATGCCAACCGGGCTGCAACAATATTCTTCAGCCTATCACCAGGTGACCGAAAAGTCAGAGATATGTACTCCCGCTTCGAGGCAAGTGAACGGAAGAAGTTACACCGTCATATAGCTGCGCTCAGCAATGGTCAATCAGGAGTTGAGCATTTTGAGCTCAAATACACCCCCTTCAATGGCGGGGTGCGCTGGCTTGAGGTGGTGGCCTCAATGATATCCTACCTTGGGGCATCATCTGTCTTGTTTCACGCACTTGACGTTTCGAGACGGAAACGTATGGAGCTTGAACAGGAAGACATGCGCCGGAAAATTGCCAGAGGCGAGCAAATGGAAATGCTTGGTACCCTTGCCGGTGGCGTGGCTCATGATCTCAACAATATCCTGGGCGGGGTTGTCAGCTATCCCGAGCTCCTTCTTCAGGAACTGGATGAAAGCGATAAATTCTACGCTCCCATGAAGACCATTCATCAATCCGGCCTGAAAGCTGCGGCAATCGTCCAGGATTTACTGACGCTCACCAGGAGAGGCGTGGTTATCACCGAAATTGTCAACTTTGGTGATATCATCCGGGATTATCTTGCCAGCCCTGAATTCGCCAACCTGCACTCTTTCTTTCCTGACCTTGAGATTTCATACCATATTGAAGATGACTTGATGAATATCAAGGGTTCATACCATCATCTTTCCAAATGTATCATGAATTTGGTCACCAACGCGGCCGAGGCAATGCCCCAAGGTGGAACCGTTATGATAAGAGCAGAAAACGGCTATGTGGATACACCCTTTGGCAGCTACGAAGAAGTTAAAGAAGGTGAATATGTTATCGTCTCCATAAAAGATAGCGGAGCAGGTATTTCCAATGAAGATCTAAGCAAGATTTTCGAACCATTCTATACCAAAAAAGTCATGGGCAGAAGCGGAACCGGGCTGGGGATGTCCGTGGTCTGGGGAACGATTAAAGACCATCATGCCTACATCGACGTGTACAGTGAAGAAGGCAGAGGTTCCACGTTTACCTTGTACTTTCCCGCCTCAAGAGAGAGTCTCACGCAAAATATCAGGGAGTCTGCCGCTCATGCTCCCCTAGGCAACGGGGAGAAAATACTTGTGGTTGATGATGTTGAACAGCAACGTATCATTGCGACGACCATGCTCGAACGCCTGGGATATATGGTTCATGCCGTTGAAAGCGGCGAGGAGGCCCTGGAAGAGCTGGCAGTAAACGATTATGCCGTTGTACTTCTTGATATGATCATGGAGCCCGGTATGGACGGCTTGGACACTTACCGAGAAATTCTCAAACTCAAACCTGGACAAAAAGCCATCATTGCCAGCGGTTTTTCGGAAACAGAACGAGTCCACAGCACCATGAATCTTGGAGCAGGAGCCTACATTAAAAAGCCTTACGGCCTCGAAATGCTCGCTGCAACCGTGAAGACGGAGTTAACAGCCGGTCAGCGGGAGTAATAACCCGAACATTTCATGGAAAATTTTTGCCGGTGGTAATCATTCAGGGTGTTCCTGTGAGGCGTACGACCTTAAGCGTTAAATATCTGTCGTTGGCACTGATCAGGTGGTATTTTACTCCGCCAAGATCAACTTCCTTTTTAGTTTCTGCAGACTTGATTTTTTTGCGATAACTTTGCTGGGGATCGAGATCAAGAAGATACAGGTCCACCAGTACTGTGTTCTTTTTTACTCCTCTATAAACCAGTGATGTTCTGCCGATGTCATACCTTTCATTTCTTTTCAGCACGATCTGATAGGGCTTCCTGGCCTTCTCCGTTTTATTGATGGCGTCGGCCCGCTTCTGCATGGCCCTGGAACGCTCCTGATATGAGTCGGTTGAAACATAATAGATAGCCAAAAAGGAGAGGACAAGCAAACTGACTACGGCAAATTGCTTCAGTTTGTTTTTGCTGTTTGAAGAAGCCATAGGAATCACGAGGTTGAAATTAATGAACCTCTTATTTTACCCTATCTTCTTGTGAGCATTCAAGAGAAGGACGATTTTCGTACTGTTCCCATATACCTGAAAACTCCGATTTCTTTTCTTGTGAAGAACCACTGTTGTGCTTTTTTAAACAGATAGTACGGCGATGACTCTTATCCGTCATTAAGTCTGAAGTCCTCCTGAGAAAGCTCTGAGGCCAACTCTTCAATGAGTTTACCGGCCTCCAGATCTTCCTCAAATACCGCAATGTGAAACAATGCATCACCCTGATAGACGAGGGGTAACTCCAACCGCCCTAGAATAATGCCTGACACAGGCGCCAATATTTCCTCTTCAACTTCGTTATGGGGATCAGTGACAATGCCGATGCGTTCACCTTTACTGACCTGAGACCCTGTGGAAACCCGCTGGGAGACAATGCCGCTGATTGGCGCACGTACCCATTTCGAAGTGCTGGTCTGCAAAACTGTTTTCTTTACTCGTTTAGCCCTGCTTGACAGCATACCATTGCTGTGCATTACCGAAATGATTCCCCTCACTCCCGTGCGAATGGAAAACTCATCGAAGCGAAGCGCCTCTCCCGCTTCATAGAGCAGGGTCGGGATGCCCTGTTCGGCCACAGCCTGGCGCAGTGAGCCGTCACGGGTCTTGGCATCAACCATCACAGGTGCTCCGAAGGCCTCAGCCAGTTTTCTTGTCTCTTCATCGGCAAACGAGGCACGAATATGCGGCAGGTTAAAACGGTGGTTCGAACCGGTATGCAGATCAATGCCATGGGTGCAGCGGGAAACGATCTCCGTCATGAACAGACCAGCCAGTCGGGATGCCAAAGAACCACTGCTTGAGCCCGGAAACATCCTGTTCAGATCGCGGCGGTCCGGCAGATAGCGCGACTGGTGAATTAAGCCAAAACTATTGACGATGGGGATGGCTATCAGGGTGCCGCGCAATGTGTTCAGGACTTTTCGTTTGAGCAGTCGACGAATTATCTCAACACCGTTGATCTCATCTCCGTGAACTGCTGCGGAGATAAAAAGCCGCGGGCCCGGTCTGCGTCCATGAATCACATGAGCAGTCAGGTTCATGTTGGTATGGGTATAAAGATCGGCCATGGGCAAATCGACAACCTTTCTCTGCCCAGGCTTTATGACTGTTTCGCCTAGTATGAAAGGTTCCTGTTTCACCCTTTTCCCCTGGTTCTGGTTTTACCCGGTTGCGCCTTCTTTTCAATAAACGTGACTATGGCTTCGGCAACATCTTTGCCGGTTGATTTTTCAATACCTTCAAGTCCAGGTGAAGAGTTCACCTCCATGACCACAGGACCATGATTGGAGCGAAGAATATCCACTCCAGCAACATTCAGCCCCATGATATTGGCGGAACGAACAGCCGTTGAACGTTCTTCCGGGGTGAGGCGAATTGAAGATGCCGTGCCCCCGCGGTGAATATTTGAGCGAAACTCTCCCTCTCCTCCCTGACGTTTCATGGATGCAACAACCTTATCACCGACAACCAGGCAGCGTAGATCCGCCCCTCTTGCCTCTTTGATATACTCCTGTACCAGGATCTGGGCCTTTAATCCTCGAAATGCCTCAATTACCGACTCGGCAGTCTGATGCGTTTCAGCGAGAACCACGCCAATTCCCTGGGTACCTTCGAGAAGTTTAACAACCAGCGGAGCACCGCCGGCCTGATGGATGAGATCCTCGGTAAATCTGGTTGAATGAGCAAACCCTGTAACCGGCAACCCTATGCCCTTGCGGGAAAGAAGCTGCAGGCTGCGCAATTTATCACGTGAACGGCTGATGGCCACCGATTCATTGACACAATACACGTTCATCATCTCAAACTGGCGGACGACTGCGGTACCAAAAAAGGTAATGGAAGCCCCAATTCGCGGGATAACCGCATCAATATGGGAGAGCTCTTCACCCTTGTAATGGAGCGTCGGCCGTTGCGAGGCGATGGTCATATAACAGCGCAAGGTATCGATAACACGAACGGAATGGCCACGTTTTTCCGCTGCTTCAACAAGTCTTTTCGTTGAATAAAGCTCTTTATTTCTCGACAATATCGCTATATTCATAATTTCCTTTAACTATATAGTTTTTTTGATTTTTTTCCGCCGACGTAGGAAGAGCTGACATCAACGAAAAACCTCTCAGTCAGGGCCGTTCGGCCAAGCAGCATACGAAAACGCATTCCGATTCTGGTGGTCAAGGTAATTTCGATGGGCCAGCGCTCATTTAACAGCTCGACCTCGGTCTCAATGACAAAGCGCATTTCCTTGTGCCCACCGGAGTCTGTAACAATCCGCTCATCCTTTACTATGGCCTCGCAGAACAATTCTATCTTGTCAATCCGTTGGAGCGGCTGGATACCGAAACGGACTTTTTTCACGCCGTTATCGCCGAAAGGTTCGATAAATGTTGTATGCAGGGCCGATGTCCGTGCGCCGGTGTCAATCTTTGCTTTGATGGCAGGAATATTCAGCTCCGGAAGGGCAAGCCACTCGCGCCAGCCTATTACTTTTGGCATCTCATTCATTCGTCAAGTATGAATCTTGGTGGTGCGGGTTCAGAAAACTTGGGCTGAATTTATTGGAGCCTTTAATACCAAAATTTCATGAAAAACCGACACTAAAAGGCATAAACACTGTCTTGTCATGGTCTTGCACACGACAATGAAGGTATTATTGCTGTTACAGTTTATACTTTAACCATAACCTGTTCAACAGAAGCCTTTTCACCTTCCAGGCGAGTCAATATGGCCAGCTACCGAAGTTTCACTGCGTTCGCTTATCTCCGCGTTGCTGCAGGAAATTGCCTACTTGAGTAGTACAATTTTCTGTGCGCCTTGATTAGCAGACCATCTTGACTCGTGAAATATTGGGGTTAATACCAGACAACATAAACCGTACATCGGATAACCATACATGTCCAATATAATCAGCTATTCCCCTGGATGCTCAACAAAGTTGTAAAACAAAAAAAATCCCCACACTCCTGCAGGAGTGTGGGGATACCTTGGACATAGACAACAGATCAGGAAATTATCCCCACCCGTTCGTTATTACGTCATGTTGAGATCAGCCTGCCATTTTCAAGCCATCAACACCGCCCCGGGCAACCGCCTGTCTGCCCTGATAGTGGCGAAAAATATCACGGGGACACTTGGCAACACAGGCCTCTTCACAGCTCGGGCCATAGGCAATACAGGCCTTATGATCGATTTTGACAATGTTGTCCTCATAGGCAACCGCATCTGCAGGACAGGCCTTCACACACATTTTGCAACCGATACAGCCGACTTTGCAGACCGCTTTGACGTTCTTGCCAAGATCCTTGGTTGAACATGGTTCATATACCCGGGCACGCAGGGTGTGCAATTCGATTATATCCTTTGGACAGGTCTTCACGCATATTCCGCAACTGACACATTTGTCCGGGTTGACGACAGGAAAGTTGTCCACCATATCGATGGCATCAAAGGGGCAGGCTTCAGCGCATTCGCCAAGACCAATGCAGGCATACTGGCAGGCTGAAGGGCCTCCGAAACTCAGGTTGGCCGCGGTACAGGAGGCAAAACCGAAGTATTCATGCTTGTGGCTGACCCTTCCTTCTTCTCTCGAGCAGCGGACCAGGGCTATCTGATCTTCAACCGCGGTCATCTTCTTTCCGGTGAGTTCGGCGACAGTATTGGCGACCTTTTCCTTCCCCGGAAAACAGAGATTGGGCGGAACGTCAGGATCATTAACCACCGCAATGGCGTACCCCTCACAACCGGGATAACCGCAGCCGCCGCATTGGGCCAGGGGGAGTGATTCCAGGACCTCTTCAATAAGCGGATTTGTCTCAACCGCGAACTTGTGGGCAGCTATTGCCAGGCCGATACCGAAAAACAGGCCGATACAGCCAAGAAGGGCTATACCGCCGAGTGCCAATTTTATTAATGTTGGATCCATTTTATACTCTCAATCAAAACTCATAAATAATTTGAAGCTACGTTTTACAATGACCTGAATTAAAACAGTTTCAAACCGGAAAAACCAAGAAACGCCATGGCAAACTGTCCGGCCACAATAAAGGCGATGGGCAACCCCTCAAATGTCGGTGGTATTTTCGCAAGCCTCATCCGCTCACTCACCGAGCTCATCAGGTAAAGAGCCAGGAGAAAACCGCCTCCGGCGCCAAGCGACAGCATGAAGGTCTCAAAAAAGTTGTACTCGTTGCTGGCCATGATCAACGGTACCGCAATGACAACACAGTTGGCGATAACCAGAACCAGGAAAACACCAAATGAGTTGAACAGCACCGGATTGACCTTTCTTAAAATGGTATCGATGGCCTGTACGGTCAGAGAGGTCAGGCCGATAAACACCACAATCTGCAGAAAGGTGAGGTTATAGGGTTTGAGAATGTACTGGTAGAAAAACCAGCTCATGACTCCGGTTGCAACCATTACCAGAGTAAAGACTACGCCCATGCCTTTGGCCGTGGTCTTCCGCTTTGACGTACCAAAAAAGACGCATAGACCAAGGTATTTGGTAAAAACGAAGTTCTTGATCAACAGTGAGGCGATCAGCACCGAAAACAGGTATCCCAGGTAGGACTTGGCCACGGCAAAGGTTTCCTCGGCCTTGCCGCTTATGCCCTTGATCGATACTATATGAGTCATGGTTGTATTCAGCGAGTTAGCAAAAAGCAGCGAGGCACTCATGTTGTCCTCGGCAAGCACAACCTTTTCCAGCTGAAGCCTGATATCCGGGTCGTTTTCCTCGTAGATCGTATAATTCTCGATGTTTTTTGCAGTCTCTGGATCGACGGGAGAGGCAAATTCCACGATAATTTCGTTGTCTTCACCAAAACTTTTCCCTTGAATAAGCTCGGCCGCCTGGACGACGGACGGCAGGAAGAAAAGCAGTAGTGCGGCAAATATCAGCCGTATCGATGCTGTTCTGTTCATCATTTCAGCCCCTTGGATCTCTTGTAAACAATTTCAATATAATTA
>MDTD01045623.1_pt1 | contig 15359 bp, 15 predicted proteins | sample 811221 | NCBI WGS metagenome assembly MDTD01 (sample SAMN05326646, study PRJNA326480) | marine metagenome | isolation source: seawater | place: Pacific Ocean: South West | collected 2011
AGCTCAGTTGGTTAGAGCACTAGTTTGTGGAACTAGGGGTCGGTGGTTCGAATCCACCCTGCTGTACCAAAAAAATGGTAAAAAATAAAAAATCAAAACCCTCAAAGGAGCTTCCTGCAGGTTTTGTTGATAGACGTGAAAAAGAACTATTAATCCGAGATTTTGTAGTTTCCAATATAAAGGAAATTATGATTAAGTACGGTTTTCAATATCTTGAAACACCAAGTTTTGAGTATACGGATAGTATTGGTAAATTTCTTCCCGACAAAGAAAGACCTGACTCAGGTGTATTTTCCTTTAAAGATGAGAATAATTGGTTATCGCTTCGTTATGATTTAACGGCACCATTAGCAAGATACGTTGCAAAAAATTACCTTGAATTGCCTAAACCATTTAAACGTTATCAATTAGGGACTGTTTGGAGAAATGAGAAACCAGGACCAGGTAGATTTAGAGAGTTTCTACAATTTGATGCTGATTTTATTGGAACAAAAAATTTAATGTCTGATGCAGAATTATGTTTAATGATATCCGAGATTCTCAAGAAATGTGGGCTTGAGAAAAAAGACTTTACTATAAAATGGTCAACCAGAAAGATAACAGACTCACTGTTTGAAAAATTAAAAATTAACTTATCAAGTAAAAGACTTAAAATTTTAAGATCTTTAGACAAACTAGATAGGCTAGGTTGGGAAGAGGTTAAAAAACTTTTAGGGAAAGGACGAAAAGATCGCTCAGGCGACTTTACAATTGGAGCACAATTATCTTCAAATGAAATTAAAGATATTTACGAAATTTTTATAAAAAAGGAGGCCACGCTATCTGCTGAAAATTTTGACGAAAAAGTGGGCAAAGATATTCAAGATATGAAAAAATATTTAGCACTATTTGGGTTAGAAAATTCTATTTTTGATCCAAGTATTATAAGAGGACTAGAATATTACACAGGTCCTGTTTTTGAGGTTAATTTGAATTTTCAGGTAAAAAACCCAAAAGGAAAAAATATACAGTTTGGGTCTATAGGAGGGGGAGGAAGGTACGATAACCTTGTAAGCAATTTCGGCAATCTTGATTGTCCCTCGACAGGGATATCAATTGGTATTGACAGACTTGTATTTGCCTTGATGCAGAAAAAAGATTTTAAAATTAAATCTACTCGACCAGTGATTATATGTGTTTTTGAGCAAAATAAATTTCAAGAATATATAGATATATTGAATAAACTTAGAGATTCAAATATTAGCTCTGAAATTTATCCCAATGAAGGAAAATTAAAAAAACAAATGGAGTATGCAAATAAGATAGGTTCACCAGCAGTAATTTTGTATGGTGATAACGAAATTAAATCAGGAAAAGTAACTTTAAAAAATCTTAGAACAGGCAATGAAAGTTCAGTCAAAATTGAGGATTTAGTAGATGAAATCAAAAAAATTATCTAATCAAATTATCAAAATTTTTAAGAGTAATGGTTTTGTTTTATCTGAGCCAGATGTTTTAATAGACTCAGAATATATAATACAGAGATCAGGAGAGAAATTCAAAAACTCTATGTTATCTTTTGAAAATGAAGATGGAAAAATTATGTGTTTAAGGCCCGACCTAACTGTTGCATCATGCATAAAATACTTGCAAAAAAAAACTTTCTCCAAAATATATTATTCAGGTAAAGCTTATAGAAGATCAGTTAAAAAAAGTCCTGACTTTGTAAATGATCAGTTAGGTATTGAAATACTGGGTTCGAAAAACCAAGTTGATGATGATTTCAAGGTAATAAATACAATTTTGAGCTCAGCAAAAAAAATTAAAAAAAAGAAAATACTTGTCAAAATTGGCGATGTGAGCCTATTTAAAAGTTTAATAAATTCTTTAGAAATGCCTGAGAGATGGAAACTAAGATTAATAAGACATTTTTGGAGACCAAAATATTTTGAGGAATTATTAAAAAGATTGGAGCAAAACTCTGATATTGACCCAATAACTTTTGACACTGATAAGAAGCGGTTTTATGAGATGAAAAAAATGAGTCAAGAAAAATTAGTCGCTGGTCGATCTGTTTCTGAAATTTTAAAAAGATTTGATAAAAAGATAAAAGATCCAAGATCATTTAATGAAGGAAAAAAAATCGTAAAGATAATTAGGTCATTTTTAAAGATTAATTGTAAATTATCTAAAATAGAAGAAAGTCTCTCAGTTTTTGCAAAAAAAAACAATTTGAGTACAAATATTTTTAAAAAACTTAAATCAGTTCAAAATTTAAAAAAATTAAAGCAAGATGTATATTTTATTTCAAATTTCGGAAGAGATATAGAATATTATACCGGCATTGTTTTTGAAGTTTTTTCAGAAAAAAAAGAGATAGCTCGAGGAGGACGCTACGATGATTTACTTAAAAGTCTTGGTGCAAAAAAAAATATTCCAGCTGTTGGAGCTGCAATTAATTTAAAAAATATATGATAAAAAAAATTACAATAGGATTACCAAGCAAAGGACGTCTTAAAGAAAAAGCAAGAGATTTCTTTAATGCTAGTGGATTAGAAATTTTAGAGAGTGACAAAGAAAGAAATTATTTTGCAACTATTAAAGATCAAGAAAAAATTCAAATTATATATTTACACGCAAAAGAAATAATCCAAAGACTTGCAGATGGAACTCTAGATATAGGAATTTCTGGATTAGATCTTCTCAGCGAGTCAAAAAAAAATTTAAGAGAAAAAATTAATATAGTACGAGAACTCAATTTTGGAAAAGCTAATTTAGTTGTTGCTGTGCCAGAAGATTGGATAGATGTTCAAACTATCGCTGACTTGGAGGAAATTGCTTTTGATATTAGATCAAAAATTAATATGAGATTAAGGGTTGCCACAAAATATCCCAATCTCACGAATAACTTTTTAATTTCAAAAGGTGTTACCCAATACAAATTAGTGACAAGTTTGGGGGCGACAGAGACCTATCCGTTTATCGGTTCCTCAGAGGTTATCGCGGATATAACTTCAACAGGTAAAACGTTAAAAGATAATAATCTTAGAGTTCTTAAAGACGGAATTATCTTAAAGTCATTTGCCTGCTTATTATCATCAAAAAAAAACCAAAAAAATTTAAAAAATTTTTTAAACCAAATTTTTTAATTAGTTTGTTTGATCAAAAATTAATCTAGCAAGTTCTGAATATCCTTTTTCGCTAAAATGACCACCCTCTAAATACTGTGGCCAAAATTTTCTTGGATTGTCTTTTTTTAATAACTCTTCATTTGCATCAATAAATTTTATGTTTAATTTTTTTACTATTGATTTGACTTTATTGTAATTTTCATTTTTAAAATTTTTATTTAGCCTTGAATATTCAGGAAGGTAAACAAAAACTAATTCTGATTGATTTTTTTGCGTTAAATTTTGTGTTAATTTTAAAATCTTTTCAAACTCACTAGGAATTTTTACCTTATTAGGAAAAATTTGGGTTCTCAAATTTTTTAACTTAATAAATTCTTTTAAACCCACAAATTTTTCTTTGGTTTTAGCCTGAACTCTATTTAGATCTTTTTTTTCAACTATTCTATTTATATCGTTTTGTTTTGATTTAAGATTTTGAGAAAAATTCTTTTTAGTAATATATTTTATTAAAAAATCATTTCTTAATTCAAACATTAAATCTCCAATATCATTACCCTCATAGTATAGCCAGATTACTTTTTTGACATTATTAGGATAATATTCACGTAGAATTGCGTATTCAATCAATGGCCCTATTCCGCTTTGACCTAAATTAATCGAGTTTTTTTTTGAAATTTTTCTTAAAACTGAACTTACATCATTAGGTCGATTTACACAGTTTCCGTAAGCGTACGAGTCGCCTAAAATTAAATATTCTACACTTTGTTGTTCCCAAACATTATCTGGATTATTAAAACCATATCTATCTGATGAAAATTTTGTAAAAAAACCGTTTTCGTTACAATAAATGAGATCAGTATTTGATCGCCCAGTAAGAGGATATAATTTAATGTTTTTTTCTTCAAGAAATAAAAAGGGAAAAACTGGATAATAAACTTCTAGACCCTTCTCTCGAGCTGAAGACAATACTTCATGAATTGATCTATTATCAAAATTTTTTAATTTTTCTCGTATCTTCAGTTTTTCTGTCTCTAAATTACTCAGCTTAAATTTTGAGTAGATCTCAAAAAGATAAAGCGTAGAAATTAAACTTACTATACTAATAAAAAAATATGATTTAATTTTTTTGCTAATAAAAAATGTCAAAATTGATACAAAAATTGATATAACTGAAATGATATAATATTTGATGTACATGTAACGGATCTCACCACTCCATTGAATTTCAGATTTATATATTGTGAATATTAAGAGCAGTATAGAAATTAGAAGAGCGACCGGAGAGAAAAATTTTTTGATCATTAGTAGATTTATAACAGAATGAAAAAAAAAAACCCCCAAAATTGGGGGTTTTTTTTAAATATGATTTGATTTGAGTTATTACATTCCCATTCCACCCATTCCACCCATTCCACCTCCCATTGGTGGCATTGGAGGGGTTGAGTCTTTTTCTTCAGGTTTATCTGCAATCATTGCTTCAGTGGTAATTAATAATCCTGCTATTGATGCTGCGTCTTGTAGTGCTGATCTTACTACTTTAGTCGGATCTATTATTCCTTTTGAAAACATATCGACGTAATCCTCATTTTGCGCGTCGTATCCTTGTGATGGTTTTTTGCCGTCTAATAATTTACCAACTACAACCGAACCATCAACTCCTGCATTAGAAGCTATTTGTCTAATAGGGGCTTGAAGTGCTTTTTTTACTATATCTACCCCTGCTTTTTGATCGTCACCTTTTACTTTTAAATTATCTAAATCCTGAGCGGAATAAAGTAATGCACAGCCACCACCTATAACTACTCCTTCCTCAACAGCAGCTCTAGTAGCATTTAATGCATCTTCAACTCTATCTTTTCTCTCTTTTACTTCAACTTCTGTCGCGCCACCAACCTTGATTACTGCAACACCACCGGCAAGTTTTGCCAGTCTCTCTTGAAGTTTTTCTTTATCATAATCAGAGGTTGTCTCACCAATTTCTGATCTAATTTGGTTGCATCTGGCTTCAATATCAGATTTTTTACCTTCACCAGCAACGATGGTACTGTTCTCCTTATCAATTTTAACTTTTTTACATGAACCAAGATCGTTAATTTTAACATTTTCAAGTTTTACACCTAAATCTTCTGATATTACTTGTCCACCTGTTAAGATAGCAATATCTTCAAGCATTGCTTTTCTTCGATCACCAAATCCTGGTGCCTTTACAGCTACGACTTTTAAGCCTCCTCTTAATTTGTTTACAACAAGAGTAGCTAGTGCTTCACCCTCAACATCTTCGGATATAATCATTAAAGATCTATTCGCTTGTACTACAGACTCTAAAAGTGGAACCATAGGTTGCAGATTAGTCAGTTTTTTTTCAACAAGTAAAATTAATGGATTTTCTAGCTCAGTTGTCATTTTTTCTGTGTTTGTAACAAAATATGGAGAGAGGTATCCTCTATCAAACTGCATACCTTCCACAACATCCAGCTCAGTTTCTACACCTTTAGCCTCTTCAACTGTAATAACTCCTTCATTACCAACTTTTTGCATTGCTTTAGAAATCATATCACCTATTGATTTTTCTCCGTTTGCTGAAATAGTACCAACTTGAGCTACTTCTTCGTTAGCTTTAACTTTTTTTGAGGACGTTTTTATTTTTCCTATGACATGTTCAACTGCTTTATCTATTCCTCTTTTTATGTCCATTGGATTCATTCCAGCCGTAACATATTTTAGTCCTTCGTTCACGATTGCTTGAGCTAAGATTGTTGCAGTTGTTGTTCCATCACCAGCATTATCGTTAGTCTTACTGGCTACTTCCTTTACCATTTGAGCACCCATGTTTTCGAATTTATCTTCTAATTCAATTTCTTTAGCCACTGAGACCCCGTCTTTTGTAGTTCTTGGGGCACCATAAGATTTATCCATAACAACATTTCGTCCCTTAGGACCAAGTGTAACTCTCACTGCGTTAGCTAAGGTATTTACGCCTTTCAACATTTTAGCTCTAGCTTCGGTATCAAATTTGATTATTTTTGGCATCTTTATTACTCCTTTTTAATTAGTTATTTTTTCCTTTTAGTTATTCCCATAATGTCTGACTCTTTCATTATACTATATTCTTTTCCGTCAATTTTAACCTCAGTGCCAGACCATTTGCCAAAAAGAACTATGTCTCCAATTTTCACATCTAAAGGTGAGGTTTTACCTTTTTCATCTTTTGATCCAGGGCCCACTGCAATCACCTCGCCCTCCTGAGGTTTTTCTTTAGCTGTATCTGGAATAATGATTCCTCCTGCCGTTTTTTCCTCGCTATCAAGAACTTTGATCAGCACTCGATCATGTAATGGTCTAAATTTCATATAAATCTCCTGTAAATTCCTTAGTACGTCTGATATGGTAAGTTTTGCAAGAATTTCAAGTATATAAACCTAAAAATACAAAAAAAACCATATATTGCTTTATTTTTGCAACTTTTTTATAAGAAAATAAAGGACAATTTTAATTGAAAAAATTAGAGCATTTTAGTGAAATTTGTAGTCAGTATGATTGTTTCATAATTGACCTGTGGGGCGTCATGCACAATGGTGTAACTCTTAATCAAAAAGCAATAGAAGTTGTTAATAAACTCAAGGAACAGAAAAAAAGAATTGTATTTTTATCTAACGCTCCGCGGCCAAGTTCAAGTGTTATTAACTTTCTAAAAACAAGCCTAAAAATGGATCAAAGTTTATTGACAGAGGTTATTACATCAGGTGAGGCAGCTTTAAAATCGATACAAGAACAAAGATTTGGAAAAAAATTTTTCCACTTGGGACCTCCAAGAGATAGAACTTTATTTGTTGGATTAGAAAAAAATCTTATCGATATTAAAAAATGTGATTTTATTTTGTGTACGGGATTGTTTGATGAAAAAAAAGACAATTTAAATTTTTATAAAGAATTTTTATCAAAATATGATGAAAAAAAATTCATTTGCACTAATCCAGATTTAACCGTCCATAAAGGTAATATCGAGGAATATTGTGCAGGTTCAGTAGCAAAAATTTTTGAAGAGCTCGGTGGAAAAGTCACATATTTTGGAAAACCATATAAAGAAATTTATGAAATGTGCTTAAACAAAAATCAAAAAACATTAATTGTTGGAGACAACTTAAGAACAGATATTTTAGGAGCAAATAATTTGAAACTCGACTCTGTCTTTATTTCTAAAGGCGTTCATAGATCTGAATTCAAAAGTGATAGTGAGCTAATAAATTTAGCTGAAGCCTATAAAGTTAAAATTAATTTTTTTCAAGAAAGTTTAGAGTGGTAATGAAAACATTTTATAATTTAAATATTAGTAAGAAGTTTAAAAATTCAGTTATAGCAATTGGAAATTTTGATGGTGTTCACCTCGGACATCAAAAAACTTTGACAGATGCAAAAAAGCAAGCAAAAAAAGATAAGATTAATTTGGGTGTTTTAACCTTCGAACCAATTCCAATTATGTTTTTTAAAAAAAAAATTACAAATCATAGATTAAATTCTTTAGAGCAAAAAAAAGAATTTTTAAAGAAACAGAAAGTTGATTTTATGATTATAAAAAAGTTTGATAAAAAATTTTCAAATATTAATTATTTGAGTTTTATAAAAGATGTTATCTTTAAAAAAATTAGGTGTAGATATATTTTTGTTAGTAAAAATTTTAAATTTGGTAAAAATCGAAAAGGCGATGTAAATGAATTAAAGTTTTTTGAAAAAGAATTCAAATTTAAAACAGTAATTACAAAAATTTTTAAAAAAGATAAAAAGATCATTTCCTCGACAAAAATTAGAAAATTAATCTCTGCAGGAAATATTGAAAAAGCAAATAAGCTTCTTGGAAGAAACTGGTCAATAAGATCAAAAGTAATTAAGGGATTTCAAAGAGGAAGAAAGATTGGTTTTCCAACATGTAATTTTAAACTCGCAAATTATATTATCCCAAAATGTGGCGTTTATTCCGTGAGAGTAAAAGGAAAAAGCTTTTTCAAAAAAGGCATTGCTAATGTTGGTTATAGGCCAACTTTTAAAGGAAAAAATCTTTTATTAGAGGTAAATATATTTGGAATTAACCAAAACTTATATAATAAGGTATTGAATATAGATTTTATAAAATTTATACGATCTGAAAAAAAATTTAAGAATTTAGAAGACTTAAAAAAACAAATTAATACTGATATTACTAAAGTTTAAAAATAATGACTAAAGAAAGTTTACAATTACCTAAAACTGCTTTTTCGATGAAAGCGAACTTGCCAAATAAAGAGCCAGCTATTCTTGAATTTTGGGAAAAAAATAAGTTGTATAAAAAAATTAGAGCAAAATCTAAAGGAAGAAAAAAATTTATACTTCATGACGGACCTCCCTATGCCAATGGACATATTCATATGGGAACAGCATTAAATAAAATTTTAAAAGATATTGTTGTAAAATTTCATCAAATGGAGGGAAAAGATTCTGTTTATGTCCCCGGTTGGGATTGTCATGGTTTACCAATAGAGTGGAAAATTGAAGAGAAATATAAAAAAAATAAAAAAAATAAAGATGATGTACCTATAAAAGATTTTAGAAAGGAGTGCAGAGATTTTGCAAACCAGTGGATAGATATTCATATTAAAGAATTTAAAAGATTAGGTGTTACCGGTGATTTTGAAAATTACTATACCACTATGAGTTTTCAGGCTGAGGCCCAAATAGTTAGAGAATTAGGAAAATTTTTATTAGATGGTAGCTTGTATCAAGGTTTTAAGCCTGTTCTCTGGTCAACAGTTGAAAAAACCGCACTATCTGATGCTGAAGTTGAGTATAAAGATTATAATTCCAATACAATTTTTGTTCCATTTAAAATTATCAAGTCAAAAAATGATTTTTTGATAGGCGCTAATGCTGTTATTTGGACCACAACTCCTTGGACTATTCCAGCAAACAGAGCATTGGCATTTAATAAAAACATAAATTATTCCATTTTGAAAATAAAGGCGAGTGAAAATTTTGATGAAGATAAAATTATTGTAGCAGATAATTTAATTACTCAAATTACAAAATCATGTAAAATTGAAAATTATGAATTGATAAAAAAATTTAATGGAGAAGCGTTTAAAGATGTTATTTGTGATCATCCATTAAAAAATTTGGGTTTTAATAAGAACATACCTATGTATAGCGCTAAGTTTGTTAATTTAGACCAAGGAACTGGCATCGTTCATTGTGCTCCAAGCCATGGTCCCGATGATTTTAATTTGTGCCTTCAAAATGGAATAAAGTCCGAATACACTGTCGATAACTCTGGTTTGTACACCGATGTGATACCTTTTTTTCACAAAACTCACATATTTAAAGCTGATCCTTTAGTAATAGAAAAATTAAAAGAAGAAAAAAAACTACTAGGAAGTAATAACCTTCTACATTCCTATCCTCATTCTTGGAGATCTAAGGCTCCTTTAATTTATAGAGCTACTCCGCAGTGGTTTATATCAATGGAAAAAAATTCTTTGAGAAACAAAGCAATAAAAGCGATAAAGAAAACAAATTTTTTTCCTGCCAAAGGACAAGACAGGCTAATGTCTATGATTGAGGGACGACCGGATTGGTGTGTTTCACGTCAAAGAGTTTGGGGTGTTCCACTACCGATTTTTATTAACAAAAAAACTAAAGAACCACTCAAAGATAAAAAAGTTTTAGAAAATATTGCTAAAATTTATGAGAAAGAGGGCTCAGACTGTTGGTTCGTTGATAAACCTAGCAGATTTTTAGGAAAAAAGTATAAAGCAGAGGACTATGAAAAGCTTAATGATATAGTTGAAGTTTGGTTCGATAGTGGCTCTACTCATAGTTTTGTGCTTGAGCAAAGAAAAGATTTAAAATGGCCAGCCGATATGTATCTAGAGGGATCTGATCAACATAGAGGCTGGTTCCATTCTTCTTTACTTCAATCTTGTGGGACTAGGGGAAAAGCACCATACGATAGTATACTTTCTCATGGATTCGTTGTTGATGGAAAGGGAATGAAAATGTCTAAGTCCTCGGGCAACGTTATATCTCCAGACGATATTTTAAAAAATTATGGTGCAGATATTCTTAGAGCCTGGGTTGCATCTTCAGATTATTCTGAAGATTTAAGAATTGATAAAAATATTTTAGCTCAACATGCTGAGTCTTATAGAAAAATTAGAAACACTTTTAGATTTATATTAGGAAATATAAAAGATAATTTTGTCAAAAAGGACTTTAAAAAGATTAATATCAAAAATTTACCTGAACTCGAGCAATACATTCTGCATAGAGTTTTCATTGTTGATGAGTCAATGAAAATTAATTTGAAAAGATATAACTTCCATAAAATTTATAAAGAATTACAAAATTTCTGTACTCTAGATTTATCCTCATTTTACTTTGATATAAGAAAAGATGTTTTATATTGTGATGATTTAAACTCAAAGAAAAGAAAAGATTGTGTGGTAGTTTTGAATATATTATTAGACTGTCTTTTAAAATGGTTTGCACCAATTTTTGTTTTTACAACGGAGGAAATTTTTGGATTAATTAAAAAAGAAAAAAATAGTATTCACGAACAAATATTTCCGAATATACCCAAGAAATGGAAGAACAAAGTGATATATAAAAAATGGAATGCACTCATCTCAATAAAGCAAGAGGCCAATATTGCTATAGAACAAATGAGGGCAAAAAAAATTATCGGATCAAGCCTTGAGGCTGAACTAGAAATTTTAGCTGACGATAAAAACTTGAAACTTCTAAAAGATTTAGATTTAGCTGAGTTTTTTATAACCTCTAAAGCAACTAAAAATTCAATTTCCAACGAAGATGAGAAAATAAAATTTAACGTAAAGAAGACTTCAGGTGAAAAATGCCCAAGATGCTGGAAAATATTAGCTTCTAAATGTGAACGTTGTGATAAAATATTAAGGAGTTTTAGTAAATAATGTTAACAAAAATTTTTTTAACAAAAGAAAATAAGATTAATTTCAAATATACTTCTTCTCTTATTCTTATTTTTTTGTTCGTTTTTTTTTTAGATAGGATAACAAAGGTAAAGGTCTTAAATTTAAGTCACGAGAATGAAATATTTATTAATAATTATCTTAATTTGAATTTAGTCTGGAATACCGGTATAGGATTTGGCTTATTCAGTTTCAATGCTAATTTTATTTATCACACTATCACTTTTATTATCGCATCTGTTATAGTCTACTTATTTTATTTAACAATGAAATCTGAGATATTGCAAAAAATTTCTTTAACGATAATTTTAGGGGGAGCCGTAGGAAATTTGTATGATAGAATAGTTTTTTTTGCAGTGCCTGATTTTATAGATTTACATTATAAAAATTTTCATTGGTTTACTTTTAATGTAGCTGATATATTTATTACATTTGGAATATTGTTATACTTAACTTTAGAGCTTTTGAATAAAAATGAAAAATAAATTATTTTTAATTGTATTTTTTTTAATCCTAGCTAACTGCACAACTATTGATGAGGTTGGTAAAGTCATGACAAATCAAAAAATTAAAACAAATGATGAATTTCTTGTGGAGAAAAAAGACCCCCTAATAATTCCTCCGAATTCAAGTGAGTTACCAGAGCCTAATACAAATAAAAACGAGCAAACAAAAAACCCATTAAAAAAAATACTTAAGGAGGACAATTCTAGTAAAACTAGCAATTCAAGAAAAAGCTCTTCTACTGAAACATCTATTTTAAACCAGATTAAAAAGTGAATAGAAAAGAAAAAATAAATTATCAAGAAAGTTTAGGTAAAATCACTTTAAATAAAAAAAATCTTAATTGGTTTAAGAAAGAAATCAGGTTAAAAAAGGAATATTTTCAAAATAATAATTTTAAGTTTAAATTAAATTTTAAAGAAATAAAAAAATTTCATAAATTCAAAACCGTAGTAGTTTTGGGTATGGGAGGATCTACTCTTGGCGCTGAAGCTATATATTTTTTTTTAAAAAAAAAAATTAAAAAAAAATTTATTTTTTTAAATAATTTGGATTACATAAAAATTAAAAAATTAAAAAAAAATTATGATTTTAAAAAAATTTTATTTATAATTATCTCCAAAACTGGAAATACACTGGAAACATTAACTATCACAAATTTAATCAAAAATAAAAATGTTGATAAAAAAAACATGTTAATAATAACTGAAATTAAAAAAAATCTTTTAAATGAATTTTCAAAAAAAAATCAAATTACTTGTATAGAACATAAACCTGTTGGAGGTAGATACTCAGTTCTTACAGAAGTGGGGATGATTCCAGCTTACTTAATGGGATTGAAACCAAGAAAATTTTTAGATGGGAAAAAAAATATCACTAAAAAAATAATGACCACACTTGCAAAAAATTTACTAATTTTAGAGAAAAATTATTTGAGCAAAAAATTTAAATCTATAATTTTTTGCTGCTACTCACCTAATATTGAAAAGTTTTTATATTGGTGCCAACAACTTATAGCTGAAAGTCTTGGAAAAAAAAGTTTAGGTTTATTACCCACTGTCTCTATAATGCCTAAAGATCATCACAGTTTACTCCAGCTCTATCTCGATGGACCAAAAGATAAATTGTTTTATTTTTTCTCAGAGAAAGTAAGAAAAAATTTACAGATAAAACAAAATCTATTTGGAACAAAACTTCAAAAACTTTACAAAAAAGATATTTTAGAAGTGGTAAATTCGCAAAAAAGTGCGTTTCAAGAAATTTTGAAAAAGAAAGAAATACCTTATAGGGATTTTGAAATAAAAGATTTTAATGAACAGACTTTAGGTGAATTATTTTCATATTTCATGATAGAAACAAGCGTGCTGGGGAAAAGATTACAAATAAACCCATTTAATCAGCCTGCAGTTGAGCAAGTAAAAATTAAAACTAGAGAAAAATTACTAAAGTAATCTACAAAAAATAATTGATGATCTACCATATTTTTTTACATCCATAACTTTAATTTTATTTCCCAAAGGATAATCATTTCCTAATTCTTTATGAAAAATTATTAAACTTTTTTCTTTTAAAAAATTTTTTTTTTTAATCATTTTAATGTCACTTTCAAAAAAATTGCTCGCATAAGGGGGATCAAAAAAAATAAGGTCAAATTGAATTTTACAATTATCATTAAGGAAATGTGATACTTGTTTCTCTTTTACAATATATTTTTTTTTACTTATTTTGAGTTTAATTAAATTTTTTTTTAAACAAGCTAATGCCGTAGATTCATTTTCAACAAAATACACACTACTAGCGCCTCTTGATAAGCATTCGATACCAAAGGAGCCCGTGCCAGAATAAAGGTCTAATATTTTAGATTCTTCAAAATTTATCTTAAATTTATTAGAATGAAGAATTATATTAAAGATATTTTCTTTTACTAAGTCTCTAAGAGGTCTAGTAGTTTTTAATTTTTCAAAAAAAAGTTTCTTTCCTTTCAAGCTACCACTAATAATCCTCATTTTATTATTCTCCACCCAATATCTCTCCTAAAAAAAGAATTTCTTAAACTCAGTTTTTTTATATTTGAAAAAATCTTTTTTCTTATTGATTTAAAATTTTTACCAGAGCTTGTCACATTTAATATCCTTCCACCAGATGATAAAATATTATCATTTAATAATTGAGTTCCGGCGTGGAAAATATATGAATTTTTATCTAATTTTATTTTTTTTAAAACTCCTAAATTTATATTTTTGATATATTTTTTAGGATAACCTTTGGCACAAATCACAATTGTCATACATTTTAAATTTTTCCACTTAATTTTTATTTTTTTTAAATTGTTATTTACCACGGCCAGCACGATATCAAAAAAATCTGTTTTTAATGTGGGTAAAATAACTTGGCATTCAGGATCACCCATTCTGACATTAAATTCTATGAGAAAAGGCTCATTTTTTTTTATCATTAGACCAATATATAAAAATCCGCTGTAGTATTTTTTTTTATATTTAAGAGCTTTTAAAGTTGGCATAATTATTTTTCTTTTAATTTTATTTTCTAATTTTTTGTTTAATATTGGAGAGGGCGAGTAAGCTCCCATCCCGCCTGTATTTGGTCCAGTTTCTCTTTCTCCAACTCTTTTATGATCTTGTGCAGATCCAATAAACGAATAATTAAAACGATCAGCTACAATGAAGTAACTTAACTCTTCACCTTCTAAAAATTCCTCTAAAACGAGTTTTTTGGATGATTTGAACTTACCTCCGAATATTTCATCAGCAACTCTCAGTACACTATCTTTATTTTTACAAATAGTGACTCCTTTTCCGGCAGCTAAGCCATCTACTTTTACAACAATTGGAGCATTATTTTTTTTTAAGAATTTTTTAACGTCTGAAATTTTTTTGCAAATTTTAAAGTCTGCAGTGGGTATTTGGTATTTTTTACAAATCAATTTCATGAAAGATTTAGATCCTTCAAGTTTAGAAGCATACCTTGTAGGACCAAATACTTTAATTCTATTTTTTTTAAGAAAATCTACTATTCCTTTAACTAAAGGTTCCTCTGGTCCTATAATAACAACCTTAATATTTAAAAGATTTATTACTTTAAGTAATTCTCTGTGATTATTTACATCAATTTTTAAATTTTGGGCGTAATTTGCAGTCCCTGCGTTTCCAGGCAGACAATAAATTGTGTTTATTTTCTTTGACTCCCTTAATTTTTTGCATAAGGCATGTTCTCTGCCACCACTTCCTATTAAAGCTATATTCATATAAAATATAATATATTATTTAACTATGGATAAAACAAAAGCCAAATTAATTTATAAACACAATTCCTTTGATATTATTGAGCCAGGCAATTACGTTTTATGTTCTGTAACAAAAAAAGAAATTCCATTAGATCAATTAAGTTACTGGAATGTGGAGCTTCAAGAGGCCTACTTTTCACCCAAAGAAGTTAAAATTCGCCTTGAAGAATTAAAAGGTAAAATAAATAATTAAATTTATTTCCATCGATTATGGGTTAATATCCATTCCGATGGGTCTCTTGATACAAGTTTTTCCATGATAGTATTTATTTTTAATGACAGCATCTTTTTATTTTCCTCACTATTTTTTGAACCATTATAATTTTTAATCAAAATTGGACTTAAAACTTCCATTTCAAACATGTTCTTATCTCTTGAGATATATATCGGTACAATATTACAATTGAATCTGAGAGCTAATTGTGCTGGCAAGGTTGTTGTCAAAGCTTCTTTATTGAAAAATGGTAA
>MDTD01061415.1_pt1 | contig 15354 bp, 14 predicted proteins | sample 811221 | NCBI WGS metagenome assembly MDTD01 (sample SAMN05326646, study PRJNA326480) | marine metagenome | isolation source: seawater | place: Pacific Ocean: South West | collected 2011
CGAGAACGCTTGTCTGGAGATAAATATATTGATAAAAATAATCTTCAAAGATTATATGAGCCATCACTATTAGATGAAGATTTGCATATTAAAAAATATAATTATGATGAAAATTTTTTAAATGTTGAATTTACTGATGGATCCTCAGGAAATTTTTCAATTAATGATTTATATGATGAAATAAACTTAATCGATGTAATACCAGAAAAAAAAATATGGGATGAAAGTCATAAGTTAAATATTTATGATAATGATGAAATTTTTTCAGATAATAAAAAATTAATTGAGATGTTAAATACTTTTTATGAGTATGGATATGTCGTAATTAAAAATACAAAAGCGGAAGAAAATGAAGTTATAAATTTTGCTGAAAAATTGGGACCTGTAAGGTCAACAAATTTTGGTAAATTATTTAATGTTGTATCTAAACCAAACCCTAATGATTTAGCTTACACTGCTATAGAATTAAAATCACATTCAGATAATCCTTATAGAAAACCAGTTCCAGGTATACAATTATTGCACTGCATAGCTAATGAGTCCACGGGGGGAGATTCAAGTTTAGTTGATGGGTACAGCATATCTGTTTATCTTAAAAATAATTATTGTGATTATTATAAAATATTAACAGAAACCGAGGTTAATTTTAGATTTACAGATGTTGATGTTATACTCCAAGATAGAGCTAAGCTCATTGAATTAGATTCAAATGGAAACTTTAAGCAAATTCGTTTTAGTGGACGACTAGACTACGTGCCTCTATTAAAAGATAATCAACTTAAAATCTTTTATAAAGCTAGAAAATTTTTATATCAATTATGTAATTCAGATGACTTCAAAATTAAATTTAGATTATCAAAGGGTATGATATCTATGTTTGATAACTTAAGACTATTACACGGTAGGACTAAATTTGATCCAAACACTGGATTTCGTCACTTGCAAGGATGCTATATCGATCATGATGTAACAGAGGGAAAATTAAGAAGGCTAGTAAAATCTTAAATTATACTTCAAATATCTTTTCAGAAGGATATATTTGATTAATTTTGTTATACCAATTAGAAAATTGATCTCTCTTAATTAAAGAAACAGTAAAACCTCCAAAACCACCACCAGTCAGTCTTGAGCCGAGAGCACCACAATCAATAGAATTTTTAACAATATTATCTACATCTTTAGTAGAAGCTTCAAAGTCAAAAGAATAAGATAAGTGACTTTCATTCATTAAATTGCCAAACTCTATAATATTATTATTTAAAATATATTCTTTGGCTTTAAGAACTCTATAATTCTCAAAAATTACATGCTTTGCTCTTTTACCAACAATAGGATTAGTAAATTTTGAAGGCAAATAATCATTTACTTTTACCCTACCTAAATTTTCAACATTTAGTTCTTTTTCAGCAATTTTAAGGTCTTCAAATCTTTCATTATAAGAACTACTTCTTAAATTTCTTTGTACTTCTGAGTCAACAAGACAAAATTTCCAATCTTTAGGAAAGTCAATAAGTTCAAACTCCAAACTTAAACAATCTAGAAAAAAAGCTTTTCCATAAATACCAATAGAAGATATCATTTGATCCATTATGCCTCCAGAAACTCCAATATAATCGTGTTCAACTTTTTTTGCCAATATTGCTATTTGTTTCTCTGATATCTGTGTATTGAAATAACTATTTATTGCTTTGAGTGTGGATACACACAAAGCGGAAGATGATGAAATGCCTCTTTCCATTGGAATAGTAGAAGAAATATAGATATTAAAATGTTCTAACTTGATATTTTTGTAATTATCAAAAAAAACAAATAAGCATCCTTTGACATAGTCTACCCATTCATTACTCTGTGATTTAATTAAATCATCAAATATTTTTTTTTCATCAAAATATTCTGAATAAACTTCAAATACGTTGTTATTATTTTTTGATAATTGTATAGTATTTTTAAAACCTAATAATGTAGGCATAACATAACCACCTGTATAGTCTGTATGCTCACCAATTAAGTTAACTCGTGCATTAGCACTTTCCTTTACTTGATGTTTATGGTTAAATATATTTTCAAAGCTCATTAATTAATATTCTGTATGATAACACAAATTCAACCATGTTTTACAAAAAATAACATACTCAAATTAAATATTTCTTCAGATATTTTAGAAAATAAATATAAAATTTGCTTCTCTTTAGTATATTCCATTAAGAAAATAGATGGTGCAAAAGTTATAAAACAAATTGGAAGATATTACGAACTTAAAGTTTCAAATGAAACAATCTATATAAAATTACAAACACCAAAAACAGGAACATACAATTTATCATGTGGTCCAGAAGGTTTATTTTTAATAGATAACGAAAATAATTTAGTAACATGTTCAGTTGCAGATCTTACTTTCGAAAATCCAATTGAAAGGATTAATTATTCCAATGATAAAATAAATGATTTTATACCAATCATTCCTGAGCCACTTAAATATTCATTTCAAAAAGAATACATTACTATTAATACTAAAATATTTAAAATTGAAGATGATGAATTAATCAAAAATATTAATGATATAGCAAAGAAAATTGGTGTTTTATTTTCAAAAACTGAAGGTATATCTATTCTCTTAAAAAAAACAAATTATACAGAAGATCAATATTCAATAAATATTTCAAAAGAAAATATTGAAATATATTTTAATGATTATGGTAGTAAATTTTATGCTTTAATTACTTTTTTACAATTAATTTTCTTTTACAATAACAGATTACCAATTTGTGAAATAAATGATAAGCCAAAATTTTCGTGGAGGGGCATGCACTTAGATTGTGCAAGACAATACTATTCAATTAAAGAAATTAAAAGATTATTAATTTACATGTCGATATTTAAAATGAATCGTTTTCATTGGCATTTAACAGATAATGAAGCTTGGAGGATTGAAATAAAAAAATACCCCAATTTAACAACTGAAGGATCATATAGAGGTTACAATCAAAAAATTCCTCCATTTTACGGAAGTGGTTATGACAAAAAAGGCGGGTATTATTCTCAAGAGGAAATCAAAGAATTAATATTATATGCAAAAAAATTAAATATAGAAATTATGCCAGAGATTGATCTACCAGCACACTCCTGGACATTGTTAGAAGTTATGCCTGAATTAAAAGAGAAAACTTCTAATATAATTTCGGAAGATGTAGGTTCTTATAAAAATAATACTATTAATCCGAGTCTTGAAATAACAAAAAAATTCTTAAAAAATATTTTCTATGAAATTAGTGAGCTTTTTTCATTTAAGTATATTCATGTAGGGCTTGATGAAAGACCAAATAATTCTTGGGAGGGATCACCTGCAATTATTGAATTTATGAAGCAAAATAATATTAATTCCCAAGAGGAGTATCAAGATTACTATATGAATAATATAATTAAAATCTTAAAATCCAATAATAAAACTGCAGCAGCATGGAATGAAGCAGCAATCTCTCCTCATATAGATCACGAAGTTGGAGGAAGCGCAGGTAATATAGACAAGTCCTGTTTAATTTTTTCTTGGGAACATTCAACAGTTGCAAAAGAAGTGACTGACAAAGGCTTTGAAACAATAATGTGTCCAGGTCAAAAAACATATTTAGATATGGCTTACAACAATTCAACATATGAGAGAGGTATTTGTTGGGCTGCAACAATAGAGGTTAAAGATATTTTTGATTGGAATCCATTTGAGAATATTAAAAAGCAAAGTTTAATAAAAGGTATTCAAGGGCAGCTATGGTCAGAAACAATAACAGATAAAAAATATTTAGATAAAATGATTAATCCTCGATTAGCAACTTTATCCGAGATAGCATGGAAAGGTAAAAGTTCAAGAGACTGGATAAATTTTAGATCAACTCTCCTAAATATTGTAAAATTATTAGAAAACTTTGGCTGGAGTTATCATCAATTTTAATGTTTAGTATATACATATTATGAAAGTAGGCGCGGTAGGACTAGGATCAAGAACAGCAACTGTTTTTAATGAATTATTAAAAATAAATTCAAATATTAATATGATTGCCTACGTAGATCCATTTCCTATAGGAAAACAATTAGCTCAAAAAAACAATTTTTTACCATCTAAATCATATGAAACATTATCTGAGATGATAAAAAATGAAAAATTAGATTTATTAATGATTGGATCTCCAAATCATTTACATCTTAAACATATTAAGGAGGGTTTAGAGGCTGGACTAAAAATATTTGCTGAAAAACCAATTGTTATTAATGAAGAAGAAACTTTTGCTTTAGCGAAATTAATAAAACAATATGGTCAAGACAAAATAATCGTTGGCTTAGTTCTACGCTATTCTCAACATGCTAAATCAATAAATAAATTATTAAATGAAAAAAAAATTGGTGAAATAATTTCTATTGAAGGTTCTGAACATATAGTACCTTCACACGGTGCATTTTTTATGAGAAATTGGAGAAGGAAAAAACAATATTCTGGGGGCTTTATGTTAGAGAAGTGTTGTCACGATATTGATTTTTATTCAATGATTACAAAAAGTAGACCAATCAAAGTTGCAAGTTTTGGCTCACGTAGATCTTTCATTCCTAAAAATTTGCCATCCTCTTCATTAGAACAGTATACTAAGGATAGACTAGTAGGGTGGGAGTCTAAAAAAAATGTTTTTGATAGTGATGCTGATATTGTTGATCATCAGGTTGCAATAATTGAGTATGAAAATAAAGCAGTATTATCATTTCATACAAATATGAAAGTTCCAGATGAATACAGAAGATTTGCAATAATGGGCTCTCAGGGAATGATAGAAGGTGATTTTGTTAGAGGATATTTAAAAGCTCATGATGAAAATAATAATATAATTTTAAATGAAAATTATGGATCAGCATTTGGAAAAGAGGTTAAGGGTCATTATGGTGCAGACAGTATGATGGCAAATGATATTAATACACATCTGGTCAGTAAAAATTTTAATCTACCTGTTGGAGTTATTGAGTGTATGGAGGCTGGTGTTGTTGCCATGAAATTAGATGAATCAATAAAAACTAATTCCATTATTGATTTGACTAGCACATGGAATAAATTAGACAACTTATTAAAATAAATGAAAAATACAACCAAACTAGCATCTTTTAATTCACCAACATTTTTGGCCTATGTATTAATAGCACCTGCAGTTATTTATCTTCTATGTATTGTAGGATGGCCTCTATTTGAAACATTCAGATTATCATTTACAAATGCTAGCATTGCTGGAGAAGATTATGTTGGTTTTGAAAACTATGAAAAACTTATGTCTAGCTCTAAATTTAGTAAAATAGCAATACGAACTTTTGTATGGACTTTCTTTTCTGTTTTGCTGAAATTAATTCTTGGAATGATAGGTGCGGTATTATTAAATGCAAGCTTAAGAGGAAGAACTTTTTTTAGAATATTGGTTTTACCTCCTTGGGTTGTCCCAATTGCAATTGGTGCACTTGGATGGATGTGGGTTTACAATGGTCATTTTGGGATTTTATCCGGAATTGGTATCAGGCTTGGTATATTAGATGGCCCATTTAGCTTTTTAGCATACAAAAAAAGTGCATTCATCGCTACAATGATTACAGATGTTTGGGTTGGAACACCATTTGTAACTCTGTTTTTTTTAGCAGGAATGCAAGCTGTTCCAAAAGACCTTTATGAGGCAGCATATTGTGATGGAGCAGGAAGATTTAGACGTTTCTTTCATATTACACTTCCTCAGATTACGCCTGTGATAATTTCGATGTCACTAATTTCGGCGGTTTCAACTTTTGTTTCATTTGACATTATATTTATTATGACTGAGGGTGGGCCAAGAGGTGCAACTACAACATTAATTATTGATACTTATAAAATGGCATTAGGTAATTATAAATTTGGAAGAGGATCAGCTAGAGCAGTAATGATAGTATTAATGATAAGTACTTTTGCGATACTCTACTTCTATTTACTCTCAAGAATAAATAAAAAGGTATCTCATGGATAAATATAGTTTGCCTTTAAAAATTTTTATGTACTTCAGTATTTTTATATTTTTTATTTTCATACTGCTCCCATTTATTGAAATGTTTTATGCATCATTGCGACCATTAAAACATTTATTTAGATCTCCTTACCAATTCTATTCTGATGATCTGTCCTTTTGGGCATACAAAGAAATGTGGAATACAGTTCCTCTATTAGGAAGATATATTTTTAATAGTTTTTTTATGGCTGTTACAGTTACTTTTTTTACTCTCTTGTTCGTTGTTCCAGCTGCCTATTCATATGCTAGATTTAATTTTCCATTTAAGCAAGGTAGCTTGTGGGTTCTCCTTGCTGTTAATATGTTTTCTGGTGCTGTACTTTTAATTCCCTTATTTAAACTTTTAAGAACTTTCGATTTATTAAATACTTATTTTGCAATGATCGTTCCTGGTATTGCATTTTGTATTCCAACTTCAATTTGGTTACTGAAAGCATATTTTGAAAAAATACCAGTAGAGCTTGAAGAAGCTGCTTATGTTGACGGTGCCTCTAGAATTGATATTCTTACAAAAATCATAGCGCCTTTAAGTACACCAGGAATAGTTGTTACCGCTATATATGCCTTTATTCAAGCTTATGCTCAGCAATTTCTTTTTGCGATTACATTTAATTCTATTAGAGAATATATGCCAATAGTGTCTGGATTAACTGAATTCATAGGCTATCAATCAGTTAAATGGAATGAAATGATGGCAGCATCAATTGTTGGTGTTTTCCCAGTTCTAATAGTATTTGTCTTCCTTCAGAAATATATTGTTGAAGGATTGACCGCAGGGGCTGTAAAAAACTAGCAAATCTAATAAAAACTCTCTTGCTTGTAGTTACATAATAATGTTACGATTAATTATATTTTCGGAGGAAACATGAAATTTTTAAAAATTACTTCTATTGCTTCTTTCATTTTTTTTGCGTCTTTTGGTTTTAGTGCAAATTCACAAGAATTACATGGAATTCTGTGTGGTGGTGAAATCAGACAAGCAGATATGGATGTTGCAGCTGAATTTGAAAGTGCAAACCCAGGCGTTACTATTAAATGGGAAGCAGTTCCGTGGGGAACATGCCAAGATAAGGTTATTAACCTAGCTATTGCTGGCGACCCAGTTGACTTAGCATATGTTGGTTCAAGAACTTTAAAAGGACTTGCAGAAAATGGTCATATTATAAATGTTGATATTCCGCAGTCACAAATAGACATGTATCAACCAGGTATTTTGAACACTGTATCTCATTTAGGAAAAGTATGGGGGTACCCAAGAGCATTTTCTACAAAAGCTTTATTTATGAATTGTGATTTATTAGAACAAGCAGGTGAAACGTGTGAAGGTCCTCAAACATGGGATGAATTATATTCAATGGCAGAAGCTGTGACTAATAATGTACCAGGTGTTGCTGGGATAGGGTTAACCGGTAAAGATTTTGATAATACAATGCATCAGTTCTTGAATTATTTATATAGTAATGGTGGTCAGGTGATTGATCCTGATACAAATACTATTACTTTGAATAGTTCAAATACGGTTGAAGCGTTAGCTTTTTATGGAAAGTTAGCAAGTGTAGCTCAAGAAGGTCCTTTAGCGTATGAAAGATCACAATTAAGAGATCTTCTCAATGATAAAAAAATTGCAATGTATATTGATGGACCTTGGGGAAGAGGAACTCATAATGAAGATCTTAATATGAAAACTGTTAGGATTCCTGCTGGACCACAAGGTAAACAGGGTACTTTATTAATTACTGATAGTATTGCAGTTTTCAATAATACTGGAAATGAGGAAATGGCAAATAAGTTCGCAGCTATGGTTACATCTCCAGAATGGCAGTATAAACTTGATACTGAATGGGGTTTGACTCCAATTATGCAATATGATGCTATTGGCAGCGAAGCGCCTTATAATGATGATTATTGGATGATGTTTATAGATGCAATTGGGGATGGTGGACCAGAACCTCTACTCGTAGATTATAAAGCTTTCCAATCAGTTATGAATAATATGATCCAAGGTGCAATTCTTGGTGAAGGTGATCCAGCTGATTTAGTTGCGGAAGCAGCTGAAGAATTGGAAGAATACAAATAGCTTAAAAAATTTCTGGGGCCACAGCGCCCCAGAAAATTCTTTTCTTAATAATGAGTAAATTAGTTAAAAGTTACTTTTCAAAAATTAATTTAATTCTTAGTAAAATTCTAAAAGAAGAAGAAAAGAATATTTTAAAATGTGCAAAACTCATTGAAAAAAGTTATAGAAAGGGAGGACAACTTTACATTTTTGGGACTGGTCACTCAAGATTGCTTGGTGAAGAGTCTTTTCATAGAGCTGGTGGTTTTGCAGCTGCTTGTCCTATACGAGATAATAATCTTAGTTTTCAAAAAGGGACTAGAAAAGCAACAGCATTGGAAAGAACTCCAATGATTGCTAAAAAAGCCCTAAGTAAATACAAAATATCAGAAAAAGATGTCTTAATGATTGTATCTAATTCAGGCGTAAACCATGCACCAGTCGAAGCTGCAATTTATGCAAAAAATAAGAAAATTAAAACTATATCAATTTCTTCATTAAAATTTTCTAAGAAAGCTCCTCTTTCTAAATTAAAAAAAAGATTGTATGAAATTACAGATATTAGTATTGATAATAAAATTCCAGCTGGTGATGCGGTAATAAATGTTAAGAATAACATGGTGGGGCCAGCGTCAACTATTACAGGATCGTTTATTTTAAACTCAATACTTATAGAAGTTGCAAATTTATTAAGAAATGAAAAATTATTTCCTTTTTATATAAGTGTTAATATGCCTAATGCTAAAATGAATAATAAAAAATTAGAAAAAAAATTTAGGAAAATTAATCCTCATTTGTAAATTCACTTAGTTAAACAAAAAGAAAAATTTGATATAAAAATAATTTAAAATGCTAAACCAAAAAAAAATCTCAGGAAAAATAATTAATTACAACTCTTCAATTACGGGAAGTATATTTTTTGATGATATTATTCAGGATATTGAAGAGCATAATCTTTTAGATTGTGATAAAATCATCATTCCTGGGTTTGTTGATCTACATTGTCATGGTGGAAATGGTTTTGATGTAATGGATGGATCAGAGGCAATTGTAAATATGTCTAAATATCATTTAGAGCATGGAACTACTTCCTTAATGCCTACAACTTGGACTAACACTCTTGTAGAAACTTTTAGTGCTTTAAAAGGATTTAAAGAGATTCAATTACTAAACAAAAATCTTTTAGGAGTACATCTTGAGGGACCATTTATAAATCCAGATAAATTAGGAGCTCAGCCCAATTTAACAATTAAACCATCAATAGAATTTATAGAAAAAATTAAACAAGTTGCAGATATAAAAATTATAACTCTTGCGCCAGAAATTCAAGGTATGTATGATTTTATTAAATATTTAGTAAAATTTAATATTAAAATTCAATTTGGACATACACTAGCAAATATGAATTCCTGTCAAAAAATTATGGATGAATTTGAGGTTGGCTTTACTCATCTATATAATGCAATGTCAGGGAATGATCACAGAAAGCCAGGCGTTTTATCTGCCGCTTTATGTAATGGAGAGCATGCTGAAATAATTTGTGATAATATACATGTAAGTAAACAAGCAATTAGAATTGCAAAAAAATGTATTACAGGTTTATATGCTATTACTGACTCAATAAATGCAAGTGGTCTTAAAGATGGGGACTATATATTTGCTAAAAATAAAATTAATAAATTAAATAATTCTGTTAAAATTATTGATGATGGAACTCTTGCAGGAAGTATAATAACAATGGATAAAACATTCAAAAATTTAATTGAAATGGGATTTACTGATCAAGAAGCTGTTGAGCTTACTAGTTATAATGCATCAAGATATATTCGTGAAAACAATATAGGAAAATTAGATATTGGATTTAGAAGTAATATTTTAGTATTAGATAAAGATTACAATCTGCTTGAAGTTTATCTAGATGGAGTAAAAATTAATGCATAAATCTTTAGTTCTTACAGAGGCACTCTCAATACCAGAAAAAATTAATTATTTAGCATCTAATGATTATAATAATTATACTGAATTATCAAAATTAATATTTAAAAAAAAATTTCAATATATCGTAACTATTGCAAGAGGCACGTCTGATTGTGCTGCTTTATATGCATCATATATGTTTGCAAAACACTTAGGACTTCCTACTTATAGTATGCCACCTTCAATTATTACATTAGAAAAATCTAAATTTGATTTTACTAAAGCTTTAGTAATTATTATTTCTCAATCAGGAATGAGTGAAGATTTAGTTCAATGTGAATTAGCTGCAAAAAAAATGGGAGCAACAACAATATTAATATCTAATAATATTGAAAGTCCAATTATAAATAATGCAAATTTATTTTATCATATTAATGCTGGAGAGGAAAAGAGTGTTGCAGCAACTAAATCATTTGTATTAACTCTTGTAATAATAATAAAAATAATTTTCTCTTGTAAAGAAAAAATAGATATAAATGAACATATCAAAATTTTAGGTGAGAATTTATTATTAGATTCCTCAAATCAGTGGAATTATAAAATATTTGATAAATCTATAAATATCGGATTTGTTGTTAGTAGGGGTGTCGGATTAGCAATTTCAAATGAAATCTCATTAAAATTTAAGGAATTATGTCAAGAGATGATCGAACCATTTAGCAGCGCAGAAGTAATGCACGGACCTAAAAGTCTAATTCAGAATTCATTTAAATTACTTACATTAAGTATAAAAGATAATAGTGGAATTTCAGTCAATCAAGATTTAAAACAAATTATTAAACTTACCAATATGCATTATAATATTTCTTTTGAGAATAATGATGAAACTTCATTATTTTACAATCCATACAAAATTAGTGAATTAGACCCAATCATAATATTAAGTAAATTTTATCCCTGGATTGTTAATTATTCTTTATATAAAGGATTAAATCCAGATATGCCAAGATATCTTACAAAAGTAACTAATACATTGTAGTCATTTGAAGAATATTGATATCGTAATAGTTGGCGCTGGATCAGCAGGATGTATATTAGCAAATAATATAATCAATAGCACAAATTATAATGTGTTATTAATTGAAGCAGGTCCAAAAGATAACAGTTTGATAATTGATATTCCTCTTGGTTATGGAATGACTTTTTATAACAAAAAAATTAATTGGAACTTTTACTCAAAGAAACAATCTAATCTTTTTGATAGAGAGATATATTACCCAAGAGGTAAGGTTTTAGGAGGCTCAAGTTCTATAAATGGAATGGTTTATGCAAGAGGACTTGATTCAGATTATGAAGAATGGATTAAAAACTCTAATTTTACACTTGATGATATTAAAAAAAGTTTTAGAGAAATAGAGCAAAATATTAATACTGATACTATCAATTTAAAAAATAACAAAATTCCAGTAAATGATGTCAGTAAATTTCATCACTCAATTTTAAAATATTTTTTTGAAGGATGTTCTGATCTAGGCATCAAATACAACAAGATTTTAGATACTAAATCACAAAATCAAGTCGGTCATTATAATATTAATACTTTTAATGGAAAAAGACAATCATCCTCTAAAGTATTTTTAAAATCAATTTCAAATAGTGAAAGACTTCAATTAATTACAAATACAATTGTTAATAAATTAATTTATAAAGATAAAAAAATTACATCTATAGAAATATCGCATAAAAATAAAAAATTAAAAGTAAGTCCAAATATTGGAACTATTTTATGCTCTGGAGCAATCATGACACCATATATATTAATGCATTCTGGCATTGGTGATCCAAAAATATTAAAATCTAATGCTATTAGTGTTGAATTGGAAAACTTAAATGTTGGTAAAAATTTACAAGATCATTTAGGTCTAGATTATTTATTTAAAACTTCATTACCAACATTAAATTCAGAATTAGGAACTTGGTCAGGAAGATTTAAATCAATTTTTAATTATCTTTATAATAAGCAAGGACCTTTTTCTTTAAGCTTGAACCAATCTGGAGGCTATATTAATTGGAAATCAAGACATAATTATCCAAACTTACAATTATATTTCAATCCAATAACTTATTCAGTTATACATAAAAATAAAAGACCACTCCTAAAAACTGACAAGTTTGATGGTTTTATAATAGGTTTTAATTCTTGCAGACCTAAAAGCTTAGGTCATATTTCATTAAATGGCCCAAGTATTAATGAAGATCCATTGATTGACCCGAACTTTTTAAGTAGTGATGAAGATATACATGATGTCAGGTGTGCAATAGATTTTTCAAAAACATTGTTAAAAACTAAATCACTACAAAAAATTATTAAAAGTCCTATAAAAAATAATCTAGCTAATTCTTCAGAGACAGAGATGATAGAACATTTTAAATCAAATGCTACTTCAGTATATCATCCTTGTGGTTCTTGCAAAATGGACAATGATAAAAACAAAGGCGTAGTATCAAAAGATTTTAAAGTTCATGGATTAAATAATCTATGGATACTTGATGCTTCAGTATTTCCAAATATAACCTCAGGTAATATAAATGCTCCTGTTATGATGTTGGCAAATTTAGGTAGTAAATCTATAATTAACCAATTAAAATCTTTTTAATATGAAAATTATCAAACTTGAAACTTTCACAAAATCTTATGTTAGTTTTGTTAAAACAACTATAGAGGATGGGTCATTTGGTATTGGGCAAATGTCAACATATCATGCCGATATTACAAACCTGATATTTCATAAACAAGTTGCGCCATGGGTTTTAAATAAAGATTATAATGATTTTGATGATTTAGAGGATTTTATATTTGAAAGAGAACATAAATTTCCAGGCTCATATTTATTAAGAGCTATAGCTGGGCTTGATACTTCGTTATGGGATTTGAAAGGAAAACTTGAAAATGTACCAGTTGTTTCTCTCATTGGAGGTTCTCCTGGAAAATTGCGAGTTTATGGATCGTCAATGAAAAGAGATATATTGCCAATTGATGAAGCTGAACGATTTAATAAACTTTTTAATGAAAAGGGGATTAGTGCCTTTAAGTTTAGGATTGGTTCAGAATGTGGAAGAGGTCAGGATGAGTGGGAAGGCAGAACAGAAACTATAGTAAAAACTATAAATAGTTCACTCGAAAAAAATATTACTAAAATGGTTGATGCAAATAGTTGTTATAATTCAAAACAAGCTATTGAAGTTGGAAAACTTCTTGAAGACAATAATATTACACATTTTGAAGAACCATGCCCTTATTGGAAACCAGAACAAACTAAAATTGTAACTGATACATTAAATATTGATGTAACTGGAGGAGAACAAGATTGTGATTTACGCATATGGAGAGATATGGTTGATAAAAAAATAGTTAATATTTTTCAACCAGATGTAATGTATATGGGCGGTATCACCAAAGCTCTGAAAGCAGCAAAAATAATTGAAAAAGGTGGTTTTGTATGTACACCGCACGCTGCAAACTTATCTCTAGTAACAATATGCACTATGCATTTCCTGAAAGCTATAAAAAATGGAGGACCATATCTTGAGTACTCAATTGAAGGAGATGATTACTATCCATGGCAAAAAAATTTATTTCTAAATAATCCTTTCAAGATTAGTGATGGCTTTATAGAAATTGAAGATAAACCAGGTTGGGGAGTTGAAATTAACCCACAGTGGCTTGAAAAAGCAAAATATTTTAAATCTGAAATATAATATTAATTCTTTTAAATATGCGAAAGTAGAACTATAGTGTTTATAAGGAGTAAATATGGCTACTTATGAATGTAAAAGTTGTGGAATGGCAGTTAATGCAACATGTGCGAAGTGTGATGCGCCTTTGGTAGATGATGTTTTAAATTTAGATGATGGTAGTTCAGTTAGAATTTCAAAATGTCCTAATGATCACGGTAAAATCAAGTCTCCAACATGCTGTGGCCAAGACATGAGTTGTTCAACAAATTAAAAAAATAAAAATATTCTAACTCCATGATTAAAAATATAATATTTGATTTTGATGGAGTAATAGTTGATAGTGAGGTTTTGGCATCAAAAGCATTTGCTAAATATTTCATTGAAAAAGGTTATAACGTTAATGAAATAGATTTTTATCAATATGCAGGCATGAAAACAGTTCAAGTAATTGATGAGGTTGTTAAAAAATATGATGTTAAAGACAAAAATAAATTTAAAGATGAAATATTTGATATTGCATTAGATTATTATGAAAATGATTTAGAATTAATCGCTGGAATAAAAAAATTTTTGGAAAGGTCAAAGTGCAGTCATTTTATTGGTTCAAATAGAAATAAAGATAGTATCATTGATGGTCTTGAAAGAGTGAACCTATCAGAATTTTTTAAAACAGATAAAATTTACTCTTTTGATATGGTGAAAAATCCAAAGCCTGCTCCAGATATTTATTTAAAAGCGGTAGAAGAAAATAATTTAATTAATAAAGAAACAGTAATTATCGAAGATAGTTTGGTTGGAGTTACGGCTGCTTTAGCAGCAGGCATTAAGGTAGTCGGTATAACAGCTGGTAGTCATTGGCATTCAAGTAGAAATGTAAATGAATTATTAGTTAATTCTGATGTAATGATAACAAATAATTATAATAATCTAGATCAAATTTTGGAGGATTTTTAAAATGGGTCCTAATGTAAAAGGAAACCCTTTATATATCTCTGTCTATTTATTGATATTATCTTTTTTTCTTGGAGAATTTTTATTACCTAAATATCCTCTCTATTTATTTTTTAATTTAATTGGAATATTAATTTTAATAATTTCTCCAATTATTTTTTTCTCAGCTAGGAATGCTTTTAATGCACATGATGAAAATTTAATTCCCCAATCGGAAACAGACAAAATTATAAAAACTGGTATTTATGCATATTCTAGAAATCCAATATATTTATGTTTTGTTCTTTTTCATTTTGGTATGTTTCTAACATTTGAAAATGTTTTAAATTTTGTTTGTTCTTTGGGTTTATTCTTTTGGCTTAATAACTTTGTAATTGTAGAGGAAGAAAAATATTTAAGAAACAACTTTAAAGACGAGTTTGATAGATATTGTATATCAGTTAAAAAATGGTTTTTGTTCTAAAATTAACCTACCTTTATCTATAATTTTCAATAATAATTTGTTTTTATTATAAAATTTTTGAGGTAATAAAAATAATTTATTTCTATATTACATACTCATGACAATACTTTATGATTTATTAATAATTGGTGGAGGCATAAATGGCGCAGGTATTGCAAGAGATGCATCAGGCAGAA
>MDTD01080694.1_pt1 | contig 15351 bp, 11 predicted proteins | sample 811221 | NCBI WGS metagenome assembly MDTD01 (sample SAMN05326646, study PRJNA326480) | marine metagenome | isolation source: seawater | place: Pacific Ocean: South West | collected 2011
CTAGAATATCACTAGATTGGTATACATTTGACCAGCATACTATTCAAATCAGATACCCAGGCTGATACATGCGCAGAGTGTTGCATGTTGGGCCATGCAGTGCTCCTGGAGGAATGGCTAAAGTAATCGAAATTCTTTCAAAACATCCACCAAAAGGCTGGTGTTCTGACACACTAGAGTCTCATTCTACAGGTAGTGCTCTTGATAAATTGCTAGCGTGGCTACGTGCCAAACGCTACTTAAAAAATCACGCAAAGGAATATGATGTTGTTCACTTTCATTCTGCTGCTGGGTGGTCTTACAGACGGAAATTAAGTCTAGCGAAAGTTGCAATCAAACAGAAAACTCAGGTAGTATTTCACATCCACAGCGGACAATTCGATGTGTTCGCTATGCGGAGAAAAAACATCAAAAAAGAGTTGAAATTTACAAATTTGATTGTTTTATCCAATTACTGGAAAGAGAAATTACAATCATTAATCGGCGAATGTGTTGTGGTTAATAACCCAATAGATCCATATATTACCATCGACGAATCTGTCCCTAGAAAACCAAAACAACTGTTACTATTAGGCAGATATGACAAAGTTAAACGACACGAATTCGCTTTTGAAATCGCTAGGCGGTTAAGAGAAGATGGATGGGAATTAATAGCTACAGGAACCACCCATGTGGAACCTGGGATTACGGGTCTAGGATGGATTAGTGAACAAGAAAAATTACGGCACCTACAAGAGAGTACGGCAATTTTGATTCCCTCAGAGTTTGAAGGACAGCCACTCGTAATGTTGGAGGCTCTGGCAGCAGGTTGTCCGGTTATTGCTTCGAGTAAAGTCCCTGAATTGCCTTCATGTGTTGCATCAGCTGCTCATGACAACTTGGATGAATGGCTTGATTCGATTATTTCAATCATAAAGATGGATTGCAAAGATTATCTGAATTCCCATGACATTGTTAAAATCAATTCTATTTGGGAGGAGGTGTATGAGAAATTGATTGAAAGCTAATCTGCCAAGAGATTGTCAAAGATCTCAACATATTTATTTTGAAAGAATATTGAGGTTTTATACATTTCAACTCTGGAATCTTTCAATGCGAGTAATGCTTCTGCTAACTTTGATGGATTGTTCCACTCAACTGACAGACCAAGTTGTTCATATTCGCACAACTCACCCATTAAACAATCGCTGTTCACCACGCTTGGAACATTGTGACCTGCCGCATCAAACATCTTCACCGGTATCGCCCCATCAAGAATATTGCCACGAAGTGGATCATACATAGCGTACATAACATTCGTTTTTTCTAAAATTTTAGTCAAGCCCTTACGATTATATGAACCAGAAATATCATATTTTAATCCACAAGATTTCCCGAATCTCTCTAATTCTAATTGAACTCTCTTCCATGATGGGCCATCGCCTGCAATACAAATGTCTGGTCGCTGATTATTGGGTATTTCTTTAATTGCTGAAAAAAGTAGCCTAATACTGTTGATATCACGTATTCGACCAATATGTGAGACGACCCAATTGGTATTTTTGGGAACTTGCACTTTTGAGTATTCAACAGGTCTATTTTCAATAACTGTTGACTTAAATCCATAAGACATCAACCATTCCTTAAAACCAGGAAATACTCCATTTTCTATGGAACCACTACTGGTCAATATTGAATCTGTTTGTGGTAATCGACGAAGAAGTCTATATTTCATAATTTTACTAATTATTTTTCGATATCTAGATTTAGGAAATGGCATTAAAACCCAAGTATGTTGTAAGTCATGCATGTCAAAAACAAGGATTGTCCCTCGTTTTTTCTTCAACTTACAACCTATGGATAGTGTATCTGCATCATGGCAAACTATGACATTTGGTGGTGATAATAATAAATTCGACAATACTGTTTTTTGGAACTTCCGGATGCCTAAGACAGTTTTTATGGTGCCTCCATATGGTGATTTAGGCAACCGGTATCGTTTGATTGTTACGCCTTCCATAAACGATTCAGGTTTGGATGTGTGCTGCCGATCATAGGCATGAATTGTAACATTGTGGCCTGCCTCGAATAACCATCTGGCAGAATTCATGACCCTAGGGTCAGGGTCACAGGCATTTGTGACCACCATTGCAACATTCGCCATGGCAAACGGCAGTCATAGTCAATCAAGATTGTTTTGATAACAATCGATGTAAGATATCAACGCTATTTGACCAATCAAGATTCGATTCGGCATATAGCCTTGCAGAATTTTGTAACTCCCTTAGTCTTGAAATTTCAATATTTTTTATGGCTTTTACTGAAGCTTCAACGAATTCGCTGTCATCAAACAATTGTAGCCAATCACCAGATTCTTTGATTTTGTGTCCTGAGTGATCAACACCGATTACAATCATACCACTTGCAAGGTATTCTGAGCGTTTTAGTGGGCTTGCAAGGCGCCAAACCTTACTTTCTGGCATTGGTAAGAAACCGACGTCATAGGTGGAAGATAACCTCGCCAATTTTTCTATTTCAATAGAATCCGTGATATTCACCTTTTCTGATTTATAATTCTGAATAATTGACATTGCATTTCCTTTACCGTGTATATTCAGTGTCACATCTAGGCCATGAATTATCAGTCGCTGGTGGATTTTGAGTACCTTCATTAAGCCTCTGTTCTTATCAACCCTGCCGTGATAACTTAGTTGAAGTGAGGTTTTTTTATGTCCTGGCTTGAATAACTCCAAATCAACACCAGCAGGGATTGGTATGAGTTTTTTTGGATCAACACCCAACTTGTTGCTAACAAACTCTCTATGGGAATTGGAGACTACACACCCGACGCCATCTGCCCGGTTTTTGACCATATTCCAACTTCGTTTCCAAAAATACCATTGCAATTTAGACAGTAGATTATTATCGGCAGGCGGGCTTCTATCCATCAAAACCCACGGGATGTTAATTTTATCGAGTTGAGGGGCCAACTTACCTGCTACTCGCCAATCTAAGATTGCAATAGTGTCGATGCTGGGAGGGTTTTGTCTCAACCAACTGCTCATTTTACTAGCAAGTAACATAGATTTAAGCCCAGGTATCGACATGACAGAAAGCCCTTTGTGTTTCCATAGACTACGTTCATGCAAATTATATGAGTCTGGGTTTATGAAGGTTAATTGATGACCCTTTTTGACCAGTCCTTCGGCCAGTGATTTCTGTGTTGTTGCACATAAATCATCAAGATGTCTACCAGAAAACCAGAGCAGATTCATAAGCCTCATCACATTGATTTCATTCTATAAATAACAATCTCTTGAATTCCTTGTTTAAAATCCTTCGACGGTTTCCAATCGAGAGCGGATGATATTCGATTAATACTAGCCAATGAATGCCGAATGTCGCCAGTTCTTTCTGGGCCATGTGTGGGAACAAGTGGCTTGAAATCAGGGACTAGTTCAGACAAAATATCATTGATTTCCCTTACTAATTCTAACAAACTGATTTTAGTTTGGGTTGCAACATTATAGACATGGTACTCAATTGAACCGTGTGCTGAATTAACTAGAGTCATTATTGCATCATTAACATCGCTAACATGAATGAAATCCCGAGTTTGCAATCCGTCTCCATTGATCTTTGGCGCAACTCCTTTCGCCATCATATCTACAAATTTCGGAATTACCGCAGCGTAGGCTCCATCTGCGCGCTGTTCTACACCGTAAACGTTGAACAATCTCAATGCAGTAGCGTCTAAGCCATGCATTCGAGCGTTGAGTATCTGTTGTTCATTTGCCAATTTAGAATCGGCATAAGGAGAAAGATATTTTCCCGAATACTCTTCTTTTAGGGGCAATTGACCGCCTTCTCCATACACTGCTGCACTTGAGGCCATCACCAAGCGTTGAACATTATTCTCTAAGCAAGCTTGTATTACATTTTGCGTGCCTTTGACATTTATATCCATTGTTTCCTCAGGATTTATCACCGACATTGGAACTGAAACTTGTGCGGCTAGATGAACTACTGCTGTTACGCCTAACAAAGAATTTTTCAGTATGTTCTGGTCTCTAATATCACCGATAATGACCTCAATACCAAGGTTTTCCAACTGGACCAAGGTTGTATCTGAACTACTGGAAAGATTATCTAAAATTGTAACTTTCCAACCCATCTCAAGGGCTATTTTTGCCAAACTACTGCCGATAAAACCGGCTCCGCCGGTGATAAGCATCCTGCCCATGAATGCTGCAAAGATGGTATCATTACATACTCTTCGGTAAACATATCACTTAATCCAATCAAAATCAGTTGTGCGGTTAACTGCATGTAAACCAATAGCTCTAGGTTGTAGTTAAACTAACATTTATCGCTATATGTAGATTTGTTGCGAACTGTCAATAACTCTATTGTCTAGGCGTAAACATGGAGAAGGAGATGAAGATCGAGGATAACGAAGAAGTCCGTCGAATTCGAAAAATATCCTCTCTCAAACGAGAAAACCGAAGATTGCGTAACTCCGTTTCCTTTCAATTAGGGCTACATTTGACCGAGGCTGTTCGTAATCCATGGAGACTTTTGATACTCCCCGCCTCTTTTCCACTACTATGCCTCAAGATTGGGCTGCGGAGAATAGGTAAAATAACGCACTCCACAGACGGATTGGGGCTAGATTATGAGGTGCAACCTAGAAAGAATGCCATGGTCTTATTTCCGACAAATGGCGTGGGATTTGGGCACTTTACTCGTATGTATGCAATTGCTAGAGAAATGCGGAAACAAGACCCGAGTATGGAAATAATCTTTTTTACAACTATGCCTACTCTTCATATTCCATATGTCGACAACTTTGCCACATATCATCTGTCAGGCAGACACAAACACAAAGATATGGACTCATCTACATGGAATATGTTAGTGGAAGAAATGTTAACCTTAGTGCTTGAGACACATAATCCAAAATATTTCTTGTTTGACGGTGCTTATCCATATAGAGGGATGCTCAATTCGATATATGGTCATAATCAAATTACTAAAGTTTGGATGAGGAGGGGGATGTTTCGAAAAGGATCTTCGATACCAATAGATAGTATCGAATATTTTGACCTGATTGTTCATCCTAGTGACGCGGTTGAAGTAAGAGAATCAGAGTTGGAGCATTCGGTTTCGACACTGCGAGTTCCACCAATTACCCTTTTGAATAATGATGAATTATTGAGTAGGGAGAAAGCCCGTGGACGTTTAAATCTCCCTATAGATGCCCGAGTAACGTATGTTCAATTAGGAGCGGGTCAAATTAATGATATTGATTCGGAAATTAGAATGACAATTGATGCCCTTCTCATGCATTCAGATATGCATATTGTTTTGGGCGAATCAATGCTTGGTGAGCGATTAAATTTCGCCCATAAGAGAGTCCACTTGCTCCGTGATTATCCAAATTCAATGTACTATAACGGTATTGATTTCGCAATTCAAGCTGGTGGATACAATTCTTTTCATGAAATGAGAAATTTAGGAATACCCACGCTTTTCTATCCAAATATGAATACTGGAATGGATGACCAACTCGCTCGTTGTAAAGTTGCTGAAGATGAGCAATGGGGGCTTGTGTTACTAAAGCGAACTGAGAAATCAATATCCTCCTCTATTAGCAAACTATTAGTTATTCAGCGTAGTAAAAAGCCAACAATTCAAACAGGTAGTTCAGTACTTGCTAACCACCTCAGGAAGTGATTTTTTGGAAAAGGGTTCATGTGAACATGAGGCAAACCAACTTCAGTTCAAAAATTATTATCCAATACGAAATCAGAATAAAGTAAATGACACGTTTGACTTCTTTATTTCACACGATGAATGTATTATTTACAAAAAAAATAATCTTTCTTCATCACATTTTCAAAAACTATTGGAAAATGCAGACATCTTTTTATCATTCGAGAACATTATAAGTGGTGATTGTTTTTCTCCGCCAATGAAAAATCATGTATGTAGGGGATTTGATCTAGAGGAGGACGGATCCCATAAGATGAAATTTCTGCATGGTTTTCGTCTTGATCTGTTAGATACATATTCACTCGATAAGGTTGAGTCCACTGAGATAAGAGAACAATGTCGGATACTGTTAGATAATTTATCGGAGGCAAATGACAACAAGGTTTTTTTTGGTGACTGGGCAATGCATAATCTGATCTATTGTTTATCTGAGAAATCAATCTATAATGTAGATTTAGAGGGTTTCATAACATACCGCCCAATACCTGAATGGGCAGATTTTCCTATCGTTGCAAGCTGGTTGAGTGATACGATGAATCAACTTGAATCAATAATATCGGGTTTGGAATAGGCAATATGTTTGTAGTTGATATTCCTAGGTAATTTTGAATTTGGAATATTGATGAAATAATTTAATCCATTCCTCTTCAACATTGCATTTTGAACAAGGTGAGTGTTACTTGTAAGAAGGTCATAGCTGATATTAGAGGCAGAATTTTCTAAAATTCTGTATGAATATAATGTTTCTCTGATGTGAATGAAATCTCCAACCTCAGATAACTTGAGGAAAAAGTCATAATCTTCTGCGTTCCTAAGATCTTCATTGTGGCCACCAACTAGTTCCCATGCATCCTTTCTGAAGAGCCTCGGATGATGAACAATCATCGAACGCATCAAGCGCTCCCGAGAGTATAATGGCTCTTCCCAGCCAGAATCGATATGATTGCCATGCTGGTCAATTCTTTCGAAATTACCATAAGCACATACTTTTGTTTTCCCTATAGCAGTAACGAGTTTTTCTACAGCCTCTGGGTGAAGGATATCATCTGAATCTAACTGGAGAATTAGGTCACCAGAACCTTGACTAATTGCTATATTCGTCCCTTCTCCCAATGAACTTAATCTAGACGAGATAATCACATTATCATGATTTGAATAGTGTTCCATCAGCAAATCTAGAGTTCTATCTCCATCTCCGCCATTTTGTATACTCACCTCTATATTTGAGTACGTTTGATTTAGAGCAGAATTCACGCATTCAAGAATATACTTTTCAGTATTATATGCAGGTATGTATATTGTAACTTTGGGATTTTCATCGAGGGGTTTCCATTCAATATGCTTTGACAATTTCATTCCTGGCGGTAACTGACGATGAGTCCACCCTTCTAATTTACTTAAAGGTCCATTCAGCAGTTTAAATCTAAATTGGTTTAGTGGCGCCCAAAACTGAATCTTGTTTAGAGTTTGAATCATTTCAGATTGTAATTGAGTTTCAGAATTAGCCTGAGCCCAAATCCTTGTCTCATGTTCGATTTCAAATTCAGTCAGCCAATTTTCATCTCTGGGACATGAATACATGGGAATTGAGTGTTTTTGAGCCCAGACAGATATGTGAAGGTCAACCATTCGTATAGTGTCAAATTCATTGAAGTCTGGTACGCCGATTTGGCTATGGAACGCCACAGTTCCTGTTCCAAGGCAGTTAACCGCAGTAAATGATGAATTAGCGGTTGTGAAGGTATGAGTTCTCCTATACTCCTTGTATTCTGACCATCTGGATATTGGAGGGCCAATTGGAAAAACAGCCCCATGAACCCCAATAATACATCTTCGGTTGAATCTGTCAACATATGATTTCATACGTTCAACATAATCGTTTGGGTAACATATGTCGTCATCAACAGTGAAAAAATAACCATTAAACTCATTCATATACTTAAATTTCCCATTGTCAGCGTGATTGGTTTTTGAAAGTCTAACGTCGATTCTAGAATCATTAGGAAGATTATCTGGAGGTTTATCTCCATTAATATGTAAAATGACCTGGTTTACCATGAGAGATTGGTTAAGTAGACTATCTAATGCTTTGTGTACAGTAGTAAATCCTCCGGGATAAGTAGCCATAAAAACAGTAATCTCATCATCAGCATCACTATTTTCAAACGATTCCTCATCATAATGCTCAAGCAAAAACAAATCCCTTAGTTTGGAGTCGAGTAATTTAGGTGACTGAATTATCAAATCTGTTGAAGGCATTGGAAAATCATCAATTTTGAACTCATTTTTCATTTTTGAAATTACATGAGCCCTTCTGTATCCCGATACATACCTCAGACGGGTTTCTCCGGGACCCATCCAGTCTATCTCATTTGGACCACCACCAGTTAGAGATTTAGCATGGTGCAGTGCAAAAATATCAATACCATCGTGACGATGAACTCTATCTTTTCCAAGGAGAAGATTTGCCCGCTCAAAGAATTCAGAATCTGCACTGAACCGAGCTCTATGGTCAAACCGAAGCTCGTAGTTTTTTATAGCGCTCATTCTGATGAAAACACCAACCAAACAAAACTGGGAGATCTTACTTCCATTAAATATCAAATTCCCAAATTTATCGACTCTAACGAATCGCCCCATTACAATATCTACATCATTTTGCTCAAGTAATTTTATACTATTTGCGATTCTATCGGGATGATTCCAATCGTCACTATCTGCAAAAGTAACATAATCTCCTACTGCAATATCAATACCCATATTTCTACAAGCATATGTCCCAGAGTTTTTCTCCATTCTTATCCTTTTGATTCTCGAATCAGTCAATAATTCATCATATTTTTTGACATCGCTAATTTTCGATGAGTCATCTACTACGATTAGTTCGAGATTTACATGTGATTGCTTCAATATTGAATTTACCGCAAGTGGAAATGATTCATTCCATCTATGGACTGTCATGATTATACTAACCAGACGTTCTTGTTCTGAACTGATTGAAGGCTTGCTAGCAGTCCCATCATCTAAATGGTTGAATGTATAATTGTTGTGAAAAAATGAGCTTGGAAGAGCTCTACGATTCTGAGATGCCATCAAACTATCAAGGGCATTTTTCGCTTGTTCATGCTGTCCAGATTTCCGATATATGATGTGCTGCAGTAATAGGTTTTCTGTATTGTCTCGAACCTTCAATCTAACACATTCTAAGGCTTTTTCATATTTCTGCAATCCAGCATATGCTAACACTTCATACAAAATTATAGGTGAATCCGTTGAATGTTTATCTTGTGTATTCTTTATTTCCTCAAGAGTTTTATCATAATCATTTTCCAGATGAAAAGGTATACCGATTCTGATTCGTTGGCTTCTAGTATCCGATGCTAGCCGGTTAATTCTTAGGAGGTTTTTAGCATAGTTTATTTTTTTCTCTCTAATAGCCGCTACTGCTATTGAAGCAAAATCTAATTTCGCAGACCTATGTTTCATTGATAGTGCAATATCAGCCGCTTGAAGAATCAAAGATGGGGAGCCAGTCATAATTGCTGATTGAAGGAGATATAATCCGCACACTGCATCTTGAGGTTCAATTTGTATGCACTCATATGCAAAGTTGAATGCAATTATCGGGTCAAAAACAGCTAATATTGATTTAGCGATTTCTTGTCTCATCTCAATTTCCTCGAGCATGAATTTATGTTGCATAACTAATTCAATCAATTCATATAAGCGCTTATCAAATCTATTCCTAACTAAGTTTCTCATTGTATTCTTTATTGGTTCTGCGATTCCTGAAGGATTATTAATGAACATTTTTTGGATTAACTCTACTTTGTGTGAACGTAAACAATGCTCAATCATCCAAGTATGGACAGAACCTGTGTCCACTGTAATACCAGTCTTTATCATATCTTCGAGCTTATCTTCGGTGAGGAATTTTCTAGGGTCAGTTCTTCGACCAACTAGTCTAACCGCCTCGCCAAGCATTTCATTCGGTAGATATTCTAAGTATTCTCTAACAATTGTTTCAAGGGTTGGTGAAAGGTATTCACTAACGCATAAAACCTCAAGAGTTTCAAGAGGCATCAAACGAGGGTTTATTTCTGCACTTATCCAATTACTCACAAATAACATCTCATCTGGATACTTCTCGAGTGCGGAGCTAACCCACAGAGCAATGTGATAGGGAGAATGTTTGCTTGCAAAAATCTCTAGAATATTTCTTGCTTCTGACCGAGAACGCAATGAGATTTGATGCAATACGTGGCCTAGGTAAACTCCTCCCATCACCCTATCTAAACATACGGAATCGATTTCAAGGACTGAATCTAATCTATCGTCAATGCTTATTTTCACCCATTTTTCCAAGGTTTTGTTGTGGAGAATTGTTACAGTATTTTCAAAATTGACAGATTCAATAAATTGTTCAGTTGTAAGTGAATTAGATTTTTTTATTAATGCATTTTGTATTTCTAAAATATGCTCTTGATTTGTAATTGTAGGTATTGCAGCGTTCAGAACGGCCCAATTTTTGGTGTAGATGGCACAACGTGAGATTTGGAATGAGCAATCTAGATAATTGGGGTCTATATCAAACACTTTTTTGTAAAAGAACAAGCCTTTTTCCCAGTCTCTCAGTGATGTGAAGGCTCTTGCTCTCAGTTCGAGCATAAAAATATCGTTCGGTTTCTTCGCAAGGAACGCTCCGGTATTTTGAATGACTGCATCGAAATCCCTTTTCCGATATCGGTGGGCTGTATATCTTCTTCTCAAATTAAACGGGTGAAATTTCATAATTTATTCCCCCCTCAATAATCGAATAACTTCTCTATCTAACGAATACAAATCTATCTCCATTTTGGCTAAAATTTGATTTATTTTTTTCTCTGTTGATTGAATATATTTTTTCGGAAGCAGATCCAATGAAGGTCTCCAATAATGATTTAAGAAGTCTAAATTAGTGTTAATTATTGAAATTAAATCGGTAACCTCATCAGGAAGTTTGTGCTCTTGATTATACATCATCTGAAGAGCATAAAGCGTCGCTATGCCTTGTTTAAGCGGTCTTTTCGAGAGGAATTTGGAAATCTCTGGGCTCATTTCCCAAGTCAGACTGTTGAAGGTATTTTTTCTAAAGCATTTCCAACATCTGTTGCAGGTCTCCCCTGCAATACTCGATCGGAGACACGAAGTTGCATAACCCTTGTATCCATTTTCATTAACAATTGTATTGTTAGCAATTTCAGAACACCCAGCAACAGGCTGATAGATTGGTATGCCAAGGTATGCAAACATGGGACTATACTTTTGCCAGAAACTTGTTTCCTTGAAATTACGAACCTGCGAGCCATGGAAGAAGTATGCATTTTCTAATGGCATTCCGGTGCCAGATGCATCTAAATCAAAAAAATCGGCAACTAGTATCAAATGAGCCATACAAGCATAATCTGTTGAAAATCCAGGATTTTTATTATAGAAGGTTCTGATTTTTTCATGATTTGACTTGATATTGATAACTTCTCTGCCCTCTTTCTTCAACAGATCGATGAACCTATGTGCGTTTTCGTGCTTGATCATGCTATCAAAATTCCTTTCAAGATACAAAAGACGAGTGTTGTTTGGCATTAAGCACATTGCCGCTGTTGAGTCAACTCCCCCAGAGAATGATAACCCTGGAGAATTCCCTGGGCGACGTGTTGGAACCCAGTCAGTGTTGTATTTTTCATGCCAGGGTGAAAGCAAAACATGCTCAACTGCCCAGAGCAAATCTAATGATGTTCTTTTCAAGGAAAATCCATCTGGTACTACAAATTCTACTGCCATCTCAGGAGCATCGAATATAATTCTATTTTTTTCTTGAGACCATAGGCCTGATTCAAAGCCCGGAATGAAAAATTGGGGGTCATCAATATTGATTGAGGCTTTTTCAGTTATCTTCTTTGATAAGAATGATACCTCCAAAGTTTCGTTAATAATAATTCCCAAAAAGGCTTCTCTTGCCTGTATTACAGTTGGATTGAATTCCCCATAGAGTGTCTGTATATCCTCTTCTACATGACTAAAGATTACAACATGAAAATTGTATTCCGGCTGATTTAATTTTTTGATAACCTCGTCTGAGTTAGAGTCTGTTAATGACACAACTACAATATCTGTGGTTACTGATATTTCTTCTACAATTATTTGCGTGCAAGCAAAATCACATGTGTCCCATTCAGCTAAAAAACGTATTTCTGATTGTCTTGGATAGGAGAGACCTTGGACAACTTTGAAAATCGAATATGGTAGAGCCTTCATCACTCTTCCTCCTTCTTTGCTCTATTGTAATAAGTCTGAATCACTTTTCTAGGTTCGCCTTCATCTATTATCTCCCCCTTTTCCATCAGAACAATGCGATCACAAATTTTAGACAACATGCCAAAACTATGGCTCACGATAACTACCGTTCCAGCATCTTGGACCATTTCCATTATTCTATTTGTTGATTTCTCTTTAAAGGTTGGATCTCCCACTCCAAGGACCTCATCGATAAGCAAAATTTCGGGTTCAATTGCACTCGCTACAGCAAGTCCAAGTCTCGCTTTCATTCCTGCTGAATATGTCCGTATTGGTTGATCAATAAATTCCCCAAGCTCGCTGAATGATATTATTTCTGGAAGTTTCTTGATTATTTTTTCCTCGGAGTAACCCAGAATACTTCCATACAGGATGGCATTTTCCCGACCAGTCTGATGACCGGAAAAACCAGTTCCTAAACCTGCTAACAGCGAAATATTACCTTTTACTTTGCAATATCCTAAATCTGGAAAGTAAATCCCCGAAATTATGCGGAGAAGTGTAGATTTGCCACACCCGTTTGTTCCAATTATGCCTATAATTTCACCCTTTTTGATGTCAAGATTTATTTTATTTAGTGCGATAAATTCACTATCTTGTTTCTTGAATAATCCTAAAATTGACCTGGTAAGGCTTTTGTGGCGCGGAAATGAAAGTGATACATCCTTTATTTGAATAACGGATTCGTTCATAGATGTTTCACCGCCTCACGTTCATACTTGTGAAATATTATGCTCCCAACTATCCAAAAAAACATTGCCATACCGACACTGTAAAATATCCATTCGAGAGGTATATCAGGCCATTTTCCAATAAGTCCGTGTCGTGCCATTGTGATTGGTGCAACCATTGGATTCCACAATACAATATCTCCATATACGCCTCGCTCCAAAGCCATTTCATAGGTCCACATAATAGGTGATACGAAGAATCCCGCACGTACTATGAATCTAAATAAGTGCTCAACGTCTTTTTGCAAACAATTTATTGGAGCGAACATGATGCCGAGACCCATACCCATGAATCCTGACAACAAAATACTCAAAGGAATCAATACCAAATGTATACCTACTGGGAATCCGTAAGCTAGGATAATTGGGATAATCACAAAACTACTCATTACGGTAATAACGACATTGGCTAGAACCGCTGTAGTTGGAAATATGATTCTTGGGAAAAAAACTAAGTGAATCATACGCGTATTTCCTGACAGAGAAGTAACTGAGGACATCAATGACTTACCAAAGCAAGACCAGACTATAACTCCAATCAATACCCAAACAGCATAATACTTGTCTGGATTGCCCGCCAGCATAATGAACAGAAACCAGTATACAATTGACAATAATGTTGGTTCTAACACAGTCCAAGCATAACCTAGTATCGTATTTCTGTATTTACCTCGGACTTCTCTTCTTACAAGATTGCGTATGACAAAACTATTCCCAAATAATATCTTAATATTTGAAATCGGTGCAAATATCGATGGTGTCCTTTCTCCGACAACCCTGAGTGATTGGCTCAGGGTGTCTTTTGTCATGCTAAGGGGTTTGAGAATTGGTTTATCAATTAATTACTCTAATTTCCTTACCAATGTGTGATTTTAAGGAATTTCTTACAACTTCAGTAAAAAGTATATCCTTAACCTAGCCAATTGATTGTAAATATCAATTATATGAAAGCGTATTTTCTTCAAGTGAAATCGCAAATACTCAAAAGATTAGGAATTGGAATCTGTTAATTTTGAATAGTTATGAAAATTAAATCACAACAATATCATTATACCTGTTTACTAGAATAAATTGACTCTATTTTATTGTGTTAGTTAGTGATTAACCAACGAATTGATGAACTCACGCCTTTACGACTATGCATGAGCCACGTGTTACTAAGCAAGGTTGTTAACAATACGGCTAAAGTCGGAATCATAGGTCTAGGATATGTTGGACTACCTACAGCAATTGGCTTCCACGATGCTGGGTTTACCGTTTGGGGTGTGGACGTTTCTGAGCGTACTGTAAATATGGTATTAAATGGTCAAAACCCTACAGGCGACCCTGATGTGAATGACATTGTTCCGAAGCCCGGAACTAGTAGATGGCACATTACTGCCTCCGCATCTGAGGCTGTGCCGAATTGTGACGTAGTCTTGGTTACGGTCCCAACACCAATTACTCATGATTTAAAACCTGATTTATCTTATGTTGAGAAAGCAGGAAGAGATGTTTTCAACAATTTGAAGAAAGGCTCGAAGACGATTGTTGTTCTAGAGTCGACTGTTTATCCGGGAGTTACAGGTCAAATATGGCATCCTATTATCGAAGAGTTGGGACTAGAAATTGGTGAAGATGTTGAAATTGCTTACTGTCCTGAGAGATTCAATCCAGGGGACGCTGCGCATGGAGTACGAAAGGTTGCGCGAGTGGTTGGCTGTTCAAACCCAAACGTCGGTGAAGCACTAGTATCTTTATACAGTAAACTAACATCTGAAGATGTTCGGTATGTTGGCAAATTAGAGGTTGCAGAGGCCGCTAAGGTAATTGAAAATGTCCAAAGAGACATCAATATTGCATTAGTGAATGAACTAGCCACAATTTTGCCAGCACTTGATGTGGATGTTGAAGATGTTCTGTCTGCTGCAGCAACTAAGTGGAATTTCCATCGATATACGCCCGGGGTTGGAGTCGGTGGTCATTGTATTCCAGTTGATCCTTATTACATGATTCAGAGGGCTGCTGATGTTGGTGTTCCCGCTGGTTTAATCACTGCCGCAAGAGCCGTAAACCGTTCAATGCCTAGCCATGTCGCAGGAGTGCTGAGTGATTTGATGTGGAATGCTGGTGTTCCAGCCGGGGATGCTAAAGTTCTGCTACTCGGCTGGTCATACAAAGCCGAAGTTGGTGATCCAAGAGAGACGCCCGCTGAACCATTAGCTGAAACCTTAATGGCCAAAGGCGTGAAAGTAGGCGCATGGGATCCTCACATTGACTGCAGTGAATATCCAAAGAGTGTTGAGGTAATTTCAGAAATTGAAAATGCACGGGGTTATGACATTGCTGTTTTAGTAACCGCTCACAAAGCATGTTTGGAGTTAGATTATAGTGAACTGCTGACCCAGATGAGAACGCCTCTATTGTATGATGGCAGAAGAGTTCTAGATTTGGGAGCTCTAGAACAATTAGGTTGGCAGACTTACGCGGTCGGTAAACCGGTTTGATTACTGTCGCCCTGCATCAAACATTTCTCTGAGGCTACCATCTTGTA
>MDTD01044086.1_pt1 | contig 15350 bp, 15 predicted proteins | sample 811221 | NCBI WGS metagenome assembly MDTD01 (sample SAMN05326646, study PRJNA326480) | marine metagenome | isolation source: seawater | place: Pacific Ocean: South West | collected 2011
CCACCTTTCTTACCTCCACCTTTCTTATATTCTTCATTACCCATTATTATATACACAATATATATTTTTGATGTAAAAGCATTTGTTTTAAATAAATTACATTAATTAAATGAAAAATGATTATAATTCATTATAATATACCAATATGGATGATTCGCAAGAACAACTTAATGAATGTTTTGCTGAAATGGAAAAACTCAAAATGATGGAACACCTTGTGACAATGCCCGAAACTTCTAACGAAACAAACATGCAAACGAGTTTAAAAGTTTTAGAAAAATGGTTAAAAAATTATCGAGAGGCTATTGAAATGAATAAACGCACGAAACAACAATATAAAGGACTTGGACCAATACCAGAAACTAGTGGTTATGAAAAATATTCGTGTGATAAAATTTCAGTGAGACGTTCTTTTACAACAGGCAAACCTATCGGATATTATAATGAGCCAAGCGAATTTATGGAATCTTACATTGACGCAACATATAATATGTTCAATATCATAAGTAATCGTCTTGATGACATTGAAAAGAGATTGGAAAAATTGAAATAAAATAAAATTTCACCGATAACATTACAAATACAATGACAACAGATTGGAAACAACCTTGCAAAGATTTAAATGGTGTCATGTCATTTGCAGACATGTTTCGTCCTGTATTTTCAGACGAAGTAATAACTGATGCATATGGGTATGATTGGAAACAAGAAACGGCTGGAGGATGGAGACGTATAGAAGATCAATTCTTTATACTGATGGGTCCAAACGGTAAATTTTATCGTCACAAGTGTCATTCGGTAGAAGCTATTAAAAATGATATGAATAAAAAAATACTAGAATCATCAGAACCACCAGATGTTCTGCCACCGCCACCACCACCACGTGAGTGAGTCAAATCTCAAATTAATTATAGAAATATGAAAATATTTGTATGTTTATCTGTGTTACGGTTTTATTTTATTAATCTATGTTTTTATTTTTTCTTAAAGGTTTGCGGACAATATCAGGTACTGGCCATATGACACCACTTTTACCCATTCCGAAACCACCCATTGGATATAAATCACTTGAAAGTTGGTCGGCATAAAATATACCATTCGTTCCAACTAAACGCGGATAGCCGTATTTCCTTAGATGCTTTATACGCAAACCCTTCGGATCTTTTGATGCGTTCTCCTGTGCCTCCAGTTTGCATATTTGACGAGCTTCATTGTTTGAAGTCGCGGTAAAACCAAACGCTTCCCACAACGACGCAACATTAGCATTTCTAAATGTTAATGGTCCTATTCTTAAATTTACACCTAAACTATCATCTTCTTTGCACTCTTTTTCAGTACGATTCATTCGATATCGAATACCATAATTGTTTAATTCTTTCTCTAGCGTTCGTTCTGATATTACGGGATTATTGTTCCATAATTCGTCAAATCCAAAACCCGTATTACGAAGAATACCAAAATCCTCCATTCGTAATGAATGTCGACCTGCAACTTTCATTTCATACATGAGTGGCAACCGATTACCAAAAAAAGATGATGATGTATAAGCCGACCCATATTGAGACATAAAAATGCTAACAAATATCATAAAAGCAAATATAGATTTATATCCACATACAAATAGTCGATTCATAATAATCAAATTGTCAAAATATTTATCAGGTTTTGTAATCATATATACTAATCCATTACTTTTTGTTTTTATAATTAAAAATTATTAATTATAAATTACATTCTTCTATTTATTGTTGCACAAGGGAAGTTGCCTTGTCAGAGCACTGCTTGAAAAAGTTTCCAATTTGTGTCTCGTCAGACCCGCTGATGCTCTGGTCGCTGATATACCATTGTGATTCTTCATGCTTGACATCGCTATAAAACGCCAAAATCGTAGGAATACCATTGAGCATTTTTTTAGACTTGAACGCAATGTAAAGATCCATTGTCTCGTCAATATCGATATCCGCAATGACCACATTATCAGGCATGTTTGCAAAATGTTCGTGCACAATATTTTTAATTTTTTGACATGGCTTGCACCAGTCCGCAGAAAATTTCACAAGTAACACCTTATTATCTAGAGAGTTTCGAAGCTCTTTGAACTCATCAACGCTCAACTCCTGGATTATATCACGCTCACCCATATATAACTATGTTACAAGATGTTTCTAAACTCGTTTATAAGAAATATTATTTGGAGTTGTCGTCTTGACATCGTTTAACGATTTCTTCTAGTTCTTCAATATTCACTTTGGGTATATGAGCGTGTGCCTCCCAAAAATACTTACAAAATGCCCAACAAAATTCATGCTTATCAGTATAGGACTCGGGATACGCAACCAACAACGCCGTTTCAATTGATTTAGGAAGTAATCCTAGACTTTCACCTGGAAGGACATAACTAAGTTGAACAAGTTCGGATACTGCTCTTGTATCGCGCTTTGGAACCAGTGTTGTATCAAAATACGGAATATGCTTTGACAAATCTGTCAGGAGTGGTGGATAATCATAGTTATATGTCCACCGCCAATCCACACATCCTTCAGTGTAATATTTGAACGTCCATTCTAATCCTTCTAAATAATTTCGCGAGATTTGCTTGCGCCGTTCTTCGTCAATGTTCACACGAAGCAATGTATGATAATAACGTCCTTCCCATCCACACTCATATGGATTAATATATGTCTCTTCACGGCGGTCTAAAAGCGGAACTGATAAAAACGCTTGTTCGGGTTCCATTCGGCGTCGCACCATACCTTTGCTTTGCTTATCGCGTATAGTATATTCCTCTTGGATCATTTTCTCCTCATGTGCAGCCAACTCCATAATTAATTTTCGCACATTCTTCCATACAATTTTTGTTCCGTTTACCAGATTTTCATTTGTTGTGCCAATCACTTTGCGATATGCAGAAAGTAATCGGTCAATCCCTGTGGTGCGAATATTAAGTGCTGGAAAATGCGGCAAAAAATCATTACCCAGCAAAAAACAGAGAAATATATAATCAAATACTCTATTTCGCTTTTGTAATGTGTCAGGCTCTTTATTGTCGTTTAGTTCCCTCGCCAAAACATTTCCAAATAATGGAATATCAAGCATATAACTTTCATTTGGATTCAGACTCTGGTCAATAGTGCCAATGAAATGAGGTGTTTCACGATACAAATACATTGACGGTGCTAGATGAAGATGGTTCAGTGTAAGCATAATTAAATCTGCGTCCAATCCGTAAATTACTGTCGTGGTGTTTCCATGGTGTGACGAATTCTTTCGAATATATTCGTAAATCTTATGTTCACCTTCACCTACTTCACGAGAAGACGATACCACAATCTCATCTACTCCAAATTCTGAAGGGTTCTCAAACCGCCGCGTAACTGCTTTACCCAATTTGCTCATAAAATTGGTGCCTGGTGTAATTGCTACCGTGTTCCAAGTATTTTTCGATTGGGTAACACCGAGTTTGGATAAAATACGCGCCTGAAATCCACTTTTATATCTTCTGTTTCGTTGTTGATCAAGTTTTGCTACTGGCGCAACACCATCAAATGCGATATATACACGACAACGAGGTTCAAGTAACCGCATATAATGTGTGATTTTAGCACACACATTTCCTATGAGTTTTGTTTCAAAAGAAGACACATACTTCTTGTTATTATTCGCCTTGCTAGTGTTATCTTTTATGCTTTCTTCAAGTTCCCTTGCTGCATCATATATTAGTGAATTACAATCCATATAAAGATTGTGAATCACCATATTTTTTCGATCGTATTTCTTGACAATTTTCCTATGTTGCTTGACAATATAGGAAAAATAGCTGGGAATACCCATAATATATAGAAATGCCACCCACTTTTTAAACTTTATTTGAATATCTATATTGCACTCGTAATTTTTAGCATATATTGTATATAATCGATATAGTTTAATCCTTCCAATAATAAAATCGTCATATGTATATACCATGAAAAGCGCCAAAAACGTGAAAATAACCGATACATCTTCAATAAATAACTCTTTTGCAATTGAAAAGAGGATAATTGACCTGCAAGAGATCGTGAAACGGACAATTATTTCAGCACAAAAATACAAGGTTATGGATGTTTTTGGAGCAACAGAATTGAATGTCTGTATTCAAGGTCTTGATGCCATATTCAAGAATCTTACACAGGTACATTCGAAAGTGCACGAAAATAACACATTTGACGAAACCGAAATAGTGACACAAATTCAACAAAACACTGCTGAATTGTCATCCTTGTTTAGAACGTTTGGTACCGAGAAAATAGACGATCTTATTGCTGTTTGCTTCGGTAACGAGTTCACAAATAACTTTAAATCCGCTACAACCATTGAAAAATATGATATTATGAAAAAATACGTTCATCCCATTGGATATAAGGTGATACATTGGAAACACAGTTCACAAAATGAAAAAACGAATGTTAAAAAAATACGGTTTTGTGAAGATACAATGATTATGGAAACATCCAGCAATTTCGATTGTTATGATCTTGCACGAACAAGCAAATCATTTCAAACAAAAGTTTATGGAATAAAATTTGCAGTATTAAATCCAATACAAAATAAAACGCTTATCATTTGTGGTATGGTGGATGATCTTATGTTAGAGTGTCTCAATTATCCTTTTATTGAAAACCGTATTCGCAGCATCACTGAAAATAAACCCGGTGAACCGGCGTTCCAAACAGATGCGTTTAATCGTTTTGTATGTTGCTTGTCATTGAAAGAACTGCTTATTTACAACAACTTCGAATTATATGATCGTTTCATGGGTTACATGACACAAGTAAATCAACTAGAACAAAAAACAATATCGCAAGTAACGAAAGAATTCATTGGCAGTGACCTTTACGGACAACGAATGACTCTCATCCAACTACTTCTTAAATCAAATGACCAACAGTTTCAATACTTGGCATACTTACTTTATGACCTTCTTTCGAATGACGTAAATGGGACAATTGATACTCAAGAACAAACACTACTCTTTGATAGTCTTCCATGGAACGTGAAAAGATATTTTCGTGATGCGATGAAGCAAACCGTAACGTATACACACTCTCTTACCAACTTCGACAATAGCAAAATACCTTTGGAACAACAAATTTGCTTGCTCAAAGCAAGTGATTCAGTGAAAGACAAGGCTATGTTAAAGCTTAAAGAGGTTAAATCAAAATCCGAAGATTCTGGTTCAAAAGCCAGACAGTATCTAGAAGCGCTCCTTCGGATTCCTTTTGGTATATATCGCGAAGAACCTATATTAACAGCAATGAAAGAATGCACTGATACGTTTAACGATATAATTTTGAAAATTAACAACTCGTCATTTACTATATCAAGTATTCCCAAAAAGTCACAATATACAAGCATAGAGATGCGTAAATATTGCAACATTATCAATACGGATTTTGAAAATGAACTAAAAGACCAAATTCACCAGAAACTTAAAGACCGTTTTAATAAAATGTCGCGAAGTGAAATGATATCAAGCACTGGATTTATCAATAGCATAATAAAACAAAGAAAACTGAAATTCGCAAAAATTTGTCATTCTGGTAAAACGATAATGTATATGTGTGAACACATTACTTCCTTTATAAATAACTACGCACACGATTATAATATATTACTTTCCATTTTTAATCACATAGAAAAAATTAAACCAAATGTTGATTTGCTCACGTCTACAAGAGAAAGCATTGATGATATTAATAAAAAAACAAACGTCGTGAACACATTTATGAGCCAAGTAAGTGACATTTTAAACACTGCGGTTCATGGTCACGAAAAGGCAAAACGTCAAGTTGAACGAATAGTAGGTCAATGGATTAATGGAGAGAAAAGCGGTTACTGTTTTGGTTTTGAGGGTCCACCTGGAGTGGGAAAAACGTCCTTGGCCAAAAAGGGAATTGCTCATTGTCTTTGCGACGATGCTGGTGTTACTAGACCATTTGCATTCATAGCTATTGGTGGTTCATCTAACGGAAGTACGTTAGATGGACATAATTACACCTACGTAGGCTCAACGTGGGGACGTATTGTTGATATACTCATGGAACATGAGTGTATGAATCCAATCATTTTTATAGACGAACTTGATAAGGTAAGTAGGACAGAGCAAGGAAAAGAAATAATTGGAATTCTCACACATCTCATAGATCAAACACAAAATGATTGTTTCCACGATAAGTATTTTAACGGTATTGATCTAGACCTTTCCAAGGCACTGTTTATTTTTTCATACAACGACGCGGATGCCATTGATCGCATTCTCCTTGACCGAATACATCGAATAAAATTCGATCATTTGTCATTAGATGATAAACTAACAATTACCAAAACCTACTTGCTACCAGAGATATATAAAAAAATGGGTTTGGATGGAATAATTCAAATTAGTGATGAAACAATTCAATACATTATAGAGAAGTATACTTGCGAACCGGGTGTTCGCAAACTTAAAGAGGTTTTGTTTGAAGTTTTAGGAGAGATAAATCTCAGTATTTTGAAAAATAGCGAATGTTATGACTTGCCGATTAATATTACCACGGATATTATTAAAGAAAAATACCTGAAAGATCGTCAAGAAATAAAGGCACATAAAATATCTGAAACTCCGTCAATCGGAGTTATATGTGGTTTATGGGCAAACTCACTTGGAATGGGCGGCGTCTTGTCTATCGAGACAAAGTTGTTTCCTAGTTCCGGTTTCTTGGACTTAAAGTTAACTGGTATGCAAGGCGACGTTATGAAAGAAAGTATGAACGTGGCAAAAACATTGGCTTTAAGCATGATTTCAAAGTCCCGAATAAAAGCATTACAAAAGGACTTAAAGAACGTTGGAATACATGTCCACGTTCCAGAAGGTGCCACACCAAAAGACGGTCCATCTGCAGGAACAGCAATTACAATCGCTATGTATAGTTTGCTGACTGAAAAGAATATTCCCAGCAATATTGCAATAACCGGAGAAATATGCCTTCAAGGACGAATTACAGCAATCGGCGGACTTGATCTTAAAATCTTAGGTGGCATATCCGCTGGCGTAAAGACCTTCTTCTTTCCAAAAGAAAATGATAAAGAGTTTCGCGAGTTCATGATTAAATATGGAGAAAAATCAATTGTTCACAATATTAAATTTCTTCAAGTTGAAACAATAGAAGAGGTCGTTTCGGAAATATTCGAGCAATAACCTATATTATATTTAATAATATATATACGATGGTTATGAAACTTGATTTATATAACATATTACAATTAACTTCAGCCATATCACCATTATTAGTGACATTTCTCTTGGTAATGATTTCTCTTTTCAATCAAAATCTCAAGGGTTTGGTTTATTTAGGGGGAGTCCTACTGGCATCTGTAATTAACTTGTTTCTTGGTTATACTTTCTTTTCTGAATCAAACAAAAAAGATTCAAATGCTTCTGTAATTTGTGATTTTATACAGTTGCCATATTTAACAAATTTTAACGTTCCTTCGTCTTCTGCCCTATTCCTGAGTTTCACACTTACCTACTTAACAACTCCAATGTTGATCAGTGGACAAATTAATCCATCCATAATTACTGTCTTGTCTATATTTATAGCAATAGACGCAGTATCCAAAATCAGGAATAAATGTACCAATTCTATGGGCGTTGTGTCTGGTATTTTGTTAGGAGGCATACTTGGACTAGGATGGTTTAGTGCCTTCAAAGGAACTGGTAACGAACACCTTCTATACTATAATGAACTTCAAAGCAATAATGTACAGTGTAGTCGTCCAAGTAAACAAACATTTAAATGTACAGTTTATAAAAATGGGAATGTAATATCAGAAAGTATTGCATAATAAAACGTTAAATCATGGATTGAAACGATGGATATTTTCTGCGTAATACGCTTTGAAAGACGCTATTTTATTTTGTCTTTGATACGTTTGTATCATTGCTTTTGAATTATTCATATTTTTTGACATTACATAAATATAAAAATTAACGACATTATGCGTGACTGTTTTGGCATACTTATTGTTATGCTCTTCCATTGTGAACACCGGTTTATTTAATTTTTTGTTGACTAAATTATGAAATTGCCACATAAAACGTATTAAATCTGGTTTAGTTTTTACTAAACCTGATTTCGAGTTATTTAACATTTTGGTCGCATCTTCGCGACATATCGGACATGGTAAAATCTTACAAATCTCTATAAATATCTTAAGTAGTTCTTTGGCATGTTCACTTTCTTCGTCCTTTAATTTATATGACAATGTATGAAATAAAAACCAACAAGCATTTCCCCATTCGTTAATCAACATAGTTAAATATATATAAAGAATTATTTGTTTTTTGAACAAATGAACTATATTGTAGAAGATGGAATAGATTTCTTTGCTGAACTAGCTAAATCAGACGATGAATCTGTCGGTGATGATACAAACACATGTCTCCTTAGCGGAACACCATTATCGCGAAACTATATTACACTTAAATGCGGTCACAAGTTCAACTATTACTCACTATTTAACGAAATAGTAAAACAAAAAACAATTTACAATCCAAATGATAATGTAAGACTGTCGATAAATGAAATAAAATGTCCCTATTGTCGTCAAATTAGTGATCATTTACTTCCTTACATTCCTTGTGAGAAAGGAGTAGCAAAAATATATGGTGTCAACAGTCCCAAAACAATGTGCATGAAACATAAGACTTGCGAATGGCGATTTAAAACGGGAAACCGGCGAGGTATACTGTGTCAACATGATGGTTTTGAGACGGAATATGGGACAATGTGTGAACAGCATTGGAAAAAAGCACAAATGAAGTATTCAAAACAAAAAAATGGTTTATCCGAACAAATAGAATGGACAAAAGAAATGGAGGATCTATTTCAAAGAAACACTGTTATTTCTCTCAAAAATAAATTACGCGAAAATAAACAAAAAGTTTCGGGTTCCAAAAAAGAACTGGTAATTCGTCTTATTTCAAACAAATAATTTTTCAATATTTTTTCATGTTACACAAATTTTTTCAATTCTAATTTGCAAAATCCATTTTTGGACATTTATTTTTGTCCATTTTCGGAAAATCAAAATGAGAATTGAAAAAAAAAGTAAAAAAAAGTGGTTCACTACATTATGTAGGGGAAAATGGCGAAGCTATAAAATATCTATGTAGGGGTGCTTATGGTGGGGGCAAAAAAAGCCTTATTTTACCTGTTTTCAAAGGATTTAAGCATATTTTTGTTGAGCATTTATATAGCATATATGCTCAAAAATATATGCTCTAATGAGACCATAAATGAAAAATACAAATTCTATTGTAAAAAATGTGACTATGGAAGTAATAGAAAATTTTTATACAAACAACATTGTGAGACGAAAAAACACCGAAAAAACGAATGCTCACAAATGCTCAAAAAATATGCTCCTAACTATAAATGTAGTTGTGGACGAAATTATAAACATATACAAAGCTATAATCGTCACAAAAAGGTTTGTTTGATGTCGACAAGTATCATAAATGAGAATGATAAGATTACTCCAAGTGATAAAGAGAAGGAGGAGTTGCGTTGTATGATATCTACACTTATTACTCAGAACCAGAACATGCTTCTTGAAAATAAAGACATGAGAGAAATGGTGAAGGATATGATTCCGAAAATAGGTAGTAATAATACCACTATAAACAAATTCAATTTGCAAGTATTTTTGAATGAGGAATGTAAAGATGCGATAAATTTAACGGATTTTGTAGAAACACTGCGACTTGAATTGGCTGATTTAGATGCAACACGACAAAATGGTTATGTGAACGGCATTACCAACATATTTGTAAGAGGATTACGAGAACTTGAGCTTCATAAGCGACCTATACACTGTAGTGATTTGAAACGTGAGGTTTTATATGTGAAAGATAATGATACATGGTTAAAAGATAATGAAGATAAGGATAAGATGAAACGAGCAATAACGACGGTGGCAAAGAGGCAAATAGACATTATTAAGGATTGGGAGGCAAAAAATGAGAATTGGAACGAAACTGAGAAGGGGACGCAGATGTATATAGACATGGTAAGAAGTGTTACCGGTGGGAATGATAATGTATCTGACAATAAGATCATAAAAACAATTGCAAAGGAAGTTATTATTGAGAAATAATAGGTGACAAATGTTATTCTGAAAACATAAATTTTGGAATAATTTATGAAATAATATAAATAAATTTGTTTTGAATACTATAATGACAACCAAACAAGAACTTGTGGATAATATAAAAGAATATTTGCAAGTGGAAGAAGAAATGAAGGTTCTTCAGAAAGAATTAAAAGGTAGGCGAGAGAAAAAAAAGATGCTCACAACAACTTTAGTTGATATAATGAAAACAAATGATATAGATTGTTTCGACATGAGTGAAGGTAAGATAACCTACACGAAAAATAAGGTTAAACAACCGTTAAGCAAAAAATATCTTATGGATTGCCTTGGTAAGTATTTTGAAGAGAATCCAGATATACACGCGGATGATGTAACCAACTTTGTTATGGAAAATCGTCAAGTTAAAACCACAGAAGGAATACGGCATAAAATTCAAAAATAGGTATGTTATGGTATAATAATATCGATATTCAGGACGATATTATTATATTTATGAATTATCTTTATTTATTGTATAATGAGGCGTAAAATAGGGGAACCTTGTAATGATTACACAGAATGTTATAACAAAAACTGTGTTGATAATCGATGTACCAAAAAACAAAGAAAACGTAAAAAACGAATAGGAGAATCTTGTGTTAATGCGAAAAATTGCTATTCAAAGATATGTTTGGAAGGTGTTTGTAAAAGTAAACCGAAAAAAAATAAAATAGGTTCATCGTGTAATGATAATAATGATTGTTTTAATAAGAATTGTGTAAATGGTATGTGTACTCGAAAAAAACGCAAGTATAAAAAAAAATTATCTGAGCAATGTGATGATTCTAATGAGTGTTATACAAAAAATTGTGTGAATGGTGTTTGTACGCGCAAAAACAAAATGGTTTATGCTAATGCTAATACTAATAAGACGCGTAAAGCTTCTACTAATATGACAACAATTACAAACAATCCAATTACAAATAATCCAATTACAAACAATCCAATTACACGACAAATACGAAGTTTATTTGATTCGAGTGAAAGAAAAATCAATAAGGAAATTTCTGAAATGGATTATGTCTCTCCAACTGCTTCTTTAGAAAGTAAAATCAATAAGGAAATCGCCGAATTAAAATCGAATACACCCACACCAAAGCCACCCACACCAAAGCCACCCACACCAAAGCCACCTACACCAAAGCCACCTACAGTTGATAATATCGATAAATCTTATATGTCTACACCAAAATCAATGAGAAGATTTTCTCCGAAAAGTAACCAGCCAACGCCACCAAAGTCTGTTAACACATTTTTCGTAGTTCCTTCCGCTGAAGAGTTAATGAAAGTAAGTGATGATATGGATGCGTTGGGGATTAACAAAAACTCTTTTTATTACGATGTTTGTTATTTTTTGAAAGGTTTTGATAAATTGATAAATAATGAAAAGTTTAGTAAGTATCGCGAAAAGAAATATCTTTTACTTCCAATCATTTATCCGAAAAATGAATATTTTAGAGAGAATCATTATGTTAAAAATGACATGATACTCCGAACATACAAACTGATTATGAAAAAATCGATTTTAGGAAATATTGATCTAGAACTTTGTTTTGATAAAAAATGTTTGATTGGTTCAGGTAGCTATGGTAAAATATTTCAGTCGAAATTTAATAATCGGGATATTATTATCAAAGAGCCAATAGAATCAGGTGATGAAGAAATACATAATTCGGTTTTTGAAGAAAATATGATTCAAAGTCAACTATTTTGTGCGATGAGGGGAAGTTGGGGATTTGGTGCACGAATACCTAAGATTAACTATATGGCGCGTCTTTATAAGCCTGATGGGGAAATGAAAATCATTACTGGTATGGAAAAATTAGACGGTGATTTTTATTCATTTATGAAAAAACTTTCAAAAATGCCGGAGAAAGATATTGATATGCATTTGAATGATTTTTTCACACAAATTTGCGAGTTATTAATAAAATTGCAAGATAATTATAATTTTCATCATCGCGATTTTCATGGTGGAAACATCATGTATAAAAAAAATAAAAGGACAGATTCAAATCAACCTCAAACATATCGGTGGTATATTATAGATTTTGGTTTTACATATGCTGAGATCAATGGGAAAAAATATAACGAAGTAACTAATATGTATGGAAGATTTGAAAAGTCGAATTTTTCACATGATCTGCGCTTCATTTTCTTATACATCCAACATTATTATTTAGGTAATAATTCAAAACTTATTGATTTTATAAAAAAGGTCTCTGACATATTGATAAAAGAATTTTTACGAACACCAAATATGATGACATACGAGCTTATGTGGCATAATACGTATTCGTTCATTGAACAAAATTTGGAAACGGATAAATTTACGAATCCGCGTACCTTATTGCAAATGATAAAAAATGATGAATACATTAAATTCATATAGTTACTCGTCCTCGTCTGTTTCATAATCACCACCTAACGATTTTCTCATAAGTTCTGCTTTTAATCGTTTTTCTGCAGTTTTCTTTTTGAAATTCTCAAGCACTCGTTTTTCAGTGTCCCGTGTCATGCTTGCTATTTTAGAACGTAGTTCTTTGTTTTCTTTAGTTAAATGTTCGTTATCCATTTTTATGACACTGTTTTCGTTTGCGAGGGTGGCGTTTTTTGTTTTGAGTTCTTGAATGTATTTTTTTATTTCTTCTTGTGAACCTCTTAACTTGATTGGTTGATTGAAAGTCATTTTCATTTTATTCATAATGTGCTATATTTTATTGTCATTTTATTGTCATTTTATTGTCATTTTATTGTAGATATTAAAATTTACTATGTTAATATCTAATGATAATATCTAATTGTAATATAACATGTTGTCTTTGAAAAAAATATTTTATACATTGGTACCTACCATATTCTTTGTTCTTGTAATCACCACCAGTTTTTCTTTTTTGGGAATAGGTTTTGAAATGTATGGATCATATTTGATATTTCTTTTAGCACTGGTCGCATTTTTCCTCATTTTACCTGAAAAAGCAGGGACGTTATTTTCATAATTTCTAAATTAATGGTTAATAAATTTAAAATATCCGTTGAGTTTAAGTTTAACCGATTAACGAAAATGACCTAATTTATAAATAACGTATTTGTGTGGTTATTTATAAACAACATTATACGTTGTTTAGTGGCGATGTGGTCTCTATTGGTGATTCTTCTTTGTGTTTTTCTAAAATTTTGTCGATTGCGTCTTTGCTTACTTTATTATCCAATTCACTCATCACTTCATCAGCAGTTGGAAGTCGTTCACGTTCGTTTTTGAACGTGGTGATTATTTCTTCAATAATAATATTTCGCTTTCTTGTGTCGAGTCGTTGTGCAATACCGGATAATATTGCGGCACTGCCTGAACTGATTTTTTCATCACGGGGTTTGTATACACAGAGGCTCGTAGATTCTATGTTTCCACATATTTCTGGTTTCTTCAATGCGGCAAATGTCTTTTGTCGATCAGTCATATTATCTTTTATTTTGATAGGTCCACCAGAAAATGTTTTGTTAAATTTTTTGACAACTTTTTCAGAAATTGCCGGGCTTGTTTCCATGAGCCGGTCAAATTCTTCTTTTGATGTTTTTAACATTTGAATAACTGGGACTCGTTCAATTGGGGCTTTGGTTAATTCTACTTTGATGTTACGGTAAAATTTACCCCATGAGATACTGCTTGCACGGTGTGCCTCGTTTAATTCACCGATTTTAAGAAATTGTTGAACTGTTGTTAGGATTCCCGCAAAAATATTGACTGCTCCAATTCCCATTGAAACATACTGTTTGTAATCTGCGGGAAACTTGTCTTGGGCAAAATTTGCCGTTCCTGTTAATGTGCTCATTATAATAACTGGAATTGTAAAAAGAGCGTTTGCGCGCGAGTAATTATTGTGTTCTTGCGCATGGAGCCATCTGAAACAGGTGGCTTTATCCGCCCACTCGACCAGAATATTTTCGTGTTCTGGCGTCCAATCTACATGTGCCACTACAGTTGAAGTTGTGTCATCGTTACCAATGTCTTTGAGTTCCACTTCTGTGGTTGGGTTTTTTGTCATTATATATATATAAGTAAAATATAAATGAAGGAGGTCCTTCAATTGAAAACAGATTTTAATAGTGTGAAAATGTTGAGGAGTGATATTTTAAATATATTTGAAACCTTAGATGCTAAACTTTCTGTTTTGAAAAAAATATATGGCTCGTTTTTGCGTGTTCATAATCAATCTGAATATATGTTTGGAATAGATTCGTTTTACTTTCAAAATAAACTTATCGAAATGGAGTTTGAAAACCTGAAAGATATTCAACGAAAAATAGAAAATAGGATGTATTGTGAATATTATCAATTACATATGTTGGTTCAGAGTTATGTTCAAAAAGATGTTACAAATGAAAATGTGCGAAACAAAATAGCAGTGAAAAAACAATATCCACCATATAAAAATTTGGAAGTGAACAAAGTTTATGATTTTCGGTGGATTGTGGAGATACAAGAACATATAATAAATTCTATAATGGAACTGGAAACCTATCGTCAGGCAAAGGTTACTGAATTGGAGACGGATACTGCACAATCCAATATGGGGCTGAATATAGGTAATTTAGTTAACTCACACCTATTTTATAATGCGCTTTTAAACGAAAAAAATAATATGTTTGTGCGTTATTTACAGGTCTTTCATAAACATCACACGAAATATTTTACCCGTTTACAGATCAAAGCAAAACTAATTATTGGAATTATTAATGAAGACATTCAAATAAAACAATTTAATCCCACAGGTAGTAATTCTTTTGGTGGAAATGTAACGAATATGACAATTAATGGTACGGGCACACAACCAACATTTGATGTGAACGAAGAAAAGAACCTTAAATCTTTTATTGAATACGATGATTCGGGAGATGATTTAAAAGCAGCTTTAGATACCATCGTGTCAAATATTCCCACTAATACGTCACGTGGGCTAAACGCACCTGGTAATAATAGTCCTGTGAACAATATGAAATATAATATAGAACAAAATAATTTGATTAAATGCGATAAGATAAATGAAGATAGTATAAGCAACGAAGAAATCCAGCATAACGAAGAAATCCAGCATAACGAAGAAATCCAGCATAACGAAGAAATCCAGCATAACGAAGAA
>MDTD01069248.1_pt1 | contig 15347 bp, 15 predicted proteins | sample 811221 | NCBI WGS metagenome assembly MDTD01 (sample SAMN05326646, study PRJNA326480) | marine metagenome | isolation source: seawater | place: Pacific Ocean: South West | collected 2011
CCCTCATTCTCTCTATCATCGTCATCAACTACGACGATCATCTCACCATTGGCAATTGCTTCAATTGCATCCTCTATTTTATCAAATTTCATAATATTTAACTACCTTTGGCTTTGATTTATAAAACTTTTTGCAAAGTTTTCATACAGGTTTCTTAACTTTAATGTTAATGATCCTGGCTCTCCATTACCAATTATTTTTTTGTCAATTGAAATTACGGGCATAACAAATACGGAAGCACTCGTATAGAAGGCCTCAGATGCCCCGTAAGCTTCTTCAATTGTGAAAGGTCTCTCTTCAAATACCAAATCTTCCAGCTCAATTAATTTTAAAACAGCCTGTCGAGTTATCCCAGATAAAATAGTTTCGTTATTTTTTCTACTAATTAGTTTTTGGTCTTTGATTATGAATGCATTACTTGAACCACCTTCAGTTACAAATCCATCCTCATGCATCCATACTTCATCACAACCTGCCTGATGCGCTATCTCCTTTGCTAATACCTGAGCGAGGAGGGCAATAGATTTTATATCTCTTCTTTTCCACCGCAAATCAGGATAAGTTAATACTTTTGCTCTCAACTTATCCATGGCCAGATCCATGATTTTTTTATGCTGAACAAACATTACAAGGCTTGGTCGTTGCTCCTTTGGAAACTCAAAATCACGAGAGTCAGACACGCCTCTTGTAACATGCAAATAAAATGTACCCTCCTTAACGTTATTAAGTTGAATTAATTTTTTTTGAAGCTCAACTAGCTCATCAAAATCAACGGGTAACTTGAGATTTATTTCTTGAAGTGATCTTTTTAGCCTCTCCAGATGCGCATTATTATCAATCAATACACCTTCGAATACTCCGGCAACTTCATAAACACCATCGCCGAACAAAAGTCCTCTATCTTTGATTGATACGGTCGCATCATTCATCTTAATAAAAGAACCATTTACATAAGCTAAGTCTGCCATAATAATATCAATCAAAATTGTTCATAAACATCATAAAAAAGTTATAATATAATTTATAATAAAATATATTTTGTATATATTTAACACTATGATAAGTAAAATAAAACTTTAATTCAAAAAGGCACTGCAAATTGGCAAATAAATACACTCTGACGGTTAACGGACAAAAACACGAAATTGAGTCTGATCCTGATACACCTCTACTGTATATACTTAGAAATAACTTAAAATTAAAAGGGACCAAATTTGGCTGTGGTGGAGGTGTCTGCGGTGCGTGTACCGTGATGATGGACGGGCTTGCAATTTTCTCATGCGATACGCCTGTATGGTCAATTGATGATAAGAAAATAGAAACCATTGAAGGGATATCACAAGATGGAATTCACCCACTTCAAGAGCTTCTTATCGATGAGCAGGCAGGTCAGTGTGGATACTGCCTTAGTGGGATTATTATGAAAGTAAAAGCAATAACAGATGATGATCCTACCAAAAGCGTTGATCAAATTGCGAGTGAGCTTGATAGAAATCTGTGTCGATGCGGATCTCAGCTTAGAATTTTAAATGCTGTAAAAAAATATCTAGATGGGAAATCTTCGATATGAATATGTTTCCAGGATCATTTGACTCAGCCCCGAATATTGCAAATTGGTTTACGATAAACACTGATGGTACTGTAAGAATGGTATCGGGAAAAGTTGAAATTGGACAGGGTATAAATACTGCGTTTGTTCAGATTGCAGCAGAAGAGCTTGATATAAATCCTGATAGAATAGAGATTTCGGCGGGAAATACCAAGGATGGGCTTGATGGAGGCTGTACGGCAGGCTCACAATCCATGCAAACAGAGGGTATTTCTGTCCGAAAAGCCGCATCTGCGGCAAGAATGCTGATGCTCCGAAAGGCCTCTGAGCTATTACAATCTAATGTAAAGGATTTAAATGTTGTTGATGGTGAAATTTTCTTAAATGACAACTCAACAAACCTTTCCTACTGGACAATTGCTACAGATATAGATTTTGATCAGCCAGTTGAGAGTTTCATGCAACCAAAGCTACCAAGTCAGAGAAAGTTAACTGGTACAAGTGTAAAGAGAATTGATTTAAAAAATAAAATTCTAGGCATCCATGAGTTTGTTCATGACATCGAACTTGATGGAATGTTGCATGCTCGTGTAGTCAGACCTCCTTCGGTATCATCTAGGATCGTCAAGATAGATATTGATAAAATAAACTCATTAGAGAACTTGAATAAATTTGTTGTAAATGGCTCGTTCATTGCTGTAATAGCTGAAAGAGAAGAAGATGCAGTTAAACTCGCGATACAAGCCAATAAATATTGTGAATGGTCTACACCAGATATTAATATAAAAGACCCACTTCAATTTATACGGGATACAAAAAGCCCTGTAATAAATAGCCTTGACAAAGGTAACATTGAGAGTCTGAGATCCAATGGTATCTCTACAGAGGTCTCAAGGAAGTTTCTATGTCATGCATCAATTGGACCCTGCTGTTCTGTTGCTCAATGGAAAGATAAAAGTTTAGTAGTGTATACGCATAGCCAAGCTGTTTTTGCAATGAAAAGAACCTTGGCATCAATTTTCGATATTGATGAGTCTGACGTCGATGTAATACACAAGCACGGCTCAGGATGCTACGGTCATAACGGAGCAGATGATGTTGTTCTAGACGCTGCTTTGGTAGCCAAGGAGCTCAATGGCACTCCCATTAGATTAGTATGGAGCCGGGAAGATGAGCTATCATGGTCTCCTCTTGCGCCGGGTATGGTGACAAAAATTGATGCAAACCTGACAGATAATTCAATGATTGAGTCATTTGATATTTCAATCAAAAGCCCTCCACATGTAAAAAGACCTTCAGGTGAAAATGGTGAGTACCTTCTAGCGGCTGAACACATATCAAACCCCCTTAACCCCCCGAATCCGATAGACACCCCTCTTGATAAGGGTGGTGCAGCTGACAGAAACTCAATGCCACTGTATGATATCCCGAATATTAGAATACAAAAGCAAATTGTATATGATCTTCCCTGGCGTACGTCAGCAATGCGGGGGCTTGGTGCATTTGTGAATGTATATGCAATCGAGACATTGATGGATGATATAGCATCAATGCAAGGAATTGACCCAATAGAATTTAGATTAAAGCATTTATCTGACCCACGTATAATTGAGTTAATCGAGAAAGTTATGGACATATCGAAATGGGCAGATAGTAGCTCTGGTTTACCAAAAGGTTTTGCCTTCTCACGCTATAAAAACTCTGGTGCATATTGTGCTATGGTTGTGGAGATAAATGTTGATGAGAGTATTGAGCTCATCAACGCATGGGCAGTGATTGATGCCGGAGAAGTAGTCAATGCTGACGGTATTAATAATCAAATTGAGGGTGGCATAATACAAGCAACCAGTTGCACATTAATCGAGGAAGTAAATTTTGATGGCGAGATAATATCAGCCACTGACTGGGAAAATTACCCAATAATAAAGTTTAAGCAAACCCCAAAGATACAAGTCGAATTGATAGACCGACCCGATGAGCCCTTCTTAGGGGTTGGCGAAGCAGCTCATGGACCAACAGCTGCCGCAATCAGTAATGCACTATTTGCAGCAATGAATATTAGAGTGAAGCAATTACCAATAACTCGTGAGAGGATCATCAGTAGCCTCAATAATTAATTAACCAGCTGCTGTAAATCCACCATCTACGTATATTGTTTGACCTGTGATGAAATCTGATGCATTGGATGCAAGAAATATTGCGGCGCCTAAATGATCCGAAGGATATGCAAATCTTCCTAATTTAATTCTTGATAGAATTCCTTTGGCACGCTCAGGCATTGACTCCCATGTTTTTTGAGTAAATTCAGTAACAGTTCCTGTGGGGGCCAGTGTATTAATGCGAATTCCATTTGGAGCCCATTCCGTCGATATTGCTCGGCTCATGTGTGCAATACCTGCTTTTGCCATACAATACGGAGCCTTTTTGGCATCAGTCGTATATCCCCAAGTTGAACCTAAATTTATTATCTTTCCGTATCCTCGTTCAAGCATTATTTCACCAATCTTTTGGCAGCAAAAGAAAGTTCCTCTCAAATGAGTAGATGTGATTAGGTCGAAATCCTCTTGGGTTACCTCGAGAACAGGTTTTGTAAATCCGAATCCTGCGTTGTTAACCAAAACCAAATCCTTCTCTTCTTCTGATAGCTTCACACGAATGAAATCAGCCAGATCCTGTATTTGACTTATATTGGTAATGTCATTGACAAGAAAGTGACATTTTCCACCATCTTTCTCAACATCCCTTTTTAACTCAATAAGCTTATTCTCGGTTCGAGCAGTAACAATAATCTCTGCTCCTGCCGCGGCGAATGCTCGCGCTATCTCCCTACCGATACCCATACTTGCACCAGTAATAATTGCTAATTTTCCTCTTAGAGAAAAGTCGGGTTCGATTGATCCAATATTTTCTTGTGCCATCGCTATCTGGTTCTTCCTGTTGAAATATCATATGGATGAACATCAATAACCAGCCTTTCGTCAAATGGATAAGTTGTGTAAATGTCAACACCGTCTGCTGTAACAATATGATCATTCTCTAGTCTAAAGCCCCCAACACCAATAACACCAGCGTATGGCTCAAGATTAAACTGCATACCCTCTTTCAATACAACTGGTTGATCTTTTGATGCCGGAGAGAAATATGGGGCTTCCCATGGATTTACGCCCGAGCCATGGCCAAGACTGTCTAACACGTAAGGATCTGCTTGCGCAAACACTTCTGCATTTGTAGCCCCAGGTTTTACCGCAGCACCTGCATTGAATAGAGCATTGTAACAATTCTGATGTACTTTTTTCATTTCATCAGTTGGCTTCACGTTACCACAAATCCAAGTCCTTGTTAGATCTCCATAATAACCATTGAAGCATGCCCCGATATCAATAATAACAGGATCTCCATTTCGAATTATTCTATCTGATGTAAACCTTCGATAGGGGGCCGTATAGGGCCCTGAGGCAACAATATTTGAACACTGTGTCCACTCAGATCCCATTGCAGTCATCGTTTCCCAAGCAACTGCCAGAACCTCACATTCCCTCACTCCTGGCTTTAAAAAATCAAGAGCATTATCAAGCGCAGCCTCAGTCATGGCATTAGCAATTTTTAAACAGTGTATCTCATCTTGAGTTTTAATTTCTTTAGCTCGCATAAGAATACCCTGATATCCATCAACAAAGCTTGAATCAGGAAAGGTTTCCCGTATCGCATTCTCCATATTTAGATCCCAAATATCAATTCCAATTGTCTTCCCTTTCAATGAACCAATAAACCCTTCTACTTGGTCTGCCCACCTTTTCATACCAACTTTTTCTCTAAAATTTGCTCTCGGTTGAATCTGCTGCTCATCTAACCATGGCATTCTTTGCTTGCAATGCTCATAGTCCATTGTCCATAATATCGGGTCATGACCTCTTGCAAGCACGACGACAGCATTACCCATTATGAAAGCCGGACCTAGATGATGCCTATAGCCCATTAAGTATCTTGCATCTTCTGTACGAAATACAAATAGTACATCCGCTTCTGAATTATCAAGAGCCTCCTTTGCACGGTCCAATCGCTCTCTTAGCATTCTCTGTGGGTCAAACCTGTCTTCCCAATCAACTGGAATAATACCGATATCTGACATTTATGAATCTCCTTGATTTAATTTATCTATTGAACAAGAATTGATATTACAACGAGTAATATCAAATTTACAATCTAAAATATCTGTATAATATGTGATATTATAATTTATAGCAAAATAAACAGTTATTTAGTTTGAAAATTTCATAAAAGGGTTTCACATGGATAATGGTATATGGGCAACATGGTATAATTTAGATGGAGGCATAACAGAGGATCATATTAATTGGCTTCATAATAATTATTTGCCAGACATCTTAACTCATGATGGGGTGGTATGGGCAGCTCATTATGTGGTAGACGAGCAGGACTATAAAGAGCGGCGAGATAAATTACCACACACGAAGGAAAATATTCCGCAAGGCACACAATACATATGCCTCATTGCTGCGTCATCTCCACACATTTACTATCAAAAAAATTCACCTCTTTTTTCAGAAAATCAAACAAGTGAAATCAAACAGAGATTTTCAGAGAGGCTTGAGGCAAGAACCGCTATTTTGATTGAAGAAGAGCGGGTCACGGGTCCTGATTATCGAATGGTCGCACCAGGTGGTGTACCAGCGCAAGCAATCCAGATGGGAAGCTATAACATGACTAGCGTCGAAAATGAGATCGAAATAGGGAAATGGTATGCACAAATAAGACTCCCATTTGTGTCTGAGGTCAAGGGAGCAATTAGAGCGAGAAAAATGGTATCAACCGTCGGCTGGGCTAAGCATTCTGTGCTATATGAGTTTACATCACATGAGGATAGGCGACAGAACATTGTTCGTGAATTTGACCCATTTAGCAAAAAAACTATTGGTGAAACAATTCATGCGCCTGGATCACCAAGTATAGGACACAGAATATGGCCACCAGCTGACGGATAGAAATGAGCACAAATTTGGAGTTTGTATAATGATTTATAATATAAGAACATACAATTGCGTACCGAGAATGCTCAATAAGTATGTAGAAATTTTTGAAAAGTACGCTATGCCAGTTAACAATAAATATGGTTTTAAGCTAGTTGCATATTTCATAAGTGATATTGGGCCTCAAAATCAAATAGTTCACATATGGGAATATAAGGATCTTGAAGAATTTAATGAGATGAAAAAAAAGAGGGCCGCAGACCCCGATTGGCTAAGTTTTCGTGATAAAACCGCAGGAATGGTTGCAGATCAAGAAGATAAAATTATGACCGGCACTTCATTCTCTCCACTTAAATAAGTTCATACTTTACCTAAAATAATATCTGCCGCCTTCTCTGCAATCATGATAACAGGCGCATTAGTATTGCCTGATGTAATATTTGGCATTATGGATGCGTCCACTACTCTTAGGTTTTTAACACCATAAACGCTACAACTATAATCAACCACACAATCATTACCAATACCCATCTTACAGGTCCCAACTGGGTGATAGCTAATACCCCCTTTCGTGGCTAAAAATTGCTCTATTTCCTTATCTGATATGATTTCAGGACCCGGAGAATGCTCTTCTAGGCATTCATTTCGGATAGGATCAGCTCCCAAAATTTTTCGTGTTATTTTTATAGCCTCAACAAGAAGCCGTCTATCATTCTTGTGGCTAAAGTAATTCATATGGATCTGTGGTTGTTCTGATGGGTCCATGCTTTTTATCCTCAAGCTTCCTACGCTTTTTGGTCGCAGGAGTCTTACAATAATTGAAAATCCCGACCATGGGTGCAGCATTGTTCCAGCCTTATCACCACTAAATAGTATTAAACTAATATGCAAATCTGGTCTTTTAAGTGATTGTTTTGATTTAATAAAACCAGCTGATACAGAGGAACCCATATTTAAAAAACCTCGTCGAAAAAGAATATATTTTAAACCTTCGAATAGAGACCTATATTTGCTTCTCATTACAGCATTTAGGGTATGTTGATTTGATGTTTTGAATACAATCCTTCCATTGTAATGGTCTTGTAAATTTTTTCCAACCCCTTCCAAAACTGATATATTTTTTATACCAAATTCTTCTAAGACATCTTTTGGACCGACACCAGATAATTGCAAAATTTTTGGCGTGTTAAATGAGCCTGCGGATAAAATGACCTCACGATTTGCGAAGAGCTTTATTACCTTACCATTCCTGAGCCCTAATACACCAATTGCGGTCTTATTCTCGAACAAAACTTTTGAAATAAGTATATTTGTGTATATTTTAAGATTTTTTCTTTTCCTAATGCTCTTCAAAAAGGCAGTTGATGAACTTGATCTTCTACCATTCTTGATTGTCATTTGCAAATGACCAAACCCTTCTTGAGTTGCCCCATTAAAATCCTTATTGAGGGGATACCCCATATTAATACCCGACTTCACAAAAGCCTTTGCAAGTGGGTACAGGTCTCTCGGTGATGACACCGATAATTCGCCATCAGAACCATGATACTCATCATGGATATCCATATTTTTCTCACTTTTTTTAAAATATGGCAAAATAGAGTTGTAATCCCACCCATACTTGCTTTCCGGATCCCAAAGATCAAAATCTTGCCGCTGCCCACGAATGTAAACTAAGCCATTTATAGAGGATGAGCCACCTATCACTTTTCCTCGTGGTTGAAAAATCTTCCTGCCTCCGGTCGCTTGCTCTGGTTCAGAATGATACATCCAGTTAACTTTCGGGTTATCGAAGTGTTTCCCATAGCCAAGCGGTATATGTATCCATGGATTATTATCCCAGCCACCCGACTCAACAAGGAGGACAGAATTATCTTTATCCTGAGATAATCTGTTAGCGAGGACACAGCCCGCGCTCCCCGCACCAATTATTATATAATCAAAATTGATATCTGTTATATTTTCCATTTAAATGGTTATACTATAAAATAGAATAAAATTTGAAATTTAATTATTGGTCTCATGTTATTTTCAGTTGAAACTTGGTTATGGATGATAGTTGGCGTACTAACTGGCTTTTTGATTATAATTTATACAAAAAATAAATAATTTACTATGCCTCATAGTTACCATCTATTACAGTGCCGATGACTTCTTTATTTTTATTGTCATAAATGTATACTTCACCTCTTCCGTTCTTATTCGCAACCCTGCACCATCCCCCAATTGCAACCACTTCTTGGGACTCAAATAATTCATTATTCCATTTTTCCTTGTCTACATAAAAGGTATATTGCTGTTCTGACAGTTTTTTGTGACTTAGAATTATGCCTGCCGTTACGTACTTATCTATAAAGTTGGAGTGCATACCCGAGGCCGCCTTGCATAACTTTATTTTTCCGAGTGATGGGTTTTCTGTGATGCCAGGAATCCTGTATCCAACAATACTGCTAGTGAATGAAAGTATTAGAAAAAGAGATATAATGACAATAATTGAGCGCATCATATTTATATAATTGTTTCTTTAAAATATTTCAATTTGAATTATTTATTGATGTATTTTGTGACTTCTGGAATTACCTTTTCTGCCATTAGCTCCATGGATTTACGTGCAAGACCCTTATCCACCCAATCAACCCCTCCATACAGAAGTTCTCCAAAATCCCCAACTTCTTCTCTTAATGATAAAATTTGATCGATCACATGATTCGTATCACCACAGATAACTAGCTCGTCAAGAATATTATCAATTTCTAAGTCTTTATCTTCTGTAGTTGGATCTGATTTAAATACAGCGAGCCGACCACTTCTCTCGAGCTTACGATAGAGGTGATCATAAAAAAACCTATAAGGGCTCTTGTTATCCTCTTTTCCATACCGTTTGGCAATCTTCGAGTCATCATTAACAAATATGGTACGAGCAATTCTCCAGTCACTTATATTTGCTTTGAGTCCGACATTTTCTTTCCCAACTTTATAATTTTCCCAATGAGTCTTTACCCATTTTGGTAATAAAAAATGAGCGGAAATTGGATGAAAATTTTTTTCTCCCATCGCAATCACCCCCTTCGAATATGGAGCCACAACCGTTCCAACTATTTCTGGTAATGGTTTTTGATAAGGTTTCTGCAAGTATCCCACGCCAACCTCAAGAAAAGTTGACTCCATAGAGGACACTTTAAATCTGTTGTTTGGTATATCAATATTATACGGTGGATCACTTCTCCAAATCTCAAGTATTACATCAATAGACTCTGCAAAAATCTTCCCCCTATCCTCATTTATAATACCTAACACCTCTGCGTCACATCGGAGAGCTCCTGGACTAATACCAAATATAAATCTTCCTTTTGAGAGATGGTCAAGCATTGCTGCATGGGATGCAATTAATACTGGATGCATATGAGACAGATTAGATGTTCCTGTCCCAAGTTTTATGTTCTTGGTTTCAGATATTAAACTTGATAAAAATATCATACTATTTGTAATATTCTCAGATTTATCAGTTAAATGCTCACCAATAAAGACATCATAAAAACCGAGACTGTCTGCTAATATTACAGCCTCGCGATCTTCTTGTAACGATATTTCCCACTTCTTATTTTCAGGATGAACGGGCATTGTGAAGAACCCCAGTCGCATAACAAAAATCCTTAAATTATAAAAATTAAAAATTTCGATTAAAATATAATTTATTTTTAAAAATATATCTATAGAATATAAGTTTGATTATAGTTTATCGGGGAGTTTTGTTGAGAAAAGTCATTATTACATGTGCTGTCACTGGTGCTGCCGAGCATACGCATATAAATCCTGCAGTCCCTATAACACCTGAAGAAATTGCCAATGAATGCCTTTCTGCTTACAAGGCTGGTGCAGCAATAGTACACATACACGTTCGTGATCCAAATACTGGAAAACCAAGTATGGAAGAGTCTCTGTACAGAGAGGTGGTTGATCGGATAAGGGACAAAAATAATGAAGTAATAATCAATTTAACAACGGGGCCGGGTGCCAGAATAGTTCTGGGTGAACTCGAAGATCCTGTAAATTTTGGTAAAGGCACAACTCTCACTTCACCGGCCAATCGTGTTATTCACATTGAAAATATTAAACCCGACATATGCAGTCTGGATATAGGTACCTTTAATTTTGGACCGCATATTTTTGTTAATACCCCAGATAATGTAATAGAAATGGCAAAAAAAATTAGAGCTACTGGCGTAAAGCCAGAGCTTGAGATATTTGACCTTGGGGGACTTAGGCAAGCAAAAGCACTTATAAAACAAGATTTAGTTAAAAAGCCGTATCTATTTCAGATATGTCTTGGCATACCATGGGCGGCGGAAGCAACACCAGATACAATGATGACTATGCGTAATCAACTGCCTGAGGATGCAATCTGGGCATCGTTTGGAATATCAAAAGACCAGCTTCCAATGGTTGCACAATCTGTTATACTTGGAGGACATGTCAGGGTTGGATTAGAGGATAATCTCTATATTTCAAAAGGTGAATTAGCTCCAGGTAATGCTGCCCTTGTTGAGCGAGCAGTGAATATAATTACAAACATGGGATATTCCGTCGCTAATCCAAGTGAAGCAAGAGAAATACTAAACATTTAGAGAGGTTTCAATGAAAATTATAGAATATAATAGCTTTAAGATCAGACCCTTAGCGGGTGCAATGGGCGCAGAAATATTGGATATTGACCTAAAAAATATAAATGATGAGACGTTCAATGAAATATATAAAGCATTCGTTGACTATCAGGTTATTGGAATTCTTGACCAGGATTTAAATTCTGATGAATATCTAGAATTTGGAAGAAAGTGGGGTGAGATTCATCACTATCCATACATGAAAGGTTTAGAGACACATCCTGAAATTCTTGAGATTGTTAAAACTGAAAAGGACACATATGCATTTGGGAATGTCTGGCATTCCGATGGTAGCTTTACTGAAATTCCACCAAAGGCAACAATGCTATACGCGCAGGAACTACCCCCAGCAGGAGGTGATACACTTTTTGCAAATATGTATCAGGCATATGATACATTGTCAGATCAAATGAAGGAAATACTTGGATCTTTAAGGGGATTGTACGTTGGTGATCAACCGCTTAAACTTGGTAATTTTACTGGTGCAAAGAGTATGAAACAGCAAGACCCCGGTAAGACAAAGGTCCATACTTATCATCCAATCATTAGAACTCACCCTGACTCCAAAAATAAAGCCCTTTATATCGGCGGACATGCCGTTGAGATTGAGGGTATGACTAAAGAAGAGTCGACCCCTATTCTAAATTACTTAAAATCTCATTCGACTCGACCAGAATTTATCTGCAGACTTAAATGGAGCCCCGGAACAATTGCCATCTGGGACAATCGCTGCACGCAGCATTATGCTGTTGACGATTATGCGGGATTTAGAAGAAGAATGCATAGAATAACCATAATTGGCGAAGAAGCACCCTATTAAAAAAAGGTAGGATAGAATGAAAATCAGAGCAACTGCAATGGTATCACCCGAACAATGGGGCGCCTGTAACCCATTATCTTGGACAATGCTTGAGGATGCCGGGGTTAAACTCATAAGGAATAATAAAAAAAGGCTTTTAGTTGAAGATGAGATGAAGGAGCTAATCAAAGGTTGTGATGTCGCAATCTGTGGCGCCGAACCAATGACATCTGAGGTTATGGATCAGGCGCCTGAGCTAAGATTTATTGCAAGATGTGCGGTAGGTCTCGATAGTATTGATCTTAACGCAGCAAGAGATAGAAATATTGGTGTCTCATACGTACCCGGTGCAAATGCTGATACAGTCGCTGAGTTAACTCTTACCCACATACTCATGCTTATAAGAGGTGTGCAGAAAGGTGACAGTCTAATGCGGCAAGGAAAATGGCTTAGAGTTCTCGGAAGAAGCCTTGAGGAGCTCACAGTTGGAATTATTGGAATGGGAAGGATCGGGCGCCGTACCGCAAAGTTATTATCAGCTTTTGGCGCAAAAATTATAGCAAATGATATAAATCCTGATGAGTCAATTAATTCCTATATACCTGTTGAATGGGTTAGTAAGAGACGTCTTTTGAAAGAAGCTGATATTGTTTGCTTGCATGTGCCCAAAACACCTGCAACAATAGATCTTATTGATAAGGATGAGCTAAATCTTATGAAAAACGATGCTTTTTTAGTGAATACAGCGAGGGGTGGTCTCATAAATGAGAAAGCACTTTTAAATGCGCTAAATAAAAACCAAATTGCAGGTGCAGGTTTAGATGTTTTTGAGATAGAGCCATACGTCGGTGGCCCACTTTCAAAGCTTGAAAATATAATAATGACGTGTCACATGGGTGCAAATACAAAAGTATCGAGAGCAAGAATGGAAATTCAAGCTGCAGAATGCTTGATAGCATACTTAGATGGGGACCACATACCAAGAATTGTTCCAGATAGTGAATATGATCTACAAATAGCAATGAAAAATAGGTAATAAATGAAACCAATAAAAGAAAGAATTTTATTTATCGGAGCTGGCGCGGTTGGCTCATATTTAGGAGGGTGGCTTAGTGCAACAGGTCATTCAGTAACAATTGTCGACCCCTGGTACGAGCAGGTTGAACATGTAAATAAACATGGCATTGAAGTATCTGGACCTCATGATACGTTTGTGGCAAAGCCACGAATGCTACATTTACATCAGTCTGAGAAAATTGCCCGCGAGCAATTATTTAATTTTGGTTTCATCGCAATGAAGGCCTATGATACAGAATGGTCAGCCCAATTCATAAATAAATTTATTCATCCTGATGGACTAATAATATCAGCTCAGAATTGTTGGCCAGATTTAGAAATTGCTAAAATAGTTGGTAAAAATAGAGCCGCCGGTCTGGTGATGTCCAATATATCTGTAGAATCATACGAGCCCGGTAAAGTATCACGACCTGGTCATAGTCGAATGAGAGATATGGGACATGATGTATTTAGATTAGGTTTGCACCACAAAGAGGAAACAAAAGAGCAAGAGAAAATAAGAAAAGAGCTTGAAAAAATAAGGAAGGCACTTGATGTTATTGACTCATCTGTTATTACAGAAAATCTTTGGGGAGAGAGATGGGCAAAGTTATGCCAAAACTGTATGGGAAACCCGGTAGTTGCAATGTCAAGACTTGGAACAGCAGAGCTAGCAGGTGATGAATTTTGTAGAAAGCTTCAAATAAATCTTGCCAGAGAGGCCACTGAAATTGGGGTAAAACTCGGACTTGATTTTGATGAATTTGGTGGAGCAAGTAAAGATAAGTGGCTGCAATCAGATAATAAAGATACTTTCCTAGAACTTGACACAATGATAAAGAAGAGGGCGAATGGGCCAAACAGAAGACCCTCAATGGGCCAAGACATTCATCGTGGAAGAAAAACAGAAATTCTACACATGAGTGGTCATGTTCTTGCGGAAGCAAGGGCCCTCAAGATAGATCTCCCCTATACAAAGAAAACAATGGAAACAATCATCCAAATTGATTCTGGTATAATTCAACCAAATGTAGATAATGTTTACACAATTATTAATTCACTTCAGAGGACTTGACTTTATTCTTCTTTAATCTCATCTCTTTTTGGATTTGATTTTGCCATCGGGTCGCCCCTCTCCTCCAAAACCTCTAAATATTGAGCTGTTGCGTGCGCAATACATGGCCAGCCACCATACATTCCAACATGAATCATAATCTCACAAATTTCTTCATGTGTTATACCAATATGGTGTGCACTTCTGTAATGTGAATGAGTTCCATGCGGTCTTGCAAGTGCAATATTTGCCGCAAGTGTAATCAATTGACGATCACGCAAAGATAAATGTGGACGATTCCATATCTCTCCAAACAACGTTCCTACTGATAATTGGTACATATCTTCAGAAATTTGTCTTTGATTAAGCATTGTATCTTCACGCCCCATTTCTAATAGTTTTTTGAGTCCTTTTGTGTAATTATCCTCTTTTGTCATATTTCACCCTCTAATTAATATCCATATTTTGTTTTATTTTTATTGATTAGAAATCAATTTATGTAAATATTATACAATTAATCTTAAAATAAAATCATTATGCAACTAAATCATCAAGAAATTGGAATTGGCATTATCGGATGTGGCAGAATGGGCACCCTGAGGTCGTCTATCTCAAAAACTAATTCTTCGGTAAAATATATAGGCATTTCAGACACAGACTCGGGAAAGGCCCGCAAGCTTGGTGAAAGAATAAATGCCGATAAAGTTAGTGTGGATAATTCGGATATTATTAATGATGAAAATGTACACGCCCTGATTGTTTCAACAAGTGAGCCCGAGCATTGTAAACCAGTTATAACTGCACTTGAGAGAGGAAAGCCAGTACTTGTAGAAAAACCGATAGCATTAAGCATTGATGACGCAGAAAAAATGGTTGAAGCTGCAGCAAAAAATAATACCAGTCTGCATGTTGGCTATACGCTCCGATTTAACAGGCACTACTTAATTGGAAAACAACAAATCTCTGAGAATAAGATTGGTGGCATATTATCTTGCGTTGGAAGGTTTAATAATACGCAAAGGACTGGGGCAGAGATCTTAAAAAGATCGAAACATATATCCTTCGTCAATGATGCATTAACTTACTTAGTAGATCTGTTTGGATGGTATCTTGATGGTAAAATACCAAAAGAGATAGTTGCAAAAGGTCATGGGAAAATATACAGAAAAGATGGATTTGACGTGGATGAGATTGCAGCCGCAATAATAACCTATGAAGACGGAACAATCGTTAACCTATC
>MDTD01144173.1_pt1 | contig 15347 bp, 13 predicted proteins | sample 811221 | NCBI WGS metagenome assembly MDTD01 (sample SAMN05326646, study PRJNA326480) | marine metagenome | isolation source: seawater | place: Pacific Ocean: South West | collected 2011
AGCACCAATCGACGCCGATCCGCGCTGGTCGCGCTGTCCACAGCGGTCTGTAGTTCGGTGAGGTAGTTCTTCGCGAGCCAGTCGCGAACGAATTGGCTGGTGACCGAGAGCTCAATCTCGTCGTCGCTGACGCGGAGCACGAGGAGCGAGCGAAACCATGTCTCAAGCTGCTCTTGCCTGACCTGGTTCGCCAAGTAGCCCAGCAGCTTTTTGAGGGTCTCGCTGTGATCTTCCCCTTGGGCTACAGGAGACGATGACGAGGTTGGCTGCGTCGACCCCTTCAAGGATTCAGCGTCGGGGGAAGCGTTGGTGAGTCGAGCTTCGGTGTCGGACTTGTTGGCCGCCATGGGGGTCAGGACAGGTCGGGTGTTCTTTGGGGTCGGGAGGGCGGTGTCAGCCGCGTGCTCCGGTCGCAGGGGTTGGTTTCCAGTGAGGCAAGCTGGCTACAGACCGGTGGCGCTAGGTGATACGTGTGATCCTTAGCAACATTTAGGATCTTTAGAAGACGTCGCTCGTGGACAGAGCGGCTGATCCTGTTGTTGTTGCCGTGGAGGGCTGACGGATGACGCTTCGCCACTTCTCCGGAGAGACGTGGCAGAACGTCGTAGAGCAACCGATCAGGCCCAGGCAGACCGTCACAATTGCTCGCGACTGACGCGTTCGTTTCTAACGGTACGGAGAAGCCATGCAAGCATGTGCGGGCAACTTTGCTCAACCTATCAAGCCTACTCCCAACAACACCTGCGTCGGATGCCGACGTGGTTCCCTGGAAACACAACGACTTGGAAGCGCAGCGCACATCGACGTCGACGGTTTGCGGCAGACCTACTTTTTTTTGCGCAGGCGAAGCGCGACCGACCCCACCAACGCGCCGATTTGCGCGCACGCGCTGCCGCGGTCAAACCAGTCGAAGCTGAATCGAGCGCAGGCTCGCGCAAGGTGCTCCGAAACGTTCATGGAAGAGAGCACGAGCGGCGGCGTCAGCGACCCTGAGCTGCACGCAGAGCCGTGGGAAGCCTGCACTCCAGCCAGATCGAGCGCCGGCAAAAGGCTGCGACCCTCGACGCCCTCGAAGCACATCATGATGGTGTTCGGGACGCTCCGCTGGAGAGGTGTCAAAACTTGAACCTGACAACCTGTCGCTAGGAGCGCCTCGACGAAGGCTGCGCGGTTGCGCGACATGATCTCTGCGCGTTGACTGCAGTCGCGCACAGCGATCTCGATCGCCAGCGCGTTGGCAGCCGCCAGCGCTACGCTCGGGGTGCCGGGTCGCAAACCCAACTCTTGTCCCCCACCATACATGAGGGGACGTAGGTGCTTGTGGACGCCGTGGCCGACGAGGAGGCCGTTCCCCCTCAACCCGCCGGCTTTATGGGGTGACAACGCGACGGCTGCGCCTGTGTCGATGACGGGGTCGAGCGGCACGCGGCCGAGGGTTTGGGCTGCGTCAACGAACACAGGCGCTCCGCAAGCCGCAGCAATCGCCGCCGCCTCCTCAACCCGCTGGAGTGTCCCGACCTCGCTTTGGGCGTGCACCAACGCGACCAGGCCAACCGACTCTCGCGGTCTTGTAACAACAACGCACCCAGACTCGTCGACCTCCCATGAGATCGTTCCACGTTGCGCGGCCGACTCGCGCACCGCGGGGTGCTCAAGGTCGCCCATCAACACCGGCAGGTTCGTGTCACCGAGACCCCGCACGGCCAGGTTGCCCGCCTCCGTTCCACCGCTGGTGAACACGACGTCTTCGCGCGCCACATGCATCGCTTGGGCGGCGACCTCCCGCGCGTGCTCGAGCGCGCCGCGCGCGCGGCGGCCGGCCGCGTGGGCGCTCGAAGGGTTGGCCGGAAACTCTTGTTCGACGCGGACAAACTCCTCCACCACCTCAGGGAGCGCTGGCACTCCCGCGTTGGCGTCACAGAACCAAGGCCCCTTTTCGTTCGCGTTCACGATAGCACTCGCCGGTAGATCTCTTCATAGCGGCAAACCACGCTGTCTGTGCTGAACAGGTCGATCGATCGCTGACGCGTGGAGGTGGCCATGCGGTCGTAGGCGTCAGGATTCGTGAGCATGTCGATCGCGGCCCTCGCCATCTCGTCAGGCTTGCCCAACGACACCAAGCTCCCAGTATCTCCCAGCACCTCAGCGACGCCCCCTACGTCCGTGCTGACGCACGGTATTCCGCAGCTCATAGCTTCGAGGATCGACAGCCCAAAACTCTCGGTCTCCGACGCCGACAAGAACAAATCCGTGCTGGGGAGGATCTCGTCGAGGTCGTCGCGCATCCCGGCGTGTTCGACGCGGTGACCGCAGCCCAGGTCGTTGGCGACGGCTAGCGCGTGCTCGCGGTCGGGTCCATCGCCGATCAGGAGCAGGCGCGCTGGCAGCTGGCGCTGGATCTTGGAGAACGCGCGAACGACGTCAGCGACCCGTTTGACCGGGCGGAAGTTCGAGGCGTGGACGATGACCCTCTCTTGGTCTTCGCGCTGATGCCACGCCTGACCCTTACTCGGCATGAAACGCTTTGTGTCGATGAAGTTGTGGACGACCTCGACGTTGTCCTCGACCCCGAACATCTTGCGGGTCTCGTCGGCGAGGAACTGGCTGACCGCGGTCACCGCGTCGGATTGCTCGAGGGCGTATCGTGTAGGACGGAGATAGCTCGGATCTCCGCCGACGACGGTGATGTCGGTCCCGTGCAGGGTGGTGACGAACTTGAGGTCTCCTCCGCACATGCTGCGCGCGAGGCACGCGCTCACAGCGTGCGGAATGGCGTAGTGCACGTGGAAGAGATCGACGCCTGCCTCCTCTTGAACCTCGAGCATGCGCGTGGCCAGCGCCAAGGCATACGGTGGGTATCGGAACAGCGGATACGCGGAGACCGCGACTTCGTGGAAGGTGAGGCGGGATACCCCACGCCGAAGGCGACTGGGCTTGTCGTAGCTGAGCAGGTGCACCTCGTGCCCACGAGTAGCCAGCGCCATCGCCATCTCGGTCGCGATGACGCCGCTGCCTCCGACTGTCGGGTAACAGACAATGCCGATCCGCATGATACGGAGCTTACGACAACTGCGGATCCTGCGACAATCAGGCTGGATCGCCGTGGTCGGTCACCATCGCCCGCGGTATCTCCAAGACGAGGTAGAGGTCTTCTTGCTCACAGAAGACCGTGCAGCTGCCGTCGAAGTCGTTCAGGAAGGCGCGGAGGGTCTCGACACGGTCGTGCAAGCCGTCTTCGAGGTGGCAACCGAGCGCGGATATCTCCACGAGTACGGCGCCGTGTGCGATCCTGGTGCTGACGCTCAGCTCACTGCCCGCAACCAGGGACGAGGCCGCCAGCGTCAGGGCGCGCCGCACGGCGACCTGTACTATGCCTGCCGGCGCCGAGACTTCAGCGTCTGTATCACACAGCGTGTGGCGCTGCACGATCGGCACGTCGATGTTGTCGAGGCACTCAGCGGTGACGTTCGCGACGATCGCGTTGACGTCTGCTGGCGGCTCGAACGGAGCGACGACCAGCAACGAGTCGATGGCCTCTACGAGCTCGTCGGTCGCATACGTGATCCTTTCGACCTCGTCGAAGTCGAAGTGATCACCCTCACTCGTCTGTAGGCGAAAGGCCTCCTCGTCGATGCGACCGAGACACTGCATCAACCTGGAAGAGAGCTGTTCGAGATCCGATTCGTCGCGCGCCATGCCATGGTCGCTATCGGCACCTCGAGCTTAGGATCTTAGCTCTGGTTCAAAAACGTCAGGCGCCCGATTCAGCCTCTGCCTCAGCGGTGGCTGGCGGCTCGTCCGGACGCTCTATGAGCTCGGGGTCATCGCTGATGTCGTCTTCCGCTGGGGAGGACTCTCCGATCCGCTCAAGGAACTCGAGGCCAAAGGCGGCGTAGTCCTTAGCGCCGTTGCTGTCGGGGGCGTGTTCGAAGATTGTTCGGCCGAAGCTCGGCGCCTCCGCCAGTTTGACGTTGTTGCGGATGCGGGTTTCGGTGAGCAAATTGCCGAAGTGCTCCTCGATCTCGTGGAGCACCTCCGCGGAGAGGTTGGTGCGAGAGTCGAGCATGCAAGGCAGCACGCAGGCGATCTCGAGTTCAGCGTTGAGCTGCTTTTGGACCAGGTCAATCACCTCCAGCAGCTTGGCCATCCCCTGCAGTGACAGATACTCAGCCTGCATCGGGATCACGACGTAGTCGGCGGCGACCAGAGCGTTTGCGCTTAGAACGCCGAGCGAAGGAGGACAGTCGAACAACACAAAATCGAAGCGCTCATCGGCGCTAGCGTTCTCTAGCGCTTGCCGAAGAATCGTCTCGCGGCCGATGCGATTAGCGAGCACCTGCTCGACGCCGGCGAGGGACGTGTCGCTCGGGACCACCGACAAACCCTCAAGCGAGGTGTCTTGGATCAGGTCGTTGAGCGGCTTGTCGTCGATCAGCAGGTTCGTCAGCGTGTCGGTCTCCATGTCGGGTCGCTTGTCGACGTGGACCGTCATGTTCGCCTGGGGATCCAGGTCGAGCAGCAGCGTTGGGCGTCCGTGGTATGCGAGCGCAGCGCCCAGGTTGACCGTGGTGGTGGTCTTGCCGACGCCACCCTTCTGATTGATGACCGCGATTCGCTTCATGAAGAACCCTCCGAATGACCCATATTGACGAACGGCGGTCGTCGGCGCGAGCCCGAATCCGGTGACATCATGCGTCTGTTGTCGCGGCTCAGGACCCTGAGAAGAGGAGGCTGGTGTCCGCGACCCGCAGCGGGCCGTCGTGACAGAAGCCTTCTCCGGCGGCGGCCGCGATCGTCGCGCCCATGGCTCGCTGCCGAACGATCGTGCGTTCGAGCAGGTCGAGGCCTTGGACGAGGTGGCGTTTGTCAGGCGGCGCGAGCTGCGATTGGTAGCACCGGACGGCGTCGAGTTTGCGGTCGGCGACCGACGAGATGTCGACGACCACCGTGGGCTCCACCAGCTGATTGCTGGGGTAGCGCAGCGTCGTCGCAGCGCGGTGAGGCTCGCCGAGCTGCGGCTGATAGTTCTTCAGACCTGACAGGAAGTGCGCTCTCTGCAACAGGTTCGAAGCGTTCGTGTGGTCGGGGTGCGCGTCGCGATTATGCGGAATGAATAACAGACGAGGCCGTACGGCTCGTATCGCGGTGACCGCGAGGTCGGTCGAGGGGTCGTCGTCGCGGATCCCGGTGTCGGCGAGCTCTAGATTGCTCCGCGCCGCAAGGCCGAGCTTTGCGGCTGCGGCTGCGGCTTCGCGCTCCCGCTGCTCGCTGGTGCCGCTGGATCCCATCTCGCCACGGGTGCAGTCGACGACGGCGACCTTCATCCCGGCCTGCTGCAGGAGCAGGATCGCGCCGCCGCAAGCGATCTCGACGTCATCAGGGTGCGCTCCGAAGGCGAGGACGTCGCAAGCGGGCATCATGGTGAGCTCTTCGCTGTTCACAGCTCCAACACTCCATGCTCGATGCTGAACGGATCGGCGGCGCTGACGAGCTCATCAGCGAGTCGCGGGCCATGCGCGTTGAGGTAGGACACGGGTCCGAAGACCCTCTCCTGCATGCGCGCGCGAGGTCGCAGCGCGCTGCAGAGCTTGCGCAGTTGTTTGATGCCTGTGCCCTCGCGGTTTTGACGGGCGTTTCGGACCTTGTTGACCAACCGGTCGAGCTCTTCGGTGGACTTAGTCCGCGCCCGGTCCAGCGCCCCCGTCAGGGAGACGTCGAGGTCTCTGATCTTTCCTTCGACGGTGTCGAGGTCGCTGCGTAGCTGGCGCTTGATCTGCTCGATCATGTCCTCGATATCTCCGCCGCGTTCGTCAGTGCTCTGCAAGAGCCGCTCTGCGAGCCGTTCGGGTCCATCAGACAGGTCGGGCAGGTCGAGCGCGAATCGCTGTAGAGATCGCTGTAGCGCAGGCTCAACCACCGTCAGCGAAGCGCGCGGGATGAAGACAGGCTGCGGCACCCCTAACAAGCGGTAGAGCGGGGCGCCGGCGGCGAGGTAACTAAGCTCGCCTGGGCCGACGACGAACCCAAGGGTCGGTAGGCACGCGTCCTGCCAGATTGGTCTGAGCAGTACGCCTGGTGAAAGGTTGCGCCGGTCGTCGAAGGCTTCTCCGTCGGCTAGCGGCTCGCGGCCGTGACCCTGCATCGAGAACATCATCGTCGCGCTCGGATCGAGCGTGATGTCGACGCCGAGGTCATGGAGGTCGTCGCAGGTCTGCTTGACGCGTTCGCGGATCTCTTCGGCTTTCGTCCACCACCGCTCCAACGGTTCAAACGCGCTCTCGGGCAGATCGCGCGGTTCGATCGCGATCAACCCGTGTCGGCCGAAGACCTCGAACATCATGCGCGCTTGGAGGTCACCGAGGGTGTCCTGATCGCGCTTGGGTTTGAGCGTCTCGGCGAGGTCTGCGTGGAACTCCGTCTCGGGCAGCATCGGCATGACCTGATCGAGGAGCTCTCCGACGGCGCGGCCCACCTGGATGCCACGGATCGATTCGTTGTGCCGGGTTATGTCCAGACGGAACCGCTGCACCTCCTGGCTCTGGTTGATCAAGAACGCGCGGTTGCCCTCTTCTAGGTCGTGGTCGTCGCTGTGGTTCCAAAACAGCGGAACACAGCGCGGTCCGCCGCCTCGCTGGATCTCGTCACACAGCCGGATGGCTGTCGCTGCTTTGTGCAAGCAGAACAGCGGCCCGCCGAGGAGCCCAGGCTGCTGGCCGGTCACGATGACGTGGGTCTGTGGGTCGAGCAGCGCGTCGATGTTCGCGAACACCTGGGGCGGCGCGCCGTGGCGTTTGGCGTAGGCCCGCAGGGCGCCGACGAGGTCTTCTCGCGGCACGTTTCGCGCTTCGCCGATTGGCGCTCGTTGGAGCAGTTCGTCAACGGTCTGCGCCCGCACGCCCAGGAACCTCGTGAGGTCACGGTCTCCCTCAAGAAAGCGCTGGTGGACCTCGGTGGTGTCGAGGTTTCGGAACGAGATGTTTCGGATCGTGGCGGTCACGTGGATGGGTCAGCGGGTGGGAACGGCGACGGCGCGGCATTCGGTGGCGAACGTGGAGCACGCATGCTCGACGCGATCTAGCCAGTCCTCGTTGGATGGTGCGAAGCACTGCATGATGCCGCGGCTCTGGTTGATCAAGGCGCCAAGTCCTCGGTCGTCAAAGGCGACGCTGAGGTCTTCAACCTTGCCGCCCTGCGCCCCCACTCCGGGGATCAATAGCCATGAGTTAGGGAGCAGTCGGCGCAGGCGGGCCAGCTCTGCCGGCCACGTCGCGCCGACGACGGCCCCCACGGCGTGGTAGCCGTGCTCTTGCTCAAGGCCCGCGCCCCAAGCGTTGACGGCGCGCGCGACCCGGTCACAGAGGGGCTCGCTGTCGACCACGAGGTCTTGCAGGTCTTGGGCGCCAGGGTTGCTGGTCCGGACCAGCACGAACACGCCTCGGCCGCCGCCGCTTCGTGGGCACCACTTCAGGAACGGCGCCACCGAGTCGCCTCCCAAATACGGGTGAAGCGTCAGGGAGTCCGCCATCCGGAAGTGTCCCTCTGCGTAGGCCTCTGCCGTGCTCCCGATGTCGCCGCGCTTGATGTCGCCGACGACCAATAGGTCGTTTTCGTGCGCGAGCTTGCACACCTCTTCGTACGCCCGGTAGCCGTCGGCGCCGTAGGCCTCGAAAAAGGCAATGTTGGGCTTCACGGCCGGCGCGTAGCGCGCGAGGACCGGCAAACTCTCCCGGTAGAACGCGACGATGCGCGCCGCCGGCGCCGCGCCGGGCAGCAGACGCTCCGGTAGCGCTGAGAGGCGTGGATCCAGACCGATGACGATGGGCGCTTGGCCGCCGAGGATGCGATCCGCGAGTTCACCTACGAAGCTCATGAAGGCACCCCAGCCTACCGCTGTTTCGCGGTGGCGCGACGCTGGGGCTTCTGTTTCTCTTGGGGGCTCTTCATCCCCCACTGGGACCGAGGCGAGGACCGTATGGCAGTGATTTTTGTTCCAAAGGAATCGGCGGCAGGCGAGACGCGCGTCGCGGCGATTCCTGAGACCGTCAAGGGCATGCTTAAGATGTCATTGACTGTGCAGGTTGAGCGGGGCGCAGGCCTCGCCGCTGGATTCATGGACAGCGACTACGAGCAGGCGGGCGCGTCGCTCGTCGACGCAGGCGGCCGGGCTGCTGCGGACATCGTGCTCGGCGTCCAGGTGCCGTCGCCTGAGCTCTGCACACAGCAGAAGGCAGGCTCGATGCTGATCTGCACGCTGACGCCTGCCGACGCGCCAGATTCGATGCGGGCCCTGCGCGACAACAAGGTCACCGCGATCGGCCTCGAGTTCATGCCGCGCATCACCCGCGCGCAGAAGATGGACATCCTCAGCTCACAGGCGAGCTGTGGCGGCTATCAAGCGGTGCTGCTCGCCGCTGTTCACCTGCCGCAGATGTTCCCGCTGATGATGACTGCTGCTGGGACGATCACGCCCGCCAAGGTGCTGGTGCTCGGCGCCGGCGTCGCTGGCCTGCAGGCCATCTCCATCGCCAAGAAGCTCGGCGCGGTCGTAGAAGCCAATGACATCCGCCCGGCCGTCAGGGAGCAGGTCGAATCGCTCGGCGGTAAGTTCGTCGACACCGGTTCGCCGCCCGACGCCGAGACGTCTGGCGGCTATGCGAAGGAGGCTGGCGAAGAGTTCCTCAAGAATCAGCGTGAGATCCTGACCAAGCACATCTCCGCGTCGGATGTGTTGATCACGACCGCGCTCGTCCCTGGCAAGAAGGCTCCTGTGCTGGTCACCGAGGCGATGCGGCAGGCGATGGCGCCTGGCTCGGTCATCATCGACATGGCAGCTGGTCAGGGTGGGAACGTCGAGGGAAGCGTCGCTGGAGAGACCACCGTGGTCGACGGTGTGACGATCGTTGGCGAGGCCAACCTTCCCGCGCAGGTAGCAAACGACGCGTCCCGTATGTATGCGCGCAACGTGATCGCCTTCCTCGGCGAGTTCATCGACAAAGAAGGCACCATGACGTTCGACGTCGAGGGCGAGATCCTCGGGGCGGTCAGCATCGTGCACGACGGCGCCGTCCGTCACGAACCTACCGCTAAGGCCTTGGAGAGCTAACGTGGACCCTTTCCTCCTCATCTTCATCTTCGTGATCGCCGCCTTGTTGGGCTTCGAGTTGATCACCAAGGTGCCCCCCACTTTGCACACGCCGCTGATGTCAGGGTCCAACGCGATCTCTGGCATCACGATCGTCGGTGCGATCATCGCGGCCGATAAAGGCGCTGGCATGACGACGCAGGTCGTCGCGTTCTGCGCGATCGCGCTGGCCATGATCAACGTAATCGGCGGCTACATGGTCACCGATCGCATGCTCGGGTCGTTCAAGAAGAAGGAGAAGAAGTAGCGATGAACTACCTCTACCTCCTAGCGACGTTGCTGTTTGTCTTCGGCATCAAGCGGCTCACGAACGTCAAGTCTTGCGCTTCGGGTAACCGGCTCTCTGAGCTCGGCATGTTGGTGGCGATCGCGACGACGATGTTGATCCACCATGAGTCGATCAACTGGCCTACGATCGCCGCAGGGGTGATCGTCGGTGGCTCGATCGGCCTGTTCCTGGCCAAGCGGACGCCGACGACGGAGATGCCAGAGCTGGTGGCTGCCCTCAACGGCTTCGGCGGGATCTCATCTGCGCTGGTCGCAGCGGCAGCGGTCATGAAGACCGTCGTCGACCGGCCGATCGCGGCTGACGGGCCGCTGTCGTCTGTTGCGACCGTTGCCGCGATCTTGATCGGCATGGTCACGTTGACGGGGAGCTTTGTCGCCTACGGCAAGTTGTCCGGTAAGTCGCTCAATCACCCGCTCGCGGGGGCAGTTCGCCACGTCTTGCACCTCGTGTTGGGTCTCGGCGCGGCAGGTCTTGGTGTTTGGATGGCGACCGCCACTGGCGAGTCGACCCCGCTGCTCGCGTTGCTCCTGCTCGCGCTTGTCGCGGCCGCGCTCGGGGTGTTCCTCGTGATGCCGATCGGCGGCGCGGATATGCCCGTCGTCGTCTCCTTGCTTAACAGCTACTCGGGCATCGCGGCGGCGTTCGCGGGGCTGGTGATCGACAACCCGCTGCTGATCGTCGTTGGTTCGATGGTCGGAGCGTCCGGTCTGATCCTGACGCAGATCATGTGCAAGGCCATGAACCGGTCGCTAGGCAATGTGTTGCTGGGCGGTATGGGCGGCGAGGACGAGGTCGCCGAGGACGCGCGCGACTACAACAACATCAAGCAGTCTGGACCAGAAGAGATCGCGATGCTGCTCGATGGCGCCTCGTCGGTCATTGTGGTTCCGGGTTATGGGTTGGCTGTCGCGCAAGCGCAACACGTTGTGCGCGAGCTCGGCGATCTATTGATCGACCGCGGCGTCGAGGTTCGCTACGCGATCCACCCAGTCGCTGGACGCATGCCGGGCCACATGAACGTGCTGCTCGCCGAGTCCGACGTGCCCTACGACCAGCTGTGGGAGATGGAGCGCATCAACGGTGACTTCAAGAACACCGACGTGGTCATCATCGTCGGCGCGAACGATGTCGTGAACCCCGCGGCCCGAGAGCCGAGCGGGCCAATCTCAGGGATGCCGATCCTTGACGTCGACCACGCGCGCACCGTGGTCGTCATCAAGCGCTCGCTGAGCCCCGGCTACGCCGGGATCAAGAACCCGCTGTTCGAGCTCGACAACACCCTCATGGTCTTCGCGGACGCCAAGGAGGCGCTGGAGGGCATGGTGCGCGAGGTCAAAGACCTGTAGGGGTCGGTGTCCACTCGTCGCAAGTCGTTTATCGATAGATGTCTAGACATCATCCTCGAAGACCAGCGAGCGGTTTCCGCGAGCGAACGTGCAACTTCGCTAGCGTGGCTCTCTAGAGGAGGTTGAGAAGGCTGTGCCGGAACACTTCTCGACCTTCTTTTGAACGAACACCGGGCGCAGCCTTCTCGTTTTCTGTACTCCGCGATCGTCGCGCGCAGGGCTTCCGCGGGCCTCAGCGTCGGCGAGACACCGCGGGCGGGTTGGGGCGGCGCCCGGCGTTTCTTCGCCGCATGCTGTGACCATCCTCCTCCTAGCCGGTCCGCCTTGGCTGACAGCCTCAGCTGACGGGCGCCGTCTCGGGCTCTGTGTTCGGCTCGCTTGGTAGCTCAGCGGGCAAGTCTTTGAGGGCGCGCAGCGCCGCGTCAATGGCGCGCGGCGAGACGTCGCCAACCAACCACCGCAGCGCTGGGGTGCCGAGGCTCTGGTCTAGGTCTGCGTCTTCTGCGTCGGGATAGAGCACGGGCTCCTCCGGCACGTCGTAGGCGAGCGGCGGCAGGTCTGCGTCTGGCTCGGTCTGTTTGACCTTGGTCAACGTGTCGTGCAGGTCGACGCCGCGGAGCATCAGCAGCTCCCACGGTTTCTCGTCGAGTCGCCGCGCGAACAGCTCGTGCAAAGCGAGCACGTGACGACAGGGGGACTCCTGCAAGTCGCAGGAGCACCCGTAGGTCACGCTGCGTGCGTCGGGGAACAGCGGCTCGCCGATGATGCGGGCGACCAACCGGTCGAACGAGCGCGGCACGCGGGCCTGGCTCAGCGCCTCGATGATCGATTTGCTGCGTCGCAGCACTCGGATCAACGTCGGCCAGTCTTTCATCGGCAGCGTGCGGATCTGCAGGCTGACCTCGTGGATGGAGCCCATGGCCCCCTCCATCTCGGCGTTGATGCCGCCTGCGCGGATGCGCACCATCGGTTTGCGGATGTTGGGCAGCGCCTCAAGCGCTGCAGCGAGGCGCTGGTCGTCGATGTCTCGCGTGGCTTCGCGCCGCCAGCGCTCGCCGAGCGATACGACCTTCCGTTCGCCTGCGTTGTTCATGCCAGCGCCTCCTTTCGATCTAGCGTGAGCAGGCGCTTGAGGTCGTCGTTGCTCAGCTCGGTGATCCAGTTCTCGCCGGCTGCCAAGAGACCGTCGGCGACCTCGCGCTTGCGATCGAGCATTTGTTGGATGCGTTCTTCGAGCGTGCCGCTGCAGACGAACTTGTGGACGAAGACGTTGCGCTGCTGGCCGATGCGGAACGCACGGTCGGTAGCCTGGTCTTCGACCGCTGGGTTCCACCAACGGTCGAAGTGGAACACGCGGTTCGCCGCGGTCAGGTTCAAGCCGGTTCCTCCGGCCTTCAACGACAGCACGAACAACTGCGGTCCGTCGGGGCGGGCTTCCTGGAACTCGGTGACCATCCTGTCCCGCTCCTTTTGCGGGATGCCGCCGTGGAGGAACAGGACCGTCCGGCCGTAGAGGTTCTCGAAGTGGGTCTTGAGCAGCGACCCCATCTCCTTGAACTGGGTGAAGATGAGCGAGCGGTCGCCTTCTTCGACGGCCTCCTCGATCATCTGTGACAGGTAGTCGAGTTTGCCCGAGCGGCTCGGCAGCGAGCTGCCGTCCATCAGGTAGTGCGCCGGGTGGTTGCAGACCTGCTTGAGCCGCAGCAGCGTGGTGAGGATCGCGCCGCGGCGCTGGATACCCTCGCCGGCGCTCTCGACCTCCTGGAGACCCTTGCGTACGACCGACTCGTAGAGGATCGCTTGCTCGCGGCTGAGCGTCGCTGTGACGATCTGCTCGGTCTTCTCTGGCAGGTCTGCGACGATCTCCGGGTCCGTCTTTAATCGACGGAGCACGAACGGTCGGACGAGCCTAGCCAGTGCCGACATCGACCCTTGGCGTCGCTGCTTCACGATCGGGTGCTCGAGCGTCTGCGTGAACTGCGTGCGGGAACCGAGGAGGCCTTCGTTGAGGAAGTCCATGATCGACCAGAGGTCGAGCGGTCGGTTCTCTAGCGGGGTGCCCGTGAGCGCGAGGCGGAAGTGGCCTTTGAGGGTGCGGGCGACCTTGGATTGGCGCGTCGTCGGGTTCTTGATGTTTTGGGCCTCGTCGAGGACGACGCCGTCGAAGGTCACCTCCTGCATCAGCTCTTCGTCCCTCTGTAGGAGGTTGTAGCTGGTGAGGACGATGTCGTGCTCGCTGACCGTTTGAATGAACGACTCGGGTGTGTTGGCGCGAGCTTTGCCGTGGTGCAGCGTGACGCGCAGCGACGGAGAGAACTTGAGCAGCTCCCTGCGCCAGTTGCCGAGCACCGACACGGGGCACACGATCAGGATGGCGGTCTGGCTGTTGCGCTGCTTTCGCCAGTCAAGCATCACCGTGATCGCCTGGATGGTCTTGCCGAGACCCATGTCGTCTGCGAGGCACGCGCCGAAGCCTTGGTCGACTAGGAAGTGCATCCAGGCGTGACCTCGACCCTGGTAGGGACGCAGCTCTCCGTGGAACTCTTCGGGCACGTCGCGGTTCTCGACAGCGCGCGACTTCTCCAGGTTTTGGAGCAGGTGCTCGAGGCGCGGCGTGCTCGCGATCGACTCCATCGCGAGGCCGTGTAGGTGGGACGCGCCGCCCAGGCGCAGCCGGAGCGCCTCGAAGAAGCTGATGCGCTCGCCGCCATCGAGCATGCGCTTCTTGAAGTCTTTGAGGGCTTCGCGGTCTTTGGGCGAGAGCAGCACGGGGCGTCGGTCGATGAAGACGAGCGGCGTCTTCGCGTCGACCAGTTGTTCGAACTGCGACTGATCTAGCTCTTTCTCGCCCAGCGCCAGCGTCCACTTGAACTCAAACCACGGGCGCGGGTCGTTGTCTTGGCCGTTGCCTTCGACGATCGCGACGCGAGCGCTGAGGCGCTGCATCGACTCAACGCCCGGCAAGGTGATCTCAAACCCTTCGGTCTCCAGGAGCGGGATGTGGTCCAGGATCTGGTCGAGCTCTTGTCGGGTCAGGCTCGCGCGTCCGTCGCTGAGGTTGCGAGCGCGTCGCAGCGCGGGGAGCTTGTCGGCGACCCGATCGAGCTTGTCTTCGACGCGGTGCACGCTCTCGTTCGCGATCTCGTTGCGGAACGGCGAGGCCTGCAGCCGTTGGTGGAGGCTCTCGATCGTCTCTGTGTACGCGATATCGGGGACCGGTCTGACCAGGATGGAGAGTCCCCACGGCGCGCCTTCCTCGAGCGGTTGCTCGGGGACAAGGATCTCGAGGACCGGCGTCATCGGTGTCTGCCAGAACTCTTTGGGCAGCCGATCGGCGGTCTCTTGCCCCGGCGTCGCGCCGAGCTTGCTCACGTGCCGGTCGAGCGCGTGGCCGATGAAGCTGACCAACAAGTTGCGCTGCGTCACCGCGTAGACTGGGTCGTCTGGCACCGCGAAGCGCGCTGTGCAGAGGTTGCCCGGGACGAGGTCGGCCAACGCCGCGACGAGCCACTGGGTGTCGCTGCGCCAGAACGGGATGGCTTCGAGCACTCCTTCAGGCGCCGGTGCGAAGTCGCCGCGCTGCACCATCTTGTCCACGAGCTGCCCCGCCGCTGCGAACAACCTCATGCTCGGAGGCAGGGTCGCAGGGTCCATAGACGCCAACCACGGTATGGCGTCCTCAAGGGGGATCCCCACGGCTGGGATGGTCCAGAGCGACGGCGCGATCCTGGCTTGGCTCTTCGACTCTTCGTTCTCGGAGTCGGGGATGGCCGTCAGCGGCCGCAGCGTCGACTCCTCGGTCGGCAACAGCAGCTGCGCATCAACGTTCGACGCGTTTGAGCAGACCTCTGGCGGGAGCGCTGACCGCGCGGCCTCGACGCCGTCGTCGGACCAGATCGCGATCCGCGCGTCGGCGGGTTGGCGAGAGTGCAGGTAGGCGGCGTGCAGCTTAGTGCCCGCCTTGGAGAGTGCTCGGGTGCACCCACTGCTTGTCGACTGGCGACTTGGTGATGTGCATTTCGTTGTCGAGTCTGCGTGTGAACAGATCGGCGAGCGTGAAGATAAACAGCAGCGAGAGGAACAGGAAAGAGCTGAGGAAGACGATCTTGTTGATCGCAGTATCCCACTTCACGTGCATGAAGAAGGCGATGACCAGCGATGCCTTCATGGCGGCGATCCCCATCGCGATCAACATGTTGGCTGCGCCGAAGTCGAACTGCGCGACCGCCACGGTGATGAAGGTCAGGAACAGCAGCGCCATCAGGACGCTCACGAACATCGCCGTGCTGCCGACATGGTGATGCCCCATGTCCAGCTCGCCGTGGCCGTGGGCGTGCGTGTCGTGTGCGTCGGACATCAGGGAACCAAGTAGAGCAGCGGGAACAAGAAGATCCAGATCAGGTCGACCAGGTGCCAATACAGGCCGACGAGGTCGACCGGCAGGAAGTAGCCCGCGTGGAAGCGGCCCTTCGCGGTGCCGAACATGACCCAAACGATCAACGCCGCGCCGATGATGACGTGGATCCCGTGGATCGCCGTCATCGTCAGGTAGATGGCGAAGAACATGTGG
>MDTD01104309.1_pt1 | contig 15346 bp, 11 predicted proteins | sample 811221 | NCBI WGS metagenome assembly MDTD01 (sample SAMN05326646, study PRJNA326480) | marine metagenome | isolation source: seawater | place: Pacific Ocean: South West | collected 2011
CTCCAGAAAAAAATTACTCAATATGGATTTCTAAATAGGCGGGGATGAGCCCATTATTTTTATAAATGCGCTTGTTTTGGGTCTAATTGATGAAGTCTAACTGCCGGCTTTAAACTGCCGGCCGGACAATTAATTCTCTGGTACTTCTTTGGATCCTAAAAAGCCAAGTTCCTATTTGTGCCTGAGATACTTTTGGCGTATGGCATCCACTGTGCCATTGGCCACTATTTTAGCAATGGCTGTTTCGAGTTTTTCGATGTGCGGCGTCAACCTGGAGTTACGGGACATGACGATGTAGGCCGGGTTATCACTTTCAAGTCGCAGCGGGGCCGTCGCAAACCGGTCCGCATATTCCAGCTTTTCAATAAGATAAGCACCTGTTTCTTCGGTGATGAGTACAGCATCGATACGATCGATGGCCAGCATGTGGAAACTCTGCTCTTCGGTGGTCACTTCATATTTTTGTATCCTTTGGTCAGTGTCGAAATCCGGGTGGTGTTTATAACCGGCACGGATGCCAATTTTAAACCGGTAAAGGTCTTCCCACTTCTGGATTTGCCGGGCAAGGTCCTTTTTCAGATAGAACACCTTTGTGACATATGGTGCGATTGTAGGTTTCAAGTAAATAACGTACGCTTCCCGCTCAGGCCGGTAGAAAAGACCAATGAACAGATCCGACTTGCCTGTTTTTAACTCGGCCAGGCAGCGCTTGAACGGTAGAACGTGATAGTGTGGCGTCAAGTTTGCCTGCTGAAGCACGGCCTCTAAAATGTCTATAAAAACACCTCTGGGCGGACCATTTTCAAACATCCGGTAGGGGGGACTCTCGGTGCTGGCCACGATGACGATGTTGCCCTGTTCGGCTCCTCGCACGTTCGCAGCCGGCCCGCAGACCCCCAAGAGGATTCCGGCGATTAGCAGACTGGGCAGCAGTTGCCGGCCTGACCTATAAATGATTGTCCACTTTTTCATCATTCCAATGTGCCACAGTTTGTATGAATCACAATGACATCCCCAGCATTTAGGCGAGCATGCCTTGTTATACCTACTCTTTTCTTGCACGTTTTGAACGGTATTGTGAATGAGACTGTATCCAAGTTACAAAAAATAAAAATAAAAAGCAATTATTCTACCAAATTAAAACAAATCCAGTCTATTAAGCAGTCAGGGTCGCTCTTTTAATCGCGCATCCCGGCGAACAGCCTGAAAATATTCTGGCTGAGTACGTTCATTCACGGTATATTCGACATACGTGCTGAACGCTAACCTTTTACTGGATGGGTTTTATGAGACTTCCGGCTTCGGCCTTATTTCTGATATGTCTGATTTGTCTGACACCCCTGATTGCCTCTGTGCGGGCCGGGGTAGCCACCGGGCCGATGGATATTGACTGGCTGATGCTCAGTTTTGAAATGGCCGGCGGACTGGCGCTGTTCCTGTACGGGATGGACAAGATGAGTACGGGAATGAAGCGGACCGCGGGTAACAAGATGCGGTCAATCCTGACCTCCCTGACCCAGAACCGGGTGGTGGCCATGGTGGTGGGGGCGTTTGTCACCATGGTGATCCAGTCATCTTCCGCCACCACCGTGATGCTGGTGAGCTTTGTCCAGGCCGGGCTGCTGACGCTGTCACAATCCCTGGGGGTGATCCTGGGAGCGGACATCGGCACCACGGTGACGGCACAGATGGTGGCCTTCAAACTGACGGACTATGCCCTGCTGATGCTGGCAATCGGATTTCTGGTGAAGACAATGGGCAGGACCGGGAAGGTACGGTCGGTGGGGGATATTATCCTGGGGTTCGGCATCCTTTTTTTCGGCATGAAGCTGATGAGCGATGCCATGAATCCGCTGCGCAGCTATCCGCCCTTTATTAATCTGATGCAGAATATGGCGCATCCCCTGGCCGGCATTGCGGTGGGGGCGGTGTTCACGGCGCTGGTGCAGAGCAGCAGCGCCACCACAGGAGTCTTGATCGTCCTGGCCCAGGAGGGATTGATTACCCTTGTGGCAGGAATTCCCGTGATCTTCGGGGCCAATATCGGAACCTGCGTGACGGCGGTGCTGGCCGGGATCGGGGCATCCAGGGAGGCCAAGCGGGTGGCCCTGGCCCATGTGCTGTTCAAGGTGGCCGGCATCGGGTTGTTTATCTTCTGGATTCCCACTTTTTCACAGCTTGTGATAGGGCTGGGAAGCTACTTTGGTACCGGTACCGCCCGGAACCTGGCCAATGCCCATACCCTTCTCAACGTCACCATGGGTCTTGTGTTCCTGCCCTTTACCCCGGTGTTTGCGAAACTGATTTACCGCATTTATCCGGACCGAGAGACGGATACCTCCAAGGCCATTAAAACCATGTACATTGAAAATGCGGTGCTGGGGACGCCCTCTTTGGCCATTGATCTGGCCCGGGCGGAGATGGCCCGGATGGCAAGACTATTAGGGCGGATGCTGGATGCGGTGATCATCCCGTTCCTGTCTGACCAACGCCATATCGCCACCCCGGATATGAGCCGGGAGGAGCGGCAGATGCTGCTCAGGGAAATCCCCCGGTATGACACCTATCACCCCAAGCTTACCCTGATGCAGGGGCTGGATCTGCGAGAAGAAAAAATCGATTTTCTTCAAAAAGAACTCATCCGCTACCTGACCCGGATTGCCCAGGGCAACATCACGGCGGTCCAGGCAAAAGAAGTATTCGGCATGATGTCCATCGTCAAGGATATGGAGGCCATCGGCGACACCATCCACCGGAACATGCTGCCCCTGATCACAAAAAAAAAGCAGCTCAACTATGATTTCTCCCTGGAGGGCAAAGAAGAACTTTTGATCTACCACGGCAAGGTAAGAAAGCAGATCCGCCTGCTCCAGGCCGGGCTGAACGAACCCAATACGGACCTTGCCCTGAAAATCATGAAGGGGGAACGCAAGTATCTGGACCTGGAATCGGTTTACCGGGCAAGGCACCTGGAACGGATCATCCTGAAAAACGAAAATGCTGTTGAGACCCATGACATCCACCTGGAACTCATGGATCTCATGAAGCAGATCGTGCTTTATTCCGCCCATATCGCCCATACCTACATCACATCGGCGGCACCGGATGAAGAGGCCCATCTTTCTCCGGAAAAACAGGAAGAGGAAGCGCCGGTTTAACACCGGATCAACAGGGAATAATCAACCGAAGTTCTACCGTTTGTCTACACGGTATCTTCATATTTGTCCGGTATATTGGGTACAGATAATAATTTTCCCCAATCGGAGGATATCATGACATCCATACGCAACTTGATTTCCGGGACCGGACAGCGGCTGACAGCAACGGCCGTCTTCTATGGTCTTTTTCTGCTCGGCCTTTTTGTTTCGGCAGCGGCCGCAGGCGCCCCCACCCCCATGACGGACACGGGCCAGACCGCCTGCTTTAACAACGCAGGCACCATGACATGCCCGGGCAAGGGACAGCTTTTTTTCGGCCAGGACGGCAACTATCGTTCAACACCCATGGCCTACCGGGACAACGGGGACGGCACGGTCACCGATCTGGTCACAGGTCTTATGTGGTTCAGGGCCGTTGACCCCCGCAAAGTATCCCTGGATGAAGCCAAGCGGATGGCCCGGCAGATGACCCTTGGCGGATATACGGACTGGCGGGTGCCAAACATTAAAGAACTCTACTCCCTGATAAACTTTTCCGGCAACACAGGGATGATGCGGCCGGGCAGTTCAGGGACCAGAATTGCCACGGCCATCCCCTATATCAATACGGATTATTTCAACTTCAAATACGGGGATACGAAAAACGGCGAACGATACATAGACGCCCAGTGGCTGTCCGCCACCACCTATGTCCACACCACCATGAACGGCAATCCCACCCTGTTCGGGGTAAACTTTGCCGACGGCCGGATCAAAGGATACGGTTACGGCAGAATGGGTCCCAGGGGAGAGAAAAAATTTTACGTCCGGTTTGTCCGGGGCAAGGCATACGGGTATAACCAGTTCCGGGACAACGGAAACGGCACCGTCACCGACCGGGCCACCGGCCTGACCTGGATGCAGGCGGACTCCGGCACCACCATGACCTGGCAGGAGGCCCTGGCCTATGCAGCATCCGCCACCTTCGGCGGCTACTCGGACTGGCGGCTGCCCAATGCCAAGGAACTCCAGTATATCGTTGACTACACCCGGTCGCCGGATACCACGAACTCGGCTGCCATTGACCCTGTATTTTCCGCCACCGTCATCACCAATGAAGCCAGCCAGAGGGATTTCGCCCATTACTGGACCGGCACCTCACTCAACGACGGGCCACGGCCCGGGAGTTCCGCCGTCACGGTCTGCTTTGGCCGGGCCATGGGACAGATGCACGGCCGGGTTATGGATGTCCACGGCGCAGGAGCCCAGCGAAGCGATCCCAAACAGGGCAGTTCCCAGATCGGCCGCGGCCCCCAGGGGGATGCCAGACGGGTGAAAAATATGGTTCGCCTGGTCCGGGGCGGCAATGTAATACCTGCCCTGCGGACGGCATCCGTGGACAGAAACAGCTATCCGAGAAGGGTGAGTGTGGATAAAGGATACGAGCCCGTTTCCACCGGCGGCATGGGCAGGATGGGCGGCCAAATGGGATCAGGCCGAAGGAATCAAGGCGGCTTTGGCGCAGGCCCCAACACCGGTACTGCCGGCCAGTTCACCCTCCCGCCCCAGGGCAGTGGCAGACCCGGTTTTGTAAGCCGGCTGGACAGGGACGGGGACAACCGGGTGTCCAGGTCCGAGTTTGACGGCCCGCCCAACCATTTCTCCCGATTTGACCGGAACAACGACGGTTACCTCACCGAAGACGAAGCGCCTAAAGGGCCGCCACCGGGCAGCGGGTCCTTTCAATAACGGCCACGAAAACACGAATAGGAACCACCGGCCGGGCCGGCCCCGTATCAGGGTCAGGTCCGGTCTTTTTTCATGGACAATGAAATCCGTTTCCGCGCCGTATCCACCTCCAGCACCCGTACCCGGACCTGCTGACGGACCCGGACCACCTCGTTGGGATCTTTGACAAACCGGTCGGCAAGCTGGCTGATATGGACCAGGCCGTCCTGGTGGACGCCCACATCCACAAAGGCACCGAAGGCCGTGACGTTGGTGACGATGCCCGGCAGGGTCATGCCCGGAACAAGATCGCCGATTTCCTGGACCGTGTCATCAAAGGAGAAGGCCTGGAAGGGCTGCCTGGGATCGCGCCCCGGGCTGGCCAGTTCCTTGAGGATATCCTTGAGGGTGGGCAGGCCCCGGTCCGGGGTGACGTAAGCCGCAAGATCCACCCCCTGGACCATATCCTTATTGCCCACCACGGTGTTAAGATCCCAGCCCAGGTTTCGGGCGATGGCCGTAACGACATCGTAGGATTCCGGGTGGATGGCGGAGTTGTCCAAAGGATTTTTGGCATTCTTGATCCGTAAGAACCCTGCGGATTGTTCAAAGGCTTTGGGACCTAAGCGGGGCACCTTCAGAAGCTGCCTGCGGCCGGTAAACGGGCCGTTTTCATTGCGAAATGCCACCAGGTTGGCGGCGATGGTGGCGTTGAGCCCCGACACCTGGGACAGCAGTTCTTTAGACGCGGTGTTGACCTCCACGCCCACCTGGTTTACACAGCTTTTCACCACATCGTCCAGGCTGCTGCGCAGGCGGGCCTGGTCCACGTCGTGCTGGTACTGCCCCACCCCGATGGATTTGGGATCGATCTTCACCAGTTCGGCCAATGGGTCCATGAGACGGCGGCCGATGGAAACCGCTCCCCTGACTGTGATGTCATGATCCGGGAACTCCTCCCGGGCGCAGTCCGAGGCCGAGTAAACCGAGGCACCGGCTTCATCTGTCATCACCACATCAATGTTGCCGTTGCTCTTGTGGCTGCTGTCCGGCATACCGGCAATCACCTCCCGGACCAGACTTTCGGTTTCCCGTCCGGCGGTGCCGTTCCCTACGGCCACCGCGCGTATCCGATATTTTGAGATCAGCTTTGAAAGCACAGCTTTGGCCTTATCCGGCTGATGCAGGTAGATCAAATCATGGTGAAGCAGGCGTCCCTGGGCATTGAGGCAGGCCACCTTGCAGCCCGTCCTGAACCCCGGATCCACTGCCATCACCTCTTTTTCCCCCATGGGCGGGGCAAGTAAAAGTTCCTTTAAGTTTTTGGCAAATACCTCGATGGCCAGTCGGTCCGCCTCCTCCTTGAGACGGGCCATGCTGTCGGTTTCCATGGATTTGGACAGCAGCCGCTTGTACCCGTCTTTCAGGGCGGCCAGCATCTCCTCCCGGGTGTCGGGAAAGGTTTTTGACGGGTGGCGCAGGCAGAACCTGCCCATCAGCTTCAGGGCCTGGTCCTCGTCCGGCAGGACATGGACGGTGAGAATGCCTTCGGCCTGTCCCCGGAACATGGCCAGAATTCTGTGGGAGGGGGCCTTGAAGGCAGGTTCAACCCAGTCGAAATAATCCCTGAACTTGGCCCCCTCATCTTCCTTTTTCTTCTTTACTTTGGACCGGATCTGGGCGGTCCGGGTAAACAGATCACGGACCGCCGCCCGGATTTCCGGGTCCTGGCTGAGTTGCTCGGCAATGATATCTCTTCCGCCTGCCAGGGCCGCTGCTGCGTCCGGCACATCCTTATCCGAGGAAATATATTTTGCGATTTCAGCCCGCAGCGGTGACTTTGTCTGGGAACGAATGAACTCGGCCAGGGGGGCCAGACCCTTTTCCACAGCCTTGGTGGCGCGGGTCTGCCGTTTGGGGCGGTATCCTTCGTAGAGATCTTCCAGTTCGGTGAGGGTACGCTGTTTTTCAATGGCTGCGGACAGCTCTTCCGTCAGCAGATCCCTTTCGGTGAGGGATTTTAAAATGGCTTTTTTCCGGTCGGAAAGGGCCTTCAGGGCCTCCAGCCGGTCCCGGATATCCGAGATGGCCACCTCGTCCAGGGACCCTGTTTTTTCTTTTCTGTACCTGGCGATAAACCAGATGGTGGCCCCGTCTTCAAGAAGGGTGACCACCGCCTCTACCTTTTTTTTGTCCAGCCCGGTCTCCCGGCTGATTTCCAATGCAGCATCCATGGCATCTGTCTACCCCGGAACCTTTGCCGGGTCAAGGAAGATGATTTGATGCCAATAAAATTATTTCCCCGTTTTTTCCTTTCTTGATCCAGATCAAGGCGGGGCGTTTACCGATCAGTCTATGATGTCCCACAACGTAACACATACACCCAAACCCGAAGGAGAGACCATGAAGAAAAAAGATATCACCCGGCGTAATTTTCTGAAAAAAAGCACCCTGGCCGTCACCGGCAGCGCCCTGCTCCCTGCCATTTTGGGCTCCGGCAAGGCCTTTGCCAAAGATGCGAACAAACAGAAAATGTTCTGCTACCAATGCGAGCAGACCATGGGCGGCCGGGGATGTACCCGGATCGGCGTCTGTGGCAAAACCCCGGAAGTGGCAGCCCTCCAGGACCTTCTGGTGCATACCCTCAAGGGACTGTCCATTGCCGCGGTTGAAGGCAGAAAGGCCGGTATCTCAGATCTTGAAACAAACCGGTTCACCTGTATGGCCATGTTCTCCACCCTTACCAACGTAGAATTCGACCCTTATCGGTTTGAGGATCTGCTCCAGGAAAGCGTCGCCCGCAGAAACGAGATGATCAAAAAGGTGAAGGCCGCCGGCGGCAGCGTTCCGACATCTTCGGACAGCGTGACCCTGAAACTCAAACCCTCTTTGGACGGCATGGTGGCCCAGGGCCGGCAGTACGGCCTTTTCTCCGATCCAGACGTGAATCCGGATATCCGGTCCCTGCAGCACCTCCTGCTCTTCGGCATCAAGGGGATGGCCGCCTACACCGACCACGCCGCCGAACACGGCCAGGAAGACGAGGCCAACTACGAATACGTCCACCGCGGCCTTGCCGCCCTGGAAGACAAAAGCCTGGGTGCCGACGAGTTGCTGGGCCTGGTCCTGGAATGCGGTGAAAAGAACCTGAGGGCCATGGAACTGCTCAGCCTGGGCAATACCCAAGCCTACGGCAAGCCCGTACCCACCAAGGTGCCTTTGGGCGTCAAAAAAGGCAAAGCCATCCTGGTATCCGGACATGACCTCATCGATCTGGAAGCCGTACTCAAGGCCAGCGAAGGCAAAGGTATTTTCGTATACACCCACGGCGAGATGCTGCCCTCCCACGGCTATCCCGGACTCAAGGAACGCTTCCCCCACTTCTACGGCCATTACGGTACGGCCTGGCAGAACCAGCGCAAAGAGTTTGATAAATTCCCCGGCGCCATCCTCATGACCACCAACTGCATCCAGAAACCCAAGGTGACCTACAAGAAGAACATCTTCACCACCGGCACCGTGGGCTGGCCCGGCGTCACCCATGTGAACAAGAACAACCTTAAGCCCCTGATCGACCAGGCCCTGGCCCTGCCCGGCTACACCGAAGACAAGGCAGATATGGACGTGCTGGTGGGCTTCGGCCACGATTCTGTCTTAGGTGTTGCCGACAAGATTGTCGCCGGCGTCAAAGACGGCTCCATCGGCCACTTCTTCCTGGTGGGCGGTTGCGACGGCGTGAAAAAAGCCCGGAACTACTACACCGAATTCGTGGAAAAAACCCCGGACAACAGCCTGGTGCTGACCCTGGCCTGCGGCAAGTTCAAATTCTTTAAAAAGCAGCTGGGCGACATCAACGGCATCCCAAGACTCCTGGATGTGGGCCAGTGCAACGACGCCCACTCCGCCGTCCAGATCGCCGTGGCCCTGGCCAATGCCTTTGATACGGACGTTAACAGCCTGCCCCTGTCCATGATCCTCTCCTGGTACGAGCAGAAGGCCGTGGCCATCCTGCTCAGCCTGCTCCACCTGGGGATCAAGGATATCCACCTGGGGCCGTCCCTGCCGGCATTCGTCACCCCGAACATCCTGGATGTCCTGGTGAAAAACTATAACATCACCCCCATCGGCACCCCCGAAGGCGACCTGAAAAAGATCCTGGGATAAAAAACCGCCCTTGCCATCCCTGCAGCCGTACGGCTGCAGGGATATCTTTTCTCTATACCGTATAGGTTTGGCCTGGCCTTCCCCGGTTTGCCCCGCCGGTCCCCTTGTAACAGCTTTTTACCTGTGTTAGGTTAAAATTAAAACTACCTTGTTGTCACATTTTTTCCGTTTTTATGTATCCGTCGGTGTCGCAGCGATGCCGTAGATGAATCGGCCAGATGCGTTTAACCCGAATTTGCGGGGGTGCAATGGTAAAAAGAATACGCTCGGCAACGGCTTGTCTCATGGTGCTGGCCCTCTGGTGGATTGCGGCCGCACAAGCTGCGACCGTCCTGATCATTGAAAGCTACCACCACGGACACCCCTGGGACACCAGCTACATCCAGGGCATCAGGGAAGGGATGACCGGTGACATCCTCTTTTACACCTTTGAAATGGACACCAAACGCATCCTCGAATCAGAATTCGAAAAAAAAGCGGAAGATGCCTGGGCATATTACCAGGCCATCAACCCCGCACTGGTGTTTCTGGGGGATGACAATGCCCTTAAATACCTGGGACCCAAATTCGCCCGGGTGAAGACCCCGGCGGTCTTTTTGGGTATAAACAACAACCCCAGGGCCTACCATGTTCTCAAAAACGGAAACATTACCGGGGTACTTGAACGCCCCCTGATCAAACGGTCCATTGTGGAGATGAACAAGATTCTGGACATGGCGCAGGTGCTGGTGCTTTTCGACGCCGGCACCACCTCGCGCGTGGTTTTCGACGAAGTCTTCCGCGGGAAAGAACAGATCAGGGTCAGCGGCATCAGGATTCACATGAAATTAACCAACTCCTGGGGCACCTGGCAGCAAATTGTCGGGTCCGCGCATCAAAGCGGATATGACGCCGTAATGATCGGGCTCTACCACACCCTGACCGACAAAGACGGTACCCATGTGCCTGCGGCAGATGTACTTCACTGGACCTGCGCTGCCACACAGGTCCCTCCTTTTGCCTTCTGGGATTTTACCGTGGGAAAGGATAAGGCCATCGGCGGACTGACCCTTTTCGGAAAATCCCAGGGTCTTGAGGCGGCCCAGATGGGCATGGCGATTTTAAAAGGAACGCCGCCGGAAAAAATTAAGGTGAAAACCGGGAAAACGGGCCGGCTGCTTTTCAGCCGGTCGCAGTTGGAAAAGCACGGCATCCGCCTGCCCCGAAAGATGGCGGATGCCGCAAAATTCGTTGAATAGATACCTGTTCTTCTTTACGCCCTGGACATGAACTTCCGGGTTTCCGTATTAACCTTCACCATTTCGCCGACATCCAGGTATTCGGGCACCTGGATCTCCACCCCGTTGGACAGGGTGGCCGGTTTGGTCCTGGCCGTGGCGCTGGCCCCTTTGATCCCCGGTGCGGTTTCGGTGATTTCAAACACCAGGGAGACGGGAATCTCGATGGCCACCATGTTTTCCTCAATGATCAGGCCCACAATGTCTTCCATCCCGTCGGTGAGCCAGACGATTTCATCTTCAATGGCGTCCGCCGACACCAGGTACTGGCCGTACTCCACACTGTCCATGAAAACGTGGAAATCCCCGTCCGGATAAAGATACTGCACCGGCTTTCTCTGGAGGTCCACATCGTCCAGGATGTCATTTCCCTTGTAGCTTTCCTCGTATTTCTGCTTGGTTTTGATATTGTTGAACCGGACCTTGTAAAGGGTCACCGCCCCCCGGGCGGAAGGGGTTCTCACGTCAATATGTTTAACCATATAGGGATCGCCGTTGATGGCAACCACGTTCCCCTTTTTTAAATCACACGCTTTGGGCATTATTGTCACTCCTGATCGGGGTTAAAAAAATGCGTATAAATATCATCTGCCGGAAAATTTAGACAGAAGAGATTTTTGTGAAGGTCATGCCGACGGGCCGAAAAAAGTCTCGGCACTCCTGTACGCCACCTGGTCCAGATCATCGGCCGACAGCCCGGCACCGGCAAGCCAGATAAGCTCCCTGTCCCAGGCATAGGGGATGTTGGGATAGTCGGAACCGTACATGATCCGGTCCAGGCGGTAGTCCGTGAAATTTCCCCGTGCCTTTTTGGGGAAATAATCGGTGAGCACCATGGCGGTATCCAGCCAGAGGGTGTCGTACTCCCGGATCAGGCGGCGGTAGGGATCGATTTCATCAAACCCCAGGTGGGGGACGCAGACCTTGAGTGACGGATAAGCCTTCAGCACCTTTTCAAGCTTGTCAGCCCGGCAGATGGCATAGGGGTCGCAACGGTAGTGCTCACTTTTAGGCTCCCGTCCCACATGCATGACCATTGGCCGTCCCCGCTCCTGGCATACAGAATAGATGGGGTCCATCGCAGGGCTGTTCATGTTGAAACACTGGACATGGGCGTGGAGCTTGACACCGGAAAGCCCCTTGTCAAAGGCTTTTTTGAGAAGTTCTGCCGCATTTTCCTCCCCCGGGAACACCGTGGCCATACCGTAAACCCTTCCCGGGAAGGCATGTACGAGATCCGCCATATAGTCGTTCAGGAAACCTGCCATGCCGGGTTTGTGGGCGTATTGCAGGGCGGTGATCCGGGCAATCCCCCGGTCCAGGAGAAAGGCGACAAGTTCCCGGCTCTTCATCCGGTAGCGGATCTGCCAGGCATAGGTGTCGAACCAGTCCCGGACAGCGGAAAAAATAGCGTCCGGAAAAACGTGGACATGGGCGTCGATGGCCCGCGGGATCCCCGGGGGCAGTGCATCCCCATCCGGATCGTCATAGTAGGGCAGGTCAGGTGTCAGCATGGTATGTTCCTTACGGGGTATGGGATCATTCCGGTCATTTTGAAATGATATCCGTGTTGTGCACAAGGATCAAGCCAAGTTTCAGTCCTTGATAAATTTCGCCCGTCCCTTTATGAAATGGACTTGTTCCGTTCGATTTCTCTTTTAGTCAGCGTAAACTTTATGGATCTTACCTTGTGCACGAAATCGCGATTCGGCTGTGGGGTGAAATCTGACCTGCCGGGATATTCCGGCAGGCCAGAACAGGAAAAGGGGAAAACTCTTAACGGTTCGCGGCGGGATGGGCCGGCGTCCCTGAAAAGGCCAGGACCTTAACCAGAAACCGCTGGGCAAATGGGGCCAGGGTGCAGGTGAGGATGAGCAGTTTGAGCAGACCGCCGACATGCCGGTGGACCCGCCGCTTAAAGTAGCTTTTGTAAACCGCTGCGGCCACCGTATCCGGGGTGATGCCCGCCTTAAGTCGTCGCAGACTTGTGGCCTGGGTTTCTGACGCCGTGACCATGGGAGTCCGGACAAAAGAAACCATGATATCTCCCACATGGATGTCATAGGGGGCAAACTCGATGTTCAGGGCCTCGGTCAGCCCCCGCACCGCATGCTTGGTGGCCGAATAGGTGGCAAGTTCCGGGGTGCCGTATACGGCGGAGGCGGAGGACATGGTGAGGATCGCGGCATTTTTTGTGGCCTTGAGCGCCGGCATACAGGCGTGGATGAGATTGATCACCCCTGTAAGGTTTACATCCACAATGGCCCGGTGGCGGGGCAGGTCAATGGTGTCATGGGTCCCCATGGCCAGAAGCCCTGCCGAATTGAATAAAAGATCCAGGCACCCGCTGGTTTTCTTCAGGAAAAGGGCGATCCCCTCATTTACCGAATTAGGATCTGTGACATCCATGGGGATGGTGCAGCAAAGGTCCGGGCCGAAGGTTGCATCGATCTTTTTTTTCAGGCTGTCTATCCCTTCGGGGTCCCTGTCGCACAGCCCGGAGAACCAGCCTTTGGAGGCAAACAGCAGGGCAGTTTCCCGGCCGATGCCCGAGGCGGCCCCGGTGATCAGGATGGTGTTCATGAGGTTCCTCCTTTTGCAGTGGTGACGTGGCGGGCAAAATCCATGAAGGCCTGCCGGGTGTCATAGCGGAAGGAAAATCCGGTCTCCTGGATCAGTTTTTGGGATGAGGTGATCCCGGGGTCCCTTTCCAGAAGGGTTCTGGCCAGAAGGGAGGCGATATACCCTGAGATTCCGGTTATGAATATGCGTTTCATCTGACCTTCTCCAGGATATGGATGCACATGGCGGCCTCTTCCACGCCGATGTTGCCGCCGCCGTTTTCCGCAAGGCCCAGGGCTGCCCCTTCCACCTGGCGTTTCCCGGCCTCGCCCCGCAACTGAAGCCCGATCTCATAGATCTGGGCCAGGCCAGAGGCGCCGATGGGATGACCGCGGCATTCCAGGCCCCCCGAGGTGTTGACCGGCTGTTTTCCCCCGAGCTTGGTGGCCCCGGACATTGCCCAGGGTCCGCCTTCTCCCGGCGGGCAGAAGCCCATGGCCTCGGTCTGGTGCAGCTCGCCGTAGGCTGTGGCGTCGTGAAGTTCTGCAAGGTCAATGTCTTTGGGGCCGATCCCTGCCCGTTCATAGGCCAGATTGGCCAGGCGTTCGCCGATATCTTCGCCGTCCAGATCCCGGTCGGTGCCGGTGCCAAGTACCGAGGCTCTGATGTTGACCGGCCTGGGAGCGGTTAGGGTTTTCAAAAATTTTTCCGAACAGACAATGGCGGCGGCGGCCCCGTCCCCCACCGGGGCGCACATGGCCCGGGTCAGGGGCCAGGCCACGGGCTTGTCTGCCAGGACCTGTTCTGCGGTCATGTCCTGCTGGTACTGGGACAGGGGGTTGAGGGAGCCGTGCCAGTGGTTCTTGGCGCAGATGGCGGCCAGCTGTTCCTGGGTGGAGCCGTACTTGCTCATGTGCCAGCGTGCGCCCATGGCATAGGCGTCCATGAAAACGCTGCGGTCCTTTCCCGCAGGGCCCTGGCCTTCCGGGATGTCCAGCTTGAAGCTTTTTCCCATCTTTTCGATCATGGCCAGATGCTGCTCAAAATTGCCCACGTCCATGCAGGAGGCGTAGGCTCCCAGGGAAACGGCTTTATTTTCATGGGTGATCTTTTCTGAACCCAGGGCCAGAACCACGTCGTGCATGCCGGCCTTGATACTGGTGTAGGCCAGGTGCAGGGCGGTGGATGCTCCAGCGCAGGCATTTTCCACGTTGGTCACGGGGATGGCCTCAATTCCCATGGACCGCAGGATGACCTGGCCCCGGATAGACTGCTGACCTGCGAACATGCCCCAGAAGGTGTTGGAGAAAAATGCGGACTGGATGGCTTTTTTATCCAGGCCTGCATCGGCAAGGGCCAGGTTGACGGCCTCGTGGGCCATGGTGCTGACATCTGAATCCGGATACTTGTTGAACCGGATCATGCCAAGCCCGATGATATATACGTTGCTCATGGGATCCTCCTTAACGGTTACAAGTGATGGGCGGCCGTGATCATCAGGCTGTCGTTGGCCCCGTCCTCGATCAGGCCTGCCCGGGCATCCCTGAAGAATTTTTCAACCGGATACTCCCGGCTCACGCCTGATCCTCCGAAGATCTGGACGGCTTCAGAGGCGACCTCGTAGGCCATGTTGGTGCAGAAGACCTTGGCTGCCACGGAATACTGGATCTTGGGCGGGGTATTGTTGTAGTTGTAGATCATGGCGGCCCGGGACAGGGCGCGGCCGGCCTCGATATCCATGAACATCTTGAACAGCTTGTGCTTAATCATCTGATGTTCGAACAGGGGTTTTCCTCCCTGGACCCTGGTCTTGGCATGGGCCAGTGCCTCTTCATAAGCGGCCCGTGCCACGCCCACAAACATGGTGCCGATGGCCGCATTGGCCGTGGACAGGGTAATGTCCAGCATGGCCTCGTATGCATCGGGCTCCACCAGCATGTACTCCTTGGGAATCCTGACGTTGTCAAAGTAGATCTCCCCCTGGTTGAGAGCCCGCTGGCCCAGTTTGTCCAGAGGCGCGCCTTTCCTGACCCCTGCAAGATGAAGGGGGACGATGCAGATGCCGCCGCCGGCAAGGCCTTTTGAGGGATCGATGCTGGGGTAGAGCAGGCAGTGGGTGGCAATGGTGCCGTTGGACACCCAGGCAGCCTTCTGGCCGGAGATGACGTACTCGTCCCCGTCCCTTGTGGCCGTGACCTGCCCCTGTATCTCGGGGTTTGAAAATTCCGGGGTAAACGGGGCCAAGACATCGGTGCCGTGGTCCGGCTCTGTGATTCCCCAGCAGCCGATGATGGAGGCGTCCTTGTCCTCGCAGAAGGGGGCGATGATCTCGTCAATGAGTTTTTCGTCCGGCACCATGGAGGCGAAAAAGGCCGGGAAACAGGATACGCCGATGCCCACGGCAAAGTCCACCGATCCCCAGGCCAGTTCCTCGAATATGATGTGGGTTTCCAGGGGATCCGAGCTTAAGCCTCCCCA
>MDTD01132164.1_pt1 | contig 15345 bp, 11 predicted proteins | sample 811221 | NCBI WGS metagenome assembly MDTD01 (sample SAMN05326646, study PRJNA326480) | marine metagenome | isolation source: seawater | place: Pacific Ocean: South West | collected 2011
AAGGGGACAAACATACCTCTGTGCCCTGCATTTTGATCAGCAATAAATCCAACATTTACATTTTTTGAAATGAGTTCTTGAAGAATTGGAACCCCACCCCATTTGGTGACAATTTTGAGCCCATACCTTTGGCGAATATTTAACACATAATCATTAATCAGAGAATTATCTAGTGGTCTCGCGAGTGCTGCAATTGGGTAACCCAATACTGAGAGCGCGTAACCTAGTAGTTCCCAGTTTCCGCAATGTCCAGTGATAAATATCGTGGGCTGTTTATTCACAAGTCGTTCGGTGACATGTTCAAGACCGGTGAAGGTGATGTATTTATCAATAGTGGTTGGTTTTACAAGGGATGGCATCTTTACTGCTTCTGCAGTGAAGAGTTGGAACATGTACTCCATTGATTGTTTAGTCAGTTTTTTGACTTGCTCTTCAGAGTACTCTGGAAAACTCCGCCCGATGTTGTTCATCGCACGTTCGCGATGCCTGTGATCGAGCATGTAGAGAATATCGCCAACACATTTACCGGCGTGCATATTGATTGACATTGGCAAACAATCAACAACTGACGCAAAAGCGCGCAGGGGTAGATATTGCGACCATTGAACAAGGGCAGATTGGTTACGTGCCATGACCCTGGGTCAGCCCACTAAAAGATGGTCTTACCGTTGACCAGTAAGAATATGCAGACGATTTGCTGTGAGCACTGGAACTTGAGCGGAACGAGCCTGCTCAAGAAGGTATTCATAGTCAAGGAATGCACGCTTTTGCCGGGCATAATCGTCTAACATCGCTGGAGTTGCTCCATGTGGTGGTTTTCCAGCTGGCTCTACTGGTGCAATACCAAGAACTAAGAAATCGAGATCGCCTGGAAGTGAGCCATTATCTGCGACAACCTTGCCACCCCAATGTCTTATCTGATCTTGGATGAAACCGTTATCTGATTCTGGCATGCCATCACCATTTGAATCAAAGTTTCCGTGTACAAGGAATGTATAGTTGTATTCAGGATCGTAAATTGCGTTGACAAGAATATTGCCACGAACTATTGGTTGGCTTGTGGTTGATCGTGTAATCTTTGCTGTTGAAGTAGTTTCACCAACTTTAACAACTTCGATGCTCGCCTTGCCAGCTGGGAACTCTCCCTCCTGATCAAGTCGAAGTTGGGCAGGTGAGTCGTACACTTCAAATGTCATGCCGAGAATGATGCGGTCGTTTGCACCACGGTCGATGAACACTTCATCACCGGTACTCACTTCAAGAACAGTGCCATCAACTAGGATAGCAGGGTTGACTTCGCCCATTTTTCCGAGGTCGACCTTGTCTCGAAGTTCATCAATCGTGCTCTGGAGTCGTGCACGCTCTATGCGGAGTTCGTCAACATCGTCTTCAAGTTGTTGAATTCGACCTTGGAAACCACCACGAAGTCGTGAGTTTCTTTCCTCGCGTGTTGCAAAGAAGTCGTTTGCCTTTGTATTGAGTTGTGCAGATTCATCTTGGACATCTTGCCACTCATCTTTTACTGTCTCAATTTCTGAAGCTGCAAACTCAACTTGTGATGCAAGTTGTTCTTCAAGGGATTGAATTTGTTGGTTCGCTTCATTAAGTGCGAGAAGGTTTGCGTTGATTTCTTCTTGCCTTGAGTTAAGTGATCTTTGAAGTTGGTCAACTGTAATTGCGAGTGGTGTGTTATTTCCCAACACTGAACCAAGTTCAGTTCGGATATCTTCAGTTGATGAAGAAGGGTTACCTGTAATCATACGGTTACGATCTTCAACTTGACTGTTTAAGTAGTTGGCAACAGACTGATTACTCTCTTTTGCCAGAGCAACAATAGTTTGGACAGTGTCACTACTTCGCTCGCTCGAAGTCGCAAAGACGCTGAGGTTTGCTTCAGCCTTATTGACCAATTCCATTTGTTCTCGGTTGCTTGCATAAAAAACAATGCTCAACACCAGCAGGAAGACTGTTGCAAGAACAAAAACTACTAAAGATACGATGACACCAGTTCCGGCGCCGCTACGAATAGCCATAGTGGAAACTCCAAAATGCCAATTGAGGTGACTCTTGAGATTCTCAATTGGGGAAAAGATATGCGGGGTAACGTCTTACCCTTCGATTTGATAAGACAGTGTCTTGATTTCTAGCGGTTTCGTCAAGGTCAAAGGGGATGGAATCGGAGATTCTTGCGGTTATCGCTGTAAAAAAACCGTTTTAAACTGTTTAAACCCATGTCCCGTTAGGGAGTACAAAAAGAGGGTTCTAGACACCTCTGAGCAATGATACAATACGGTGCTTCAGTGGTTTTGATCCATTGATTAGGTTCATAACTATTCCACCTATAGGATTTGAGAAGGAAAGGTATTTTACATGTCAATCTCCCCAAATGATGTACGCGGCACACTAGATAAACATCAACTCGTTGATGGCTATAACCTTGTTGTTGACTTAGACCAGTCAAAAGGGGTTTGGATTCACGATAGTGCAAGCGGCAAGCAGTTTCTCGACGCATTTACATGCTTTGCATCATGGCCGCTGGGCTTTAATCACCCTGATATTACAAGCGATGCAGCATCAGCAGAGTTATTGAAGGCGGCTCACAATAAAGTCGCAAACTCAGATTTGTATACAACTGAACTTGCGGAGTTTGTTCATACATTTGGTTCGAAGGTGTCTCCTGAGGGCTACAACCACCACTTCTGGGTTTCAGGTGGTGCGCTCGCTGTTGAAAATGCTCTCAAAACCGCGTTTGACTGGAAAGCACGAAAACTTGGAAGAACAGACTTTAGGGATTGCGTCAATGATCTAGGCATCTTGCACTTTAAACAAGCGTTCCACGGACGAAGTGGTTACACGATGAGTTTGACAAATACGCTTCCTGATAAAGTTGGCTTGTTCCCTAAGTTTGATTGGCCTCGTGTGTCAAATCCATTCTGCGAGTTTGACCATGACGGTAACATTTGCAACGACATCGAAGCTGCTGAAGCAACTGCATGTGCAGAGATTGAAGCAGCATTTGAAAAATCTGGCAACAAAATTGCAGGTATTCTCATTGAGCCGATGCAGGGTGAAGGTGGCGACAACCACTTTAGACCTGAATTCCTTGCGAAACTGCGCCAGTATGCAGATGAACATGAAGCACTTCTTATCTTCGACGAAGTACAAACAGGTTTCTACGGTTCAGGCAAGCCATGGTACTGGCAAACAACAGGTGTCAAACCAGACGTCGTTTCATTTGGTAAGAAAACGCAAACTTGCGGCATTTACGCCAATGATAGAGTCAACGAGGTCGCAGATAATGTTTTCGAAAAATCATCGCGAATCAACTCAACTTGGGGCGGAAACCTTGTTGACATGATTCGTTGTAAACAATTTATCAATATTATTGAGAGAGACAACATTGCGGATCATGTCACTACGCTAGGTAACCACGTGATTAATGGTCTTCGAGACATTGCTCGTTCAACGGATGCATTTACAAGTGTTCGAGGTTGTGGGTCTCTAATCGCTTTTACGCTCCCAACACCAGAAGCTCGCGGTGATATGCTGAATTCACTGATGAACAATGGAGTAATAGCACTTCCTTGCGGTACATGCTCAGTGCGCTTCAGATTGCCTCTGATTATGACAATCGAAGAAGCAGATACATTACTTGAACTAACTGGAGAAGCAGTACACTCACAAGCAGCCACGGCATAACTCGTGCGTAGTTCAGCTTCAATAAGTGAACACTTAGACACACGAACTGCTGCCATCGAAGTTGCAGGCTTACTTGACTCTGCAATGGAAGGGCATGTCGACCTCGTGCTTGTTTATGGGAGTTTCCATCACCGAGAATCGTTCGAAGAAGCGGTTGCGGATATCAAGCGCACATTAAATCCAAATATCATCATCGGTGTTACTGTTGAATCAGCAGTCGGTTGCGATTTGGAGTTGGAAGGCGTAGCAGGTTTATCAGCACTTGCTATGCAACTTCCTGGAGTCACGCTTACGCCGTGGATGACGACGCCAAACAAACCTGTGCCAATTTCAAAACCAGAACGTATTCCTGAATGGATTGGGTTGCAAGAAGATACAAAAGCAGTTTTCTTTTTTGCTGACCCATTCTCAACACCTATTACGCGTTTGTTACCTTCACTTGTTAATGCTAAAGGGATCACAAATACAATTCCAATCATTGGAGGTATGGCATCAGGCGCATCTCAGAAGGGGTTCAATCGCCTTATTCTTAATGACGAACTCATCACGGGTGGCGGTATAGGACTAACGATGTCAGGAGACATACACATCGATTGCATCGTTAGTCAAGGATGTAGACCGATTGGCGAACCTCTTGTTATCACGAATATTAAGGATAATGTCATCTTAGAACTCGGCGGGAAGCCCGCACTCGATGTCTTAAAAGAACTCGCACAATCGCTCACTCCAGATGAACGCCAAATGGTCAAAGAAGGCGTATTGCTCGGTGGCGTCATCGATGAACAGAAACGTCATTTTGGTCGTGGTGACTTCCTCGTTCGTTCAATTCTTGGCTTAGATCACAAGCGAAAAGGAATAGCTGCAGGGGAGTTTTACAGACTAGGCAAAACAGTTCAGTTTCATGTTCGTGATGCACAAACTGCAGTTGAAGATTTGCAGTTGCTACTTGATACTCAAGAACTTGCTGAGCAACCGTTCGCGGGTCTTCTTGTGACTTGTAATGGTCGTGGAAAAAAACTTTTCTTTGAGGAAGATTGCGATTTGACAATCATAAGAGAGCGAATTGGCGAAGTCCCAATTGCTGGATTTTTCGCAGCTGGTGAGATTGGACCAATTGGAAATGAATCATTCCTGCATGGACACACATCTTGCTTAACACTCTTTAGAAGTTGAGTGTTATTTAATCGAGTCAAGCTTTACTAATTCGCCTTCTTTTACAAACTCAATCCGCTTAAACTGAAAATCACCAAGCATGTTTGGGGAAAAGTACATCACGATCCAGTTACCTTCTTGGTGCACTAATGTGTCACCAAATGTCCTACTTTGCATCATTTTTCGCATTGTTTTTGCAATCTCTAATCGGTTAGAGTCGAAATACGATTGGAAATAGACAAGATCTTCGTCAACACTTGTGAAATAGCGTTGAGCCCCAGTGCTGAGTATCTGACCATACAAAACATGCCAGTTTCGATCTCGTAAACAAACAAGGGCTTGTGAAAGCAGTTGCTCAGGCAACACTGCTTTGAGCGTGACTTCACCCGTCTCTTCATCCTTGGCTTCTAACTCTACAGAGTTCAGGTACTCTTGAACAGCAATGGAATTTGAGCCGCCAAGTGTTGAGTAGACCACTTTTGTATTGTCATCTTTTTGTGAGTTCTTTGGCAACTCTTTGCCCATTGCTAAATGCCACGCTGGAACATGGCGATGTTCAATCGTTTCTGTCTGGCAACCGAATAGAAGGCTACAAACCAAGGTGAATAGAACGGCTTTCATTACTTAGAGCCATCCTTCTTTGCCCAATCCCAATTGTTAAATGTAAACGGCGCAATCCAGAGTTGGCTCGTATCTGTTCCGCGTTTGCTTGTCCACATCAGCCAAGTGCCATCTGTGTTAAACACAGGAAGACCATCGAACGATGGTGTGTGTGTCACACGCTGATGCGGTGCATCTTCACCCTCTTTAATCGATACGAGATCGGTCACGTCGACCATGTACACTTCGTAGTTGTAGTGACCCATCTCACTTGTTGCGTAAAATAACGCCTTGCCAGATGGATGCCAAAAAGGACCCCAGTTGACATGTTGGTTTGCAGTTACTTGATGTTCTTTTTGTACTCCGACAATGGTTCCATGTTCATCGAATTTCAACTCTGAAACATAGAGTTGAAGCAAATCATTCTTCGCTCTGTCGGAACGGTAGGTGATGCGTTTGCCATCTGGCGAAAAGAAGGGGCCGCCATCGTAACCGGGAGCATGAACGAGATGTGTCGTGATGTTTCGCTCCAAATCTTTGACATAAATGTCCCCGTCACCATCTTCAAGGGAACAATAAAGCACATGGCGACCATCTGGACTCCAGGAGCCTTCTGCGATGTAATAATCATTGTTGATAATGAGTGGTCTTTGCACTTTAGGATATGTTAGTTCACATTCAACAATATTCATTTCAGGAGGAAAAGCCCATCTGTAATCACCACTCTCGCGTTGATAGCCTGGGACTTGCTTATCCTTCCTTTTTGTCGTTGTTGTTGCAAAGAGGACAGTGTTTTCTTTTAATGGGTGAAACCAACCACAAGTATTTGCAGAACCATCGTTGCTAATCTTGACTACATTCTCTGTTCCTGAGATTGCACCCTTTGCATCGAACGTTAAATCCGCAACGTACATGCTGTAATCTTCGCTGACTGTTTCACCATCCTTCGGATGTTCGATTGCTTGGAAAATAATCCGTTTCGTTTGTGGATCGAAATAGGACTCTCCAGCCTTCACAAATCTAGAAGGAGAAGTGAGCAATACGGGAGGACCGAAGAACTTGACTTCGTTTTCATTTGCTGTTGGTTGAATCAGACTCAATGAGCAGAGGATATGTGCGATACAATGTGAAAACATAGGCATTACCTTGAATAGTAGAACAACACATCATACGCAACCTGAGCATTTGCCGCATGGCATTCCTGTGCTCTACCACGATGATTATCTCATTTCGCTTGATAAGCCATCGGGATTATTAAGCGTTAAAGGAATTGGAATCGATAAAATCGATTGCTTAGAAGTTCGAGCCGCTTCAGCAATCGAGGGTTCAAGAATTGTCCATCGACTTGATATGGACACGTCTGGTGTCATTGTTCTTGCACGTGATGCAGATACACACCGTGAACTGAGCAGACAATTTCAAGATAGAGAAGTTCTTAAAACATACATTGCAGTTGTTGGAGGTTTGGTTCAAAACAATGAGGGGTCAATTGACATTCCGATTCGCAAGGACATGGATAATCCGCCCAAGCAGTGTGTTGATTTCGAACAGGGAAAGCCGTCGCTCACTCATTATGAAGTCTTGAAACGAGGAGTTGATACGACAAGGGTGTTGTTAAAACCTGTGACAGGGCGTTCGCACCAACTGAGGATGCACCTCAAAGAAATCGGTCATCCTATTTTGGGGGACAACTTGTATGCCCCAGATGACTTGCGTGATGCTTCAAGCAGACTCTTACTTCATGCAGCAACACTCAAGATTACACATCCTGCGACAAACCAATCAATAACCTTTGAGTCTGCATGTCCCTTTTAATTTAAGAAAAAGGCACGAACGATTGTTCGTGCCTTGATTTTGTTAACTCACACTTGCTGATTCGGGTTCAGGTTCCTGCTTGTCTTCACTCGTTGGAGTGAAGAAGAGGTGTTCATCCCCTTCTTTATGCGTGACGGAAAGGTGGTCGCCTTCGTTGTAGTCACCACTGAGGAGTGATTCAGCGAGTGGATCTTCAATGAATGTACCAAGCGCTCTACGGAGTGGGCGAGCACCGAAATCTGGATTGTAACCCTTTTCAATAAGGAAGTCCTTCGCTGCTTGGTCAAGCGCCATTGTCATTCCTTTTGCTTTCAATCGTGAGACGATTTTTGCAAGCTCAATGTCAATGATGGAATACAAATCATCTTTCGTAAGTGGTCTAAAGACAATTACGTCATCAAGTCGGTTGATAAATTCAGGTCTGAAGAACTTCTCAGTTTCACTGAGTAGTTGTTTCTTCAATTTGTCGTAGTCAGCAACTTCTTCGCGCTTCCCGAAACCAAATGACTGGCCACCTTTAATGAGGTCTGCACCTATATTTGAAGTCAAAATCACAACCGTGTTCCTAAAGTCAACATGGCGACCAAATGAATCAGTCAAGCGGCCTTCTTCCATGATTTGAAGAAGCATGTTGAAGACGTCGCCGTGAGCCTTTTCAACTTCGTCAAAAAGTACGACAGAGTATGGCTTGCGGCGAACTTTCTCTGTGAGCTGTCCACCTTCTTCATAGCCTACATAGCCGGGAGGAGCACCAACCAATCGTGAGACTGTGTGCTTCTCCATGTACTCTGACATGTCGAGATAGACCATCGAGTCTGAATCGCCAAACATAAACTCAGCAATCGCTTTCGCAAGCAATGTCTTTCCGACACCAGTTGGCCCCAGGAACAGGAATGAACCCATTGGCCTGTTTGGATCTTTCAAGCCAGAGCGTGATTTTCGGATTGCTTTTGCAATCTGTGTAATCGCTTCATGCTGACTAATCACTGTTTGGTGGAGTTCATCTTCAAGTTGTAGAAGTCGTTGCGATTCCGCTTCTTCAAGTCTTGTAAGTGGAACGCCAGTCATGCTTGACACAACAGCTGCAATCGCATCTTCATCAACAACACTGTTGACTTCGTTCATTTGCTCACGCCATTCTTTTTGTGCATCGTCTTTCTTTGCGCGAAGTTTTTCGGCTTCATCTCTGAGTGATGCGGCAGCTTCATAGTCGGCATTTTTCACAGCATCGTCCTTCTTGACTTTGAGGAGTTCAAGTTGCTCTTCAATGTCTGCCATTGATGGCGGTTTAGTCATAGATTGAAGGCGAACACGTGCGCCAGCTTCATCAATGACATCAATGGATTTATCTGGCTGAACTCGCTCAGTGATGTAGCGATTTGAAAGTTCCACTGCTGCTTTGACTGCTTCATCAGTAATCTTGACGCGGTGGTGTTTTTCGTATCGTTCACGAAGTCCTTTAAGGATTTCAATCGCGTCTTCATCATTTGGCGGCTCAACAACGATCGATTGGAATCTTCGCTCAAGAGCGTTGTCTTTTTCAATGTATTTACGGTACTCATCAAACGTTGTTGCCCCAATGCATTGAATTTCTCCACGCGAAAGGGCAGGCTTCAATACGTTTGAAGCGTCAATCGCACCTTCTGCGCCACCTGCACCAACAAGTGTGTGCAATTCATCAATAAAGAGCAAGATGTTCTTTGCTCGACGAACTTCGTTCATCACCGCCTTAATGCGTTCTTCGAACTGACCACGATACTTCGTGCCAGCAACCATCATCGCGAGGTCTAGAACAACGACGCGCCTGTCGTGTAGAAGATCAGGGACTTCATTTGAGATAATGCGCTGTGCAAGACCTTCGATAATTGCAGTCTTACCAACACCTGCTTCACCAAGAAGCACGGGGTTATTCTTTGTTCGGCGACACAAAATTTGAACAAGGCGTTCAATCTCATTGTGACGACCAATGACTGGATCAAGTTCGTTTTTCTTTGCAAGCTCAGTTAGATCTCGACCAAAACTGTCGAGCGCTGGAGTTTTGCTTTTGCCACGACGTGGTGATGGACTTGGCGCTTCACCTGCTGATGGCTCCATGTCTTCTTCATCAATGTCATCCGCTTGACCAACACCTGCGCCAAGAAGATTAAGCACTTCTTCGCGGACATCTTCGAGTTTCAAGTCGAGATTCATCAGTACTTGAGCAGCAACACCATCCTGTTCGCGAAGCAAACCAAGAAGGAGGTGCTCAGTACCGACATAGTTGTGGTTGAGTGAGCGAGCTTCTTCAATGGCGTATTCGATGACTTTTTTCGCTCTTGGAGTCTGAGGAAGTTTCCCCATTGTGACCATATCAGGACCACTCTTGACAAGTTTTTCAACTTCGAGTCGTACCTTACGAAGGTCGATTTCTAGGTGCTTCAATACATTCGCGCCTACACCAGAGCCTTCCTTGACTAGTCCAAGAAGGATGTGTTCTGTACCGATGTACTCATGGTTAAAGCGTTGGGCCTCTTGATTTGCAAGAGCCATGACTTTTCGGGCGCGATCTGTGAGTCGTTCAAACATAATTCAATTCTCCGTCCCGCTTGATTGCGGGAGTGTCTTCCATGAGGCACAAATACTGTACCCCTTTATATATAACAATCGGTGCAAATGGCGTTCCATTTAAAGACTTCTGGACTTTTTTAAAAAAGGTCAGATAACTGCATTTTTCACGGTTTTGACTGCTTGAGTCCCGGTCTCTGACATAGTGTTTTACCAAACAATGCCAAAGTGGCGGTCATTCGATAATCCCTCTGCGAAGATGGACTGTTTCGGTGCCTTGAGCAGCAATTGATGGGTTATGCGTAACCATAACTATGGCAAGCCCATCTTGATGCAACTCTTTAAGGACGCCAAGGATTTCACCTCCAGTTTCTTCATCGAGATTTCCGGTTGGTTCATCGGCGAGCAAAATGCTTGGTTCATTAACGAGTGCTCTAGCGATGGCTGTCCGTTGCCGCTCGCCACCAGATAACTCCCGAGGCTTATGATTAAGTCGGTGTCCTAGTCCAAACTGGGAAAGAAGTGCCTCAGCACGTGCAGCACCATCTTCATTCTGATTTCCAATCATCGCTGGTAAAGAGGCATTTTCAAGCACAGTCAATTCTGGAAGTAAGTGATAAAACTGAAACACGAATCCAATGTCATTGTTTCGATAGTCGTTGATTGCACGTTGAGGTTGTTCCCAGACTGAATGCCCTCGGTAACGCACTTGCCCGCTATCTGCATCGGGTCTGTCAAGTCCACCAAGTAGATGAAGGAGTGTTGATTTGCCTGAACCACTTGAACCCAAGATGGAAACCCAGTTGCCTTCATTGACGCTTATTGATGCGCCATGTAACACTGGAACTTCAGTCTTGCCGAGAACATATGTCTTTCGCAAATCGTGACCTTGTAAGAGCTTTACATCATTCATGTCGAAGCGCCTTTACTGGGTCAATGTCTGCTGCCTTTGCTGATGGGATTGCAGCGCCGATGAGGCAGAATACGACTGCTCCAATGCTGGTCACAATTGCAGCATTCCAGTCCACATCATTTGGAATGTGGGAGAAGTAATAGACCGAAGCATCCCAGATGACAAGGCCGCCCATTGCACGAATATTAAACACAACGAGGGCAATACACGCAAAGAGAATCGCCCCCAGTGTGCCAATCACAATGGGGAGGAAATCGCCAGTTCTGCTTCGTTTAATCATCCATGCAATTGTCAAACATCCAAGAATGATTGCGGCAATTGCAATTGACAATGGAGGGTTGCCGAGTGCTTCATGAATAGCATTGATGTTCGTCGTGATGAGCCAACCAAGAAATGAACCGAGCAGGGCGCCAGTGACACCAATGACAAGAGCGAACTGAAGGAACACCCATACGACGCTCAGTCGCGATGCGCCAATTGAACGGAGTATCCCGATGTCTTTTGTTTTCTCAAACACAATGGACCAAAAGATTGACAAGATAAGTGCCGCAACAACCAGATAGATGATTGAAAAGAGCGTCCGCATGAGCTCACGCTCTTTTTCAACTGGTCCAGTGAAACTGCGTTGTTGATCTTCCCATGTTTGAATGACAAGGCCAGGATCACCAAGTGGTGGAGGCATGACAAACGTCCCAACTGGCATTTTATCATAAAACTGTATGTAACTCGATTGCACGATTTCCCTCAACGCATTTGCGTCAGTGCCTTCAACACCTCGAACGAGCACGCTTGTAACCCTTGCAGGATCTACGCCAATAATCTCGGTTGGGTCATCTTCATCAACAATTTCTGCGGCATCAAGGTGAAGTAAATCTTGTGCAACATGAAGTGGTACAAAAATCCTTGTGTCATCGATGATGTACACGCCTGACATAAACTCATTTGCAAATGGCATGACAATGGACTCTGGCTCGATGATGCCGCCTTGGGCGTCTATTGGGAGCATTGTGAGTGTGCCTGAATATCGAGGGAGCCACCAATAATCGTTACGAATGACTTGGTATGAACCATCGTCTTGTCGTTCATTTCCTTCAGAAACATGCAAGCCCGAAACGATTGCGGGTTTTCCATCTCGCTCAAGGGATAACCCTTGAGCATGAACATCGCCATCATTTACAAGTCGTGTATCGAGAGAGAGTATGTATGACCAATCATCTTCGGGAAGTTCTTCTTGTAGTGTGTCATACAACCCGACGGATTCAAAATTCAATGCTCTTGCAGCGTTGTTTACATGTTCGATGACAAACTCGCGATTTGCGTCATCAAGTCTCGATAAGACATCTTCTTCATGGTTTTGAATGGCATCAATGAGGAGCCAATCCCTTTGGTTCTCCGAAACGGTTTTCCATTGCAATGAGTCAGCAAACTTAGTGACTTCAGCAAATGTACTCGGCTCAATGCCCCAGACTTGCACGGTTTCACTTTGTTTAGCATCGCGGTCTGGATATGGCATTCGAAGAAGTCCCCAGCCATCAACAATTGGGGTGACTGCCTCAACAGATTCGTTCTGCTTCAGTGTCTCCATGAGTTTGTCATAGTGAGGGATGCCAGACAAGCCGTATGTAACAACAACATCACCCATGAGGGTTCTTCCAGACGATTGCACCATGTTCAAAAAGCCAGTCATCACAGAGACGACGACAATGACAAGGGCAACGCATAATGCAACTGCTGCGACAGCAATCAGCGGGATAAATCTGCTTGTCAGGTATCGAATTGTGAGCCTGCTTTGATACACAGACTGTGCATCGTACTCATTTCGTCCGCCTTCCGTATGGTTCCTTGCATGCCGTCATTCAAATAGCATCTCTAGTTAAAACAAACATGCGAATTCACACGAGCAATGAGTGGCCTAAATCATTACCGAGTACCATACGACTTCATGTCACTCTTTGATATCACTTCGCAGATTTTAGGCATCATCGTTGCTGGAACGCTCATCTTTTGGTTGGGTTTCTTTGTTCGATTGTTGCGAATGACCAAAGATAAACCAACTATTCGTGAAGGGCTCTCAATAGATCTCGATGACTTTCCCCTCGTGAGCATCATCGTGCCAGCACACAATGAAGAACGTGTCATAAATCGTTGCGCAGAAGCACTTCGTGCGCAGTCCTACGAGAACGTACAGATTATTTTTGTGTTGGACCGGTGCATTGACTCAACGCTAGATATTTTGACAAAACACGCTTCTGAAGACGAGCGAGTGACCATAATAGAGAATCACAGTTGCCCAGACGATTGGGCAGGGAAATGCAACGCAGCGCGTTTAGGTAGCGAGTCCGCCAAAGGTGATTGGTTGCTATTTTCAGACGCAGACACAAAGTTTGACAAAGACCTTGTTCGGTGTGCAATTGCATCAGCGACGAAACGCGGTGCGTCGCTACTTAGTTTGTTGAGTTCACTCACAACAGATAACTTTTTTGAGAAAGTCGTGCAGCCCGTTGCAAGCACCTTTCTTATCCGCTTGTATCCAGTAGACAGAGTCAATCGAAAAGAAAATCCGCGGCCATTTGCAAATGGACAGTTTCTTTTGTTTAAGCGAGACGCCTATGAGTCGATTGGTGGGCACCACGCAGTTCACGAAGCGCTTCTGGAAGACATAGCATTTGCAAAGGCAATTCACAACAATGGAAATCGTGTGCAGATTCTCTTCGCAGATGGCATGCTTGCAGTTTCAATGTATGCAAACTACGATGCCTTTAAAGAAGGCTGGAAGCGCATTTACATCGAAGCGTGTCATAGGAATGTGAAGCGTCTACGGGAAAGCGCGGTGATTTCTCTACTCTTTAACATTGGCTTTCCGCTTGCGGCAATTGCAGGCATTGTGGTGGGGCAAATGCATTCGCCAATCTTGTTATGGACGGCCGTCGCTTCTTTGTTTATGTATGGGGTCAATGTCAGTTGGCTATACAAAATGAACCATGCGTCGCCGTTATTCGTCTTGTTCGCACCGATTGGAGGCGTTGCAGTTGCTGGGATTTTGTTTGGCGCTGCACATATGCTGACGCATCGAATCCCAATCAAGTGGGGCGGACGGTCTTATATTTTGGAGCCAACGAATCAATGAACATTTTGCTGACAAATGACGATGGCATTCGAGCCCCAGGGATTATTGCGCTCCATGAAGCACTTGATGGGCTTGGCACAATCGATGTGTTTGCACCAGAAACAGTCCAATCTGCTATGAGCCATGGAATCACCTATACCAAACCGTTAATGGTTCAAACACTTGATATCACACCGAAAATGCGTGGCGTATCAATTGGTGGGCGTCCTGCAGATTGCGTCAAACTCGCACTCCGTTCCTTGTGGGAAGAGAAGTATGGCAAAGGAACGAGGCCTGATTTAACGATTAGTGGAATGAACAGCGGGGCAAATGTCGGCATCAATGTCATTTATTCTGGCACAGTTGCGGCAGCAATTGAGTCAGCATTTTTAGGAGTACCCGCAATTGCTGTGAGTCTATACATTGGGAATAGAGATTCAATCTGTTATGAACGCGCAGCATCATTTGCAAGAACAGCAATCGATAGAATTCTCGAATACAAAATTAAGCCACATGAAGTGGTCAATCTGAACATTCCAATTTGCGAATCGGATGGCATGCCTTGCCCATCGATCAAAGTTGTCAACATGAACACAGCGGGTGACTTGGGCACTTACGATAAGCGCACAAGTCCTGATGGAAGAACTTACTACTGGGCAGCAGGGAGTGGGATGGAGTTTGCTCACACAACAGAAGGCAGTGACGTTGAAGTGCTTAAAGAAGGAAGCATGACTGTGACCCCGCTCTCGTTCGATTTGACAGATGATTCCAGAACCGCATTTTGGAAGAGCGCACTTGAAATCACTTAGCGAATGTTAAGTGCACAACAATCTTAAACACATCACTTTCGCCCAGTTTCTCAATATGTTCACCACTTGCTCTCCACCGGTACAAGCTCGCAATGAGCGTGCGGTTTATGGAATGACTTCCTGTTCCAATGAGTAGCACTACATCGCTTGGCTTGCCATCACTGCCGATGTGCAGTTCAACCAGTAAATCACTTGGAGAGTTTGACACCATTTGCTGAGAAGTAAACGAGGGCTTGCGCGGTTTTAACACAACGCCTTCACCCGCAAGAGGTTTTCCTGATTTCCATAAGTCTTTACTGACTTTTATGATTGATGTCGGAATAGAATCGCTATCACTAACAACGACATCTTCATTGTCTTCTTCAACAAGTTCTTTGACTACTTCCGTGGCAGTTTCAACAACTGGTGTTTCAATGAGAGGTAGGGAGCGAGTTGGTATTGAAATATGGAAGTCGCTAATTGCATCCTTGAATTGCTCTGTTAGCGATTGGACTGGCTCTCGCAATTCTGCGAGCAAGTCGAGGACAACTGGCTTGGTCTTTGGTTGAACGGTTGTTGTTTCTGCTTGTTCGACAGTCGAAACTTGGGCTCGATGAAGTTTGTACTCCTCGTAACCAATCCATGTCAGTGTCGATGTGTTGGACTCGTCAATGCCAAGCCGTTCTTCTTCCCGTTCAGGTGTTTCCAAATGCGTGGACTTTGTTTGT
>MDTD01135341.1_pt1 | contig 15344 bp, 11 predicted proteins | sample 811221 | NCBI WGS metagenome assembly MDTD01 (sample SAMN05326646, study PRJNA326480) | marine metagenome | isolation source: seawater | place: Pacific Ocean: South West | collected 2011
ATTTTGTGTTTGCTGCCAGTTCAGTCGACAGAAGACTTGAGTTCCTGCCTTGAACCTTGAGAAATACTCAACGCCGGCCAGGTTCTGGATTGCTGCGCCGGCACTGAGACTTGCGGCAAGCGCTGGTCCCATGCTGTTGAAGTTATGAATAGCCACCTTGCAGGACGCCGCCCGGGCTGATGCTGCCATCGAGGTGATCGCGCTTAAGCCTACACAAGCGATATCCGGATTAAGTATGTCGGCGGCGCGGTGGTTTAAAAGCTGAGAGAACCCGGCTTCGTCACTCAGAGTCTCACCCGTCACAATGTCGACAGACCCAGATTCAGCAAGGCGGGCAAGCGATTGAAAATCCTCGGTAGGTACGGGGTCCTCCAGCCAGCGGATACCCATCGCTTCAAGCGTGTTGAGGACGGTTTTCGCTGACTCGTAATCCAGCGCGCGCCAGGCATCCACCAGAATATCGCATTCCGCCGGCAGTGATTCGCGCAGCTGTCTGAGGTGCGTCAGTCCTTCATCAATGCCGGTGTCGTTCCAAAAAGGATAGACCTTCACCCGATTAAATCCCGCCTCATGCTGGCCTCTGGCATAGTCGATAACATCTTCAAATGGGAAGTCTTTGTTGGCATGGCAGTTGGCATAGACCGGAACCGCTTCCCGGCAGGCGCCGCCCAGGAGTTGATACACGGGCTGCGCTTGCGCTTTGCCCTGTAGATCCCACAGTGCGGTTTCTATCCCGGCAACGGCGCATGAAAAATGCAGCCCCGTTTGCAGGGTGGCAAAGCTGTGCAAGGCGTTATGGCGAAATTGGGCAATTTGCGGCACGTCATTGCCCTCGAGATATCTTGCCATTGCGTCGACGAGGGCTGCGACGGCAAGTTCGCAATCATTCGGCACGTAGGCCTCGCCCCATCCAGAAAGGCTTTCGTCAGTTTCCACTTTGACCAGCACAAAAGCCTTACCGAAGGCCCAGTCGCTGTCCGATACATGGGCGGGAACAACATAGGTTTTAATTTTTGTGATCTTCATAACTCATGAAACCGGGTAACTGGAATGCAGATTTTTTTAAGCCTCATGGAGAGAGCTGCGCCAACGCGCAAAACTATAACGCCTGTCGGGTTTGAGAGCATATCCGCAAGGGATAGAATCGAGGCGTCATGACTTTTTAATTTCAGGCAGTAGCCTGACGGAAGCGCTTTCTGGAGCTTAGCCCGTGAACGCACCCATTTTTGGATTCGATAACTCCTACGCAAGGTTGCCGGAGCATTTTTTCGCCCGCCTGTCACCGACGCCGGTAGCGGATCCGAAACTCGTTCAGGTCAACGATGCGCTCGCTCGGCAGTTGGGCCTTGATCCGGCGATGTTGCGTTCGCCCGAAGGCATCGAGATTCTTTGTGGCAACAAGCTACCCGCAGACGCGGAGCCGTTGGCAATGGCCTACGCTGGCTTTCAGTTCGGCGGCTGGGCACCGCAACTCGGCGATGGGCGGGCCATTTTGCTTGGGGAAGTCACTGACCAGACAGGTCAGCGTCGGGACGTTCAGCTGAAAGGCAGTGGCCGTACCCCGTTTTCAAGAAATGGAGATGGCCGCGCGGTCCTCGGCCCCGTACTTCGGGAGTACCTGGTGAGCGAAGCTATGCATGTCCTTGGGGTGCCCACCACAAGAGCTCTCGCCGCGGTCACAACAGGAGAGGAGGTCCGTCGGGAGCGTGCGCTCCCCGGTGCGGTCTTAACCCGTGTTGCCAGCAGTCATATCCGGGTGGGAACTTTCCAGTTTTTTGCAGCTCGCCAGGATACTGACGCCTTGCGACAGTTGGCTGATCATGCCATCGACCGCCATTACCCGGATGCAGGGCAAAGCGAGCGTCCCTATCTCGCATTGCTTGAAGCCGTCATGGATGCCCAGGCGTTGCTGGTGGCGTCTTGGAAGCTGATTGGATTTATCCATGGCGTGATGAATACTGACAACACCTCGATCAGCGGGGAAACGATCGACTATGGTCCGTGTGCTTTTATGGATACCTATCATCCCGGCACGGTATTCAGTTCGATCGACCATCAGGGCCGCTATGCCTATGCTAACCAGGCCCCGATTGCTCATTGGAATCTTGCGGGTCTGGCTCAGACACTGATACCTATCCTTGATTCCGATAATAAAAAATCCCTGGAACTCGCCCAGCAGGCCATTGATACCTTTCCTGCAAAATTTGAAGCTGCGTACAACTATGGAGCAAGCAAAAAACTGGGCCTGGAAACGATAGAGACAGACGACATCATGCTCATGACAGACCTGCTGGATGTCATGGCGGATCAGCACGCCGATTTCACGCTTGTTTTTCGGCGTCTTTCAGATCTCGACGATGAGACAGGCCCTGAAGACGAGACGATACGGACACTTTTTGATGATCCTGCCGCGTTTGATGCCTGGGCGAGACGATGGCGGGCAAGGCTGAAGCAGCAGGGCGTTGACTCCAAACTGCGACGTGAGCGTATGGCGTCGGTGAATCCCGCGTACATTCCGCGCAATCACCGGGTGGAAGAAGTCATTCGCGCGGCAGAAGACCACGGTGATCTCGCTCCTTTCTTCAAGCTGCACGGGATCCTGGCCCGGCCCTTCGATGAGCAGCTTGAGCATATTGAATTCCAGAAACCTCCCCGGCCGGAAGAAGTGGTGCACGCCACTTTCTGTGGCACCTGAACCAGGACGGTGCAACTGATGTTCAAAGAGAACCTGGAGGCACGGTACTACACGGATCCTGCCATTTACCGTCGGGAACAGTCCGGCATTTTCAATAGCAATTGGCAGTTGATTGCGCCACGCAGCCGTTTTGTCGAAAAGGGTGATTACGTCGCGACCGATATTGCGGGCACGAAGGTTTTTGTCGTGCTGGGTGAGGATGGTGAACTGCGCGGCTTTCGAAATCTTTGCCGTCACCGTGGCGCAATGCTGCTTGAACCAGGACAGGGCCGCTGCAGGTCCATTCGCTGTCCCTACCATAACTGGGTTTACCGGCTCGACGGCTCACTTGAAAGAGCCCCATGGTTTTCTCATGCCGATGGCGAGGCGTCATTGACTCTTGAGGATTGGCCGCTGCATGACATCTCTATTGCGCTTTGGCGCGGACTGGTTTTTGCCTGTGTCGAAAGTCCGAAGGCGCTGACTGACCAGCTGGGCGGGCTCTTGAATGAGATCGGGCAGGATCTGATTGAGGACTACCACTGGACAGAACAAAGAACCCTGGTATTTGACGCCAATTGGAAGATCTACACTGATAACTTTGTTGAGGGTTATCACATCCCGGGAATTCATCCTGAGTTCTTCAAGGCCATCGACTTTGAAGAGTTTGAAACCACGACAAAAGACAATCTCGTCCGCATGACGGCACCGACCAAAGGCGATCTTTTCTATCGCGGGCGCTGGCTGTGGATGTGGCCGAATTGGACCCTTTCCTTTTTCAACGGCGGGATGAATACCTCGCGTATCAATCCCCTGAGCGTCGATCGGACAGAGTTAATTTACGATTTTTATTTTGCCGATCTTTCAGACGAAGCCCGTGAGGCGCGGCAGGACACTATCCAGCGGAACATTGCCGTCATCGAGCAGGATTTTGATATCTGCACGCATATCCATCAGAACTATCTTTCGGGGGGTTACCAGCCCGGGCCGCTCAGCCCGCGACATGAAAAGGGCGTGCACCTTTTTCAGAAACTGGTCAAAGAGCATTTGCACAGCGTCGGCGAGGCAAAGCCCAACTGAAAGCGACCGGGCCTGCGTCGTTATCCTCGGCCCGATCTATTAGGATTCAAGTCGAAAACTCCGCCTCTTTGGCTTTGATCAGGGCGGTGATCACTTCGTTATAAGGTGCGTTGAGCCCCTGTGACTTGGCTACCTGCGGCACCATGCCGTTGATCGCATCCACTTCAGTGAGTCGCTGCGCCTTGAGATCTAGAAGCATCGAAGGCCTCGCATCGGGCATCTTGCTGCCGAAGTCCTTGAGATACTGCACGGGATCGCTGAATGAAAAATGTATGCCTTGCGCTTTGCCTGCTTCGTAGGCCTCGATAGCGAGTCTGCTCGCGATTTTCCAGAGCAGGGGATCATCCATCACTTCTCCCAGGTTGCGATCAAATGCGGCGGCGGCTCCGCTCAAGCCCACGTTGCAGATAAATTTTTCCCAGATCAACTGGTTGATGTCTTCGTTGGTTTGGACGTTGAAGCCGGCGCTTTGCCATGTGCTGGCAACCTGTTCGAGTCGGTCGGTGATACCGCCGTCCATTTCACCCAGACGAATGAGTTCCATACCGTTGTGATGGACGCTTCCCGGTTGGGGTATCGAAGCGCCAAAACCCCCAGCGACGCCGAGCAGGATGTTCGCACTCTCGAGGCTGCTCTTTATCCGCTCTCCTGCGCCGAGACCGTTTTGGATCGTGAGGATCAGCGCATCATCCCGAAGTCGACCCTGCAGGCTGCCTGCGACGGATGCGACACCCGATGCCTTGGTCGCAATCACCACGAGTTCGGAGCTATGGGCGTCGGCAATGTCGGTGGAGGCGTTGATGCCGTTGACCGTTCGCTCACCACTGACCCCTGAAATCTTAAGACCTTGTTGGTTGATGGCATCAACGTGCTCACGCCATAGATCGATGCCCCATACCTCGTTTCCTGCCTCGGCAAGAAAGGCCGCGTAAACTGAACCCATGGCGCCAGCGCCGATAATTGCGATCTTCATAATGACTATTGCAGCGGTGCACCGCCCTCTGCTTCGCGTTTTGCAATAAATTCATCCAGCTCCAAGGCGATGCTGTCATCCAAAGGCGGCGCCTCGTATGCCTTGAGCAGATTGTCTGCAATCTGTACTGCCCGTTGAGCGGCGTCAGGTGCGCCGGCCTCGCTCCAGCTTTCGAAGTTTCTCCAGTCTGAGAGCATCGGATGGTAGAAAGCGTGCTCGTACCGTTCAATGGTATGCGCACTGCCGAAAAAGTGACCGCCCGGTGGAATCTCGCCAATCGCGTCGACGGCCAACTCCTCAGGTGAAAAATCAATGGGCCGAATGGCTTCGACAAGTCCTTGAATCATCTCGGCGTCGACGATGAATTTTTCGATAGACGCGCTGAGGCCGCCTTCAAGCCAGCCAAGACCGTGATAGACATAGGTGGCGCCGCTGACGAGGCAGGCCCACAGGCACATCTGTGACTCATACGCGGCCTGGGCATCCACAGCGTTTGAGGCGTTGGCGTTTGCGGCTCGATAGGGCAGTCCGTAGTGGCGCGCCATCTGACCAATGACCAGCGTGGTTTTGACATGTTCGGGTGTGCCAAAGGCTGGCGCGCCGCTTTTCATATCGGCGTTAGAGACGAATCCACCGTAAGTCACCGGTGTGCCGGTTCTGACCATCTGGCAGAACGCGATACCGGCAAGCGCCTCAGCGTTTTGTTGGGCTAACGCACCCGCGAGCGAAGAGGGCGCCATGGCACCGGCGAGGATAAAAGGAGAAATCATCAATACCTGACCGGCAAGCGCGCATTCGATCATGCCCCACAACATCGACGCATCGTACTCACGCGGTGAATTCGGGTTGATTGATGCAAACACGCAGGGTGTTTTCTCAAACGCTTCTCGACCCAGGCCATGAACGATCCGCGTCATCTCCAGAACATCCAGCGTGCGTTGCCGACTGTGGTTGTACAGCCGAAAGGTTTTGTCTGTCAGCGTCACGATCGATCGGGTCGCATGAAGATGGCGGATCGGCACATCGATGTCGATCGGCTCCACCGGGTAGCCGGCGGAACCATGCGCAACGTTCACCATCTGTGTGAGTCTGAGGAAATTTTCAAAGTCTTCACGGTTGCCGGCCCGACGGCCGTTGAGCGAATCAGTGGCGTGAGGCGCGCTGCTAACGCTTGAAAAATTAATGTGCCGTTGGTCCAGATGCAGGTGATGAATCGGGTTTCGTGCATGCAGCGTAAATGCGTCAGGGGCTTTGGCGACATATTCCATGACGAGATCCGGATCGAATCGCACCATGGCGTCATCTTCGTCAACACTGGCGCCGGCTTCTTTCAGAATCTTTCGGGCTTCCGGCAGGGAAAAGCGCATGCCGTGTTTTTTCAGGATCTCAAGGGAGGCCGTGTGCAGCGAAGCCACCTCTTCCTCCGAGAGAATCGAGATGGGCTCGAGCGGATTGACTACAGGCCCTGGGGCGAGTTGTTCAATACCGCGTGGTTGCGCACGCTTGCTGCTTTTTCGTCGGGCCATGATTGCTCCGCTGAACTGCCTGTCTCAGCGTGTGTTTGGATAGCAACATACTGATGTCGATACGCTAAGGACTTTCTGTGAGATTCTTTTCGCTCACTACAATACCGTCCGTATCCGCATACAGAAAATGTCCCGGGCGAAAGGTGACTCCGGCGAAATATACCGGTTCGTCGAGTCGGCCCTCACCTTCCAGTGAAGGGCGGGTCGGATTGGTATTAAGTGCCTTGATGCCGATCGGCAGTGCCGAGATTGCTGCGCTGTCCCGCAAACAGCCATTGAGTACAACACCTTTCCAATTGTGATCAATGGCGAGCTGTACCAACTTGTCGCCGAGCATTGCGCATCGCAACGAACCCCCGCCATCGATCACCAGGATATGGCCGTCTCCATCGGTAGCAAGAGTGGATTTTATTATTCCAAAACTTTCAAAAACTTTGAGCGTTCGGATAGGGCCGCAAAATCGGATCTCTTTACCGAAGTCCCGAAAGACCGGCGAGCAGACCTGAAGCCGGTCTGCGTGATCGTCAAAAAGATCTGCTGTGGCGAAGGTCATGTTTTGTTCAGGGGCACCAGTTTGGTGTGTCATCTGTTTCTACTGCGAGGTATTTGTACAGCAGTTCCTGTCCGAAACTGACGTTGTCTATGTAGACCACAGCCAAGAGATCGCCTGAGGCAAGCCGCTCGGTCTCGTCGAGGGAAATCTCTGAGGCCTTCATCAAAAGCTTTCGCGCGTGATCTCGCGCCTGAAGCGCTTTTTCTCCCTCGGCTTTGCACCATGCCTTACCCGATGCACGATCAGATTCCAGCCGGGGTACGCGGATGCCTGTTACCTTTACAGTCTCCTCGACCTCGGCGACCTTGAGCAGAAACGTATCTGCTGTGATCACCTGGATCAGCGTTGCAGGTGTGTAGTTGCAGGGGCAACCTGAGCCCAAAGAAACGCCAGTCAACGAAAAAAAGAGCCACAGAAGCTGTGAAAAAATCCCGAGTGTCGAGGTAGGGTATTTTCGTTTTTTCTTCATACTGATCTATTTTAAGCAAGATAGAGGTTTATGCTTATTTCGTGGGCTTGATGGGCTCTTCTAAAGAAGAAGTGCCTGCTAATCAGAAATCACTGATACAACTGTGAGATAGCACGATTTGGGCAAATGCGACAGCAACTGTTGACTGGGATGCACCTATATGTTTCACTGATTCTAGGTGTTTTCGTTGAATCGACCCTAGTTTCGTGATTTTTGAGGCCTTTCCTGGAAGCAGGGTGTTAAAAAATAATAAGAATTAAGACGTAGCGCACGTTGAGAAGGTGGCCTCGATATATCGAATTGCCCTTTGCATCTAAAACACGGAGGATTAAAACGATGAAAGAAATCAAAACTTTCCAGCAGATGTATCGCGATGGCCATGTCAACCGCCGCGAGTTTCTCTCGGCCATGGGCGCCCTTGGGATCACGGCAACTACTGCAGGCAGCCTGCTGACATCGGCTAGCGCTTTGGCTGCAACCCCTACTCGTGGCGGTTCAGTAATTTGGGCTTCCAACATTCATGGACCTGACGATACGCTGGACCCAATTCTTGGCACGTCTACCATCGACTATACCCGCGCCAACACTATGTACAACGGACTGATTCAGGTTTGGGATGACATGAGTCTGCACCCGGAACTTGCGGAAGAGTGGTCGGTGAATAGCAATGCTACCGAATACACTTTCAAAATCCGGAAAGGCGTGGAGTTTCATAACGGAGGTGAACTGACGGCAAGCGACGTCGTATGGAGTATGAACCGCCATATTGCCGACGGCTCTCCGTCTTCGATCAAGGCCTACTTCTCTAGTGTTATCGAATGGAAAGCGGTTGATAAATACACAGTCAAACTGTCTCTGTCGTCACCCGACTCAGACGTAGCGTACAAATTAACAGTACCCCAGGCCAAGATCATCAAAAAGAATTCGATGGACAAGTGGGGGGCTGGCACCGGTCCGTATACCTTGGATGCGTTCCAGGCCGGCGTTAAATCTGTTCACTCACGTAACAATAATTACTGGCGCGACACCGGCCAGTGGCTGGATGGTATCGAACTCACTGCGATTACGGACCCAACAGCTCGCGCGCAAGCGCTGATGGCCGGCAGCGTAGATATGATCATTATTCCACCCAACAATCTTCTCAAGCGGATTGAGGCCACTGGAAAACACACTGTGCTTTCGACCCCTGCAGGGGTATACGGCGGTATCTGCTGCCTGAAAAACACCGAGCCGGGCAGTAACGATGATTTTGTCGAGGGGCTTCGTTACATCATGGATCGGGAAAAGATGGTCCGCAAAGTTCTTAAAGGTCACGGTACCGTCGGTAATGATCACCCGATTAACAAGTCATACGGTGCAGATCATTGCCATGAACTGCCGCAAAAGGCCTATGACCCAGAGAAAGCCAAGTGGCACTTCAACAAATCAGGTTACTCAGAAGCGGAATTGTATGTCGCACCTGTTGCGGCGGGTATTGAAGATGCAATGTTGATCGCGCAGGCTGATGCCAAAAAAATCGGTTTTAATTTAAAGCTGAAAAGGGTGCCGTCAGACGGTTATTGGGGCGCGGTATGGATGAAAGAGCCGCTCAATGTGGTGTCCTGGCTGCAGCGCCCAACAGCTAACATGATGATGGCAATCCAGTTTGGGCCACACGGCAACTGGAACGATACTTTCTGGAATAGTGATCGTATGGGTGAGTTACTAAAGGGCTCTCTTGCAGAAACCGATGCCGGCAAGCGCCACGAGATGCATTGCGAGATGCAGAAACTGGTGTCAACGGAAAGCGGTATTGTGATTCCCTACCACACCAATATTTTGGATGCACACGATAGCAAGATTAAGGGCTTTTCGAACTGTCCGTTGGGCAGTTTCGGCGGCAACGGTTGGGCTGAGCACATTTGGCGAGAAGCTTGAGTCCTAGTTTCCACCATCCCGACTGATCAATAACCTATGGTCGTTGATCAGTTGGGTAATTTTGTTCACTAGAGGAGTTAAAAATAGATGAAAGAAGTTAAAACGTTTCAACAGATGTTTCGCGACGGTCACATCAACCGCCGCGATTTTTTATCAGCCATGGGTGCTCTTGGCATTACGGCCACTACCGCAGGTGGGTTGTTGACATCCGCTAGTGCTCTTGCAAAAACCCCTAACCGTGGCGGTTCTGTGATCTTTGCGAATGTGCTTCACGGGCCTGACGATACGTTGGATCCAATGCTTGGCACCTCTACCATCGATTACACTCGACTTAACTGCGGGTATAACGGACTTATTCAGGTTTGGGATGACATGAGTCTGCACCCGGAACTTGCGGAAGAGTGGTCGGCAAACAGCAACGCAACTGAGTTCACCTTCAAGATCCGTAAGGGCGTGGAATTCCACGGCGGTGGAGAACTGACGGCCAAAGACGTTGTCTGGAGTATGAACCGTCATATTGAACCTGGCTCCCCCTCGTCGATCAAGGCGTTTTTCTCAAGTGTCATAGAGTGGAAGGCGGTTGATAAGCACACGGTGAAACTCACCTTGTCGTCACCCGATGCGGACATGCCGTATAAATTGACGCAGCCGCAGGCCAAGATCGTAAAAGCCCACGGTCTTGACTGGTATGCAGGCGGTACCGGTCCTTACCTGTGTGATTCTTTCCAAGCCGGCGTGAAGTCTGTTCACTCACGTAACAATAATTACTGGCGCGACACCGGCCAGTGGCTGGATGGTATCGAGGTAACAGCAATCACGGATCCAAACGCTCGGATGAATGCGTTGCTTGCGGGTAGTGTCGATATGATTACGAATATCAACCCGAAGCAGATTAAAACCATCGAAAATGCCGGGAATGTAGTCCTGTCAGTGCCTGCCGGCGTCTACGGTGGGATCTGCTGTCTGAAGAATACTGAGCCGGGGAGTAACGATGACTTCGTTCAGGGCCTTCGGTACATTCAGGACCGAGAGCGCATAGTTCGTAAGTTCCTTAAGGGCCACGGGACCATAGGGAACGATCATCCTATTAACATCTCGTATGGTGCAGATCACTGCCATGAGTTGCCGCAGATTCCTTTCGATCCCGATAAAGCGAAGTACCACCTGAATAAGTCTGGTTACTCAGAAGCTGAACTTTGGGTGGCACCGGTGACCGGGGTAATTGAAGATGTATGTCTGTTAATGCAGTCCAATCTCAAGAAGGTTGGCTTCAACCTCAAACTCAAGAAGGTACCTTCAGATGGTTACTGGGGTGCGGTATGGATGAAAGAGCCGCTGAATGTAGTGACGTGGAATATGCGTCCAACGGCTAATGCCATGATGTCAATCCAGTTCGGACCGAACGGTAACTGGAATGACACCTTCTGGAATAGTGATCGCATGGGGCAGTTGCTGAAGGATTCTCTCGCAGAAACCGATGCCGGCAAACGCCACGAGATGCATTGCGAGATGCAGAAACTGGTGTCAACGGAAAGCGGTATTGTGATTCCATATCACACCAATATTCTCGATGCGCATAGTCCAAAGGTCCATGGCTTCTCGAACTGCCCGTTGGGTCAATTCGGCGGCAACGGTTGGGCCGAGCACATCTGGAAAGAAGCTTAGCCTCTCTCAGGCGGTGTTTGATAGGGGTTCGCATGGCAACGTGCGAACCCCTTCTTTTAAGCACCTATAACTTTTAAAACCTTTTTATAAATGCTCTGGCGGGCTCTACTCGGGCGACTTGGAATTAGCTTGGTCACGCTTTGGATCGTGTCCGTGCTGATCTTTATCGGGACTAATTTGCTTCCTGGTGACGTTGCTCAGATTATTCTAGGCCAGATGGCCACGCCTGAGAATCTTGCTGCTTTAAGGGCAAAACTGGGCCTCGATAAACCCCTTATCCAGCAATATCTGGTGTGGCTACAGAACGTTGCAATGGGTGATCTGGGCATTTCCAAGGCAGGACTTGGGGCTGGGCTTGGCACCCCTATCGTTGACATGCTGGGGCCGCGAGTCTACAACACAGCTCGTCTAACTTTATTTGTAGCTGTAATCGCGATTCCTATCTCTTTGTGCCTTGGACTTCTTGCGGCAATGCATCCGGGCACTAAGACAGATCGTTCTATCACTTTCGCCACCTTGAATTTGATCTCAGTACCAGATTTTCTTGTGGCTACGGCTCTGGTGCTCATCTTTGCGGTCGGGTTGGGTTGGCTCCCAGCTATTGTCTATTTAAGAGGGGATGAAAGTGGCTGGATGCTCTTCAAGACGTTGGCGATGCCGGTCTTGACTCTGATCATTGTAGTCTCGTCTCAGATCATACGAATGACGCGTGCGACTGTACTAAACGTCATGAGCTCGCCATATATTGAGATGGCGATTCTGAAAGGGGTGCCGCGAAGAAAAATCATTCTTCGCCACGCATTGTTTAATGCAGTCGGACCCATCGTTAATGTGATTGCTTTGAACCTGGCCTGGCTGGTGGGGGGTGTTGTGGTGGTTGAGCAGATTTTTTCCTATCCTGGGCTTGCAAAACTGATGATTGAGGCAGTCCTGATTCGGGATATGCCCTTGGTGCAGGCTTGTGCCATGATCTTCTGTGCGACCTATATTGTTTTGATCTTCATCGCAGATATGGCGACGATTCTTTCTAACCCCAGATTGCGTCATCCCAAATAAGGAAATCCCTGTCTATGTCAGACACACCGCAAGAGGTCGAAGCCGCTACGCAGTTTGATGAATTGCCGACGGCTCCCCCAAAGCGAAAGATCAAACTCAGTTGGCCGGGTAAAATCGGGTTAGCTACTGTGATGTTCTGGGCAATAATCGTGGTAATTGGGCCGGCGATTTCCCCCTATCACGAGGCCGATATTCTCGACGAAGAACTTTTCATCGTCCCGGGCAGCGATGAGATGTATCCCGACACTGACTTTCAGCCCCCGAGCAGCATAGTGTTGCTGGGTAGCGACTATCTAGGTCGGGATCTTCTCTCGCGAATCCTATATGGGGCCCGAACCACTATTGGTATCTCATTTATAGCAACGTTTCTTGCTTATCTGATTGGGGTAACGCTTGGGATCGCGGCGGCCGTCGGGAGCAGATTTCTTGACATGGCGTTAAGTCGCGTAAACGATGCACTACTTTCGATCCCGTCAATAATGTTTGCACTGGTCATGATTGCAGCACTCAATGCGCCGACTATACCGTGGCTGATCGTGATTACCGCAATCATTTATGCGACTAGTGTGTTTCGTATTGCCCGGTCGTTAGGCCAGGAGGTCATGGTCAGCGATTTTGTTGAGGCGGCAAAGGTTCGAGGAGAGGGGCTCTGGTGGGTGATTACAAGGGAAGTGTTGCCCAACATTGCTATGCCTTTGGCCACAGACTTCGGTTTGCGATTCGTCTGGGTGATTCTGTTTATTTCGTCCCTTAGTTTCCTGGGTTTAGGCGTTCAGCCTCCAGCATCAGATTGGGGCAGTATGGTAAAGGAGAATTTGTCAGGTCTAACATTTGGCTCGCTCGCTCCGTTAATGCCAGCTCTGGCCATTGCTACATTAACGATCTCCATTAATATGATCGTGGACGATATTTCGGCAAGTACGGGTGGCAAACTGGCCAAGAGAATGATCTCATGAGCGTACTGCTGGAGGTCGATGACCTCCGTATCAGCGCCAGTAATGACGATGGCGAATTGACGCCCATCGTCAAGGGAGTCAACTTCTCCGTTTCACGGGGTGAAGTTGTTGCATTGATTGGAGAATCTGGTTCTGGTAAGACTACCATCGCGCTCTCGTCTCTGGGTTACACCAAACCCGGCCTTGAGTTTGTAGGCGGCGAAGTGCGCCTGGATGGGGAAGATGTCATAACCATGGATTCTGATCAGTTGCGTGGTCTGCGGGGTCAGCGCGTTGCTTACCTTGCACAAAGCGCCGCCGCGACCTTCAATCCAGCGCTGACTATCGGGGAGCAGGTGACGGAAACCTGCGTCTTGCACGGTATCCTGAGTCAGGAAGAAGCTGATGCACGGGCCGAAACGCTATATCGGGCGTTGGAGTTACCGGATCCAGACAGACTGGGAAAGCGTTATCCTCACCAGGTCTCGGGCGGACAATTACAGCGGCTGATGGCAGCAACTGCCTTGTGTGGCAAGCCCGATCTTCTTGTGCTTGATGAACCCACAACGGCCCTTGATGTCACGACTCAAATCGAGGTGCTCAAAGCCTTTAAGTCGGTGATTAAACAAGAAGGTGCCGCAGCGATTTATGTGACCCACGATCTTTCTGTCGTTGCGCAGATTGCGGATCATATCGTCGTGTTGTACGCAGGCGAGATTCAGGAGTATGGGACCGCAGAGCAGGTCGTTGAAACACCAAGCCACGATTACACCCGCCGACTTATGCATGCCGTTCGTCCACCGCCTGCCGCGGGCCAGGGAGACGAAACGACGGGCGAACACCGTCGGGCAGCGCCTGCGCTCGAGGTGAAAGATCTTCTGGCCGGTTACGGCCGGATCCAAAACGGCCAGCCGGCCATTACCGTTCTGCGTGATGTCAATGTTGCAATCGAGCGCGGTCATAGCGTTGGCATCATTGGGGAGTCAGGTTGTGGTAAGTCCACACTCGCCCGGGTAATGGCGGGCCTCTTGCCAGCTGCAGATGGGCGGGTGCTACTTGATGGAGAGCTACTCAAACCTGCGCTTCAGCAGCGAAAACGTGAGGAGCTTCAGAAGATCCAGTTCGTCTTCCAGATGGCAGATACAGCCCTAAATCCTCGTCAACGGATTGACGGCATTCTTGGGCGGCCGCTTGAGTTTTATCTTGGCCTCAAGGGAAATGAAAAACGCCGTCGCATCGGCGAACTGTTAGACATGGTCGAACTGCCGCAGGAGTTTGCCGGACGCTATCCGGAAGAACTGTCGGGAGGCCAGAAACAGCGTATCAATCTGGCCCGCGCACTTGCCGCTTCACCCGAAGTTTTGCTGTGTGACGAGGTGATCTCTGCACTAGATTCGATTGTTGGGGCAAACGTGATCGAACTTCTCAAACGATTGCGCAAGCAGACGGGTGTGTCGTTTGTGTTCATTAGCCATGATCTTTCGACCGTGGCCTCATTTGCGGATGAGATCGTGGTGCTCTACGCAGGGCGGGTGGTTGAGAAAGGTACTACCGATAAAGTCCTTTCACCCCCGTATCACCCTTATACCCGGCTTCTGATCAGCTCAGTGCCCGAACTCAGGGTCGGCTGGCTCGAAGAGACCATGCAGACCCAAGAGGCTCAGGCCGGTATCGACCGAGTGGTCATGCTTAAAGACAAAGGCTGTCCCTTCTTTGATCGCTGCCCCTTAGCAATCGAGGGCACCTGTGATCAGGAAACCCCGCCGGTACGTACGTTAGCGGGCAACCATGCCATCGAATGTCACCGCAGTGAGGCCGAGTTCGCCCATTAGGCCGTGAGGGCATGACCGTCAGTCTCATGGTGGAGGACGAATACGATCGGTACGACGCGGTTGGCCTTGCCGGACTGATCGCAAGCAGTGAGTTGGCGCCCGCCGAACTGATAGAGACGGCGATCAGCCGGATCGAATCGCGCAATCCCAAACTCAACGCGGTCATCTCGACCTGTTTTGACGCCGCGAGAGATAGCGTTTCGCGAGGCCTGCCAGCAGGTCCGTTGGCAGGGGTCCCTTATCTCGTCAAGGACCTTAATACCCTGTTGGCAGGAGTGCCGGCCACTAACGGCAGCCGGGCTTTTTCGGACACCATCCCTCCATCAGATGGAGTGCTGGTTTCACGCCTTAAGGCCGCGGGCCTTGTGATTCTGGGAAAGACCAATACGCCGGAATTCGGACTCAATATCTGTACCTCGCCAAAACTTTTTGGTCCCACGATGAATCCTTTCGATACGACCCGCTCTGCTGGGGGATCGAGCGGTGGTTCCGCCTGCGCTGTGGCCTGCGGCATGATGCCGGCGGCGCACGCGACCGATAGCGGCGGCTCAATTCGGATTCCGGCGTGCAACTGCGGCCTTTTTGGGCTGAAGCCGAGCCGCGGCAGGGTACCGCTTGGTCACGATAGAGCCGAGGGTCTCGCCGGGTTCAGCACAGCACATGC
>MDTD01160739.1_pt1 | contig 15342 bp, 16 predicted proteins | sample 811221 | NCBI WGS metagenome assembly MDTD01 (sample SAMN05326646, study PRJNA326480) | marine metagenome | isolation source: seawater | place: Pacific Ocean: South West | collected 2011
ATTAAAATTTTATTATTATTAGGAATGTTTCCGGCGTAGCTCAGTTGGTAGAGCAAGCGACTGTTAATCGCTGGGTCACAGGTTCGAGTCCTGTCGCCGGAGCCATAAATTTTATTATGAAAAGAGTTCTTATCACAGGCGGAGCAGGATTTATAGCTCATCACACGATTAAGCATTTTCTCAAAAATACTGATTGGGAAATAGTTTCTTTAGATAGACTAGATTATTCAGGTAACTTAAATCGAATTCATGATATGATGGTTGATCTAGGTTCTGATGTAAAAAAGAGATTAAAAATTGTTTATCATGACTTGAGAGCTGAAGTAAATCAGATGATATCAGCAGATCTTGGACAATTTAACTATATTATTCATATGGCAGCCTCTTCGCATGTTGATAGATCTATTGAAGACCCTATGTGTTTTGTTCTGGATAATGTAGTTGCTACTTGTAATATTCTTAATTTTTCTAGAAATCAAAATAATCTTGAAAGATTTGTTTACTTCAGTACAGATGAAGTATTTGGCCCTGCACCAGAAGGAATAAATTACAAAGAAAGAGATAGATATAATTCAACTAACCCATACAGTGCAACAAAAGCCGGCGGTGAAGAGTTAGCCGTAGCTTTTGAAAATAGCTACAAAATGCCAGTTTACATTACACACACTATGAATGTTTTCGGAGAGAGACAACATCCAGAAAAATTTATACCAATGACTATAAAAAAAGTTAGGGATTCAGAGACTGTAACGATACATAGTGACTCATCAAAAAAAATTCCAGGAAGTAGACATTATATTCATGCAATAGATGTTGCTGATGGATGTTTATTTTTGCTAAAAAATGAGGGAAAGATTAATAAAATAAAAAAAGATTATGGAGGAGCCAAATGTCCAAAATTTAATTTGGTTGGTCCAGTTGAATGGAATAATTTGGAATTAGCACAAAAAATTGCCAATGTACAAAAAAAAGAATTAAAATTTGAAATGGTTGACTTTCATAGTAGCAGGCCAGGTCATGATTTAAGATATGCATTAGACGGAAGTTTGATGAAAGACCTAGGTTGGATACCAAAAATTTCTATAGAAGAAAGAATTTTTCAAGTTGTAGAATGGTCATTAAAAAATGATAGATGGCTTAAATACTGACAGGATTAAAATTGAAAGTCTCGTTTATTTGTCCTGTTTTTAATAAATTAAAATTTTTACCTAGGGTGACCAAAGGGATTTTTGATCAAATAGGTTCATTTGACAGAGAATATATATTTATCGATGATGGATCACAGGATGGTTCATTAGATGAGATCAAAAAATTAACAAAAAAAAAAAAATCTGTAAAAATCATTTCACATGATAATAGAGGTCCAGCCTTTTCCACACAAAGAGGAATTCAATTCGCAAAAGGAGATTATATAAAATTAATAGGAGGAGATGACTATATTTTTCCAAAATGCACCTCTGTACTGTTAGAGGGCCTTAAAAAAACAAATACTGTAGCTATTTTTAGCAATTACATTTTAGAAGATTATTTGCAGAAAAAAGTTGATGACAAATTATGTAAGACTAAATTATCAAATTTAAGAAAAATTATAAAACCGACTAACGAAACTCTTTTAAGATGTTTTTCTGGAACTAGTCCAACTCTTTATTGTCACAAGGCAATAAAAAAATCAGATGGATGCAATGTAAAATTATTTGTTGAAGATTTTTCCTTAGCATTGGAACTTTCAAAAATGGGTAATTTTGCTTTTATAGATAATATTACATCTGTTGGACCAAAAAACGATGAGAGCAGAATTATGATAAATAATGAAGCGCAGTTATTTCACGATTATAATGCTGCAATTTACTTTTTTTTAAAAAAAAATAAATTAGATAATAAATCATTATTAAGAAAAATTACAGTAAAATGCTTGGGCAGGTCATCAAAATATGCAAGAAGAATTTTAAAAGAAAAATTCTTTAATGAAATGACCCTTTTAAGAATTGGAATTTTCCTAAAGTATAATTCAGAATCTAAATTGATTGATTTAATTAAAAAGTCATGCGAGTTTTTTTATAGATCGGAAGTAAAATCTAAAATTAGATATAAGATTTAGTAAAATTATTCTCCTTGATTCATAAGCATTCCGTTTTCTCTTGAAGTTTCAATCATTTTTAGAAAAAAATAAATAGAAGTTGAAAAATATATTAAGTTTAAAACTAGAATCATATTTATTAATTCATATAAAACTTTTTTTTCAATAATTATAAATCTCATAGATTCAAAAATATATGATGTTGGAAGACTTAAGGCAATATATTGCATTAATTCAGGTAAGGAATCTACCGGGTAATATACACATGCAAATGGAAGTAAAATAAATATAATAGCCCATGCTAATTCTTCGAAAGAATGACCATATCTCAAAACCAAACCTGATACAAAAAAACCTATTGTCCATCCGACTACAATAAGGTTAAAGAAAAAAAATACTAAATATAGTCCTAATTCAAATAAATGAAATTCAAAAAAATAATTAGCAATTAATACTGCTGGAGATAATCCTATTATAGTTCTAACAAAACTTATTAAAATCAAGCTTATTACCAGTTCATAATTTCTTAAAGGAGTTATAAATAGATTACACAAATTTCTTGACCATAATTCCTCAAAAAATGACATTGATAGCCCTAGCTGTCCTCTGAATAAAACATCCCATAAAACAACGGCTGATAAAATAATATTTAATGCATTCCAAATACCTGAAGAACTATTGTTAATTAAAAAATTTGTAAAAAACCCCCAGAATAAAATTTGAACAGATGGCCAATAAAAAATACTAATCAATCTTGGAATAGAACCAAATGAAATATTTTTATATCTTATCAATAAACCTAGAATTCTTTGAAACATAACTAATTCTCTAAAAATAGTTTTTCAAACGAAGAATGTTTTCTTGACTTTAGAAGATCAGAAATTTTGCCTTCAGCAGAAATTTTACCGGACTTTAAAATTATGATTTTTTTACACATAGACTCTACTTCATTTAAATTATGAGAAGCTAATAAAATTGTTGATTTATTAGCTTTTTGATAATTGTCTAAATATTTTCTCACAAAAATCGATGTTTCAGGATCAAGTGATGCAGTAGGTTCATCTAGAAGTAACAATTTTGGTTTATTAATTAGAGCCTTACACAAACTTACTCTGGTTTTTTGACCTGCAGATAAAGAACCAAAACTTTTATTTAAAAGTTTATTAATTCTCAATTCATCGCTCAGTATTAAAAGATTTTTTTTAAAATTTTTAATACCATAAAGTCTTGAGTAAAATGCAAGATTTTGTCTCACTGTCATTTTTTTTGGTAAATCCACGTAAGGACTTTGAAAATTTATTTTGTTAAGAATAGCATATTTTTGTTTTTTAAGATTTTTCCCTAATATTAAAACTTCTCCACTTGATGGAGTTACTAATCCCATTAAAATACCTAAAAGTGTAGTTTTCCCTGCACCATTTCTTCCCAAAAGACCAAATATTCCATTTTCCTCAAAACTAAAATTTAGGTTATGAAGAACAGTATGGTTATTATAAACCTTCGATAAGTTTTTTACTTTTATAGAAAAATTTGACACTTAATTTAAACTAAATGCAATTAAACTATTATCTAACATTTGAGGTATGAGAATTAAGTCTTTATGCATAACTATTTCTAAATCTGCCGAACCCTTATTGAGTTTTTTTAATAGTGTGGCTATACCCAATTCATTGACAGAAAATAATTTCCCATTAATCCAATCAGTAACAAGAAATCCCTTTTCCTTGTTAAAAACAATACCATCTAGGTTCCCAATTGGTCTTGTGCTAAAAAATTTTTTTACATCTCTAGTTTTCAGATTGATTTTTACTAAGTGTCCAGAAGTTTTTGTTTCAAATTTATCTGTAATACTTCCCCACTGTGCTACAATTAAGTTATCTTTATCAACAATCAAACCATTAGGAGAAAAAAGTAATTTTTTCCAGATTAGAATTTTTTCATTTTTTAAGATGTAAATTTGGTTTCTAGACATATCAGAAGCATATATGTTTCCCTTACCGTCGACAGCAAGGTCATTAAGAAAGCCAGGGTCATTTATTTTAAAATAGGTCATTTTTTTATCTTTTAGGGAAATTTTCCAAATTTTATTAATATCTGAAACAAATAAAAAGTTATTATAAATCGCCATACCTTTAGGACCGTCTAAACCGTCAACCCAATTTTTTTCTATTATATTTCCATTTATAGAAATTCTTGAAATAAAACCATTTTTATCGAGCTTAAGTGCTTCACCATCTATATTGGACACATAAATTGAGTCAGTTAATCTATCATAAATAGCTGATTCAGGCTTGGCTAAACCATCAATCTTCCATTTAACATCAAGAGAATATGAAGTTGTTCCAAAAAAGCAAAACACGTAAATTAAAGAATGTAAAAATATTTTCATATTGATATGTAATTCTGTGAAAGTTTAACAATAAATATAATTATATAAATAAAATATGCAAATACCCAAAATATAGAAACATAAAAAAATAAATTTGTTTTTTTAATTTTATAATATAATTTGCAATATACTATGCAAATAAATCAAATTCGCGACCTTCCAAAATGCGTTGGAAATACACCTTTAATAAAGCTTAAAATTGCTTCATATCTTTCTGGATGTAATATTTATGGGAAATGTGAGTTTTTAAATCCTTGTGGATCAGTAAAAGACAGACCAGCACTTCAAATATTAAAAGATGCATTGAAAAGTAAAATAATAGAAAAAGGAGGAACTATTGTAGAGGGTACCGCGGGTAATACTGGAATTGGATTAACTTTGATTGGTAATTATTTTGGACTAAACTCAGTTATTGTTATGCCTCGAACACAAAGTAAGGAAAAAAAAGAAATGTTGAAACTTTGTGGAGCAAGATTAAAACTTGTTGATGCTGTTCCTTATAAAGATCCTAAAAATTATATTAGATTTTCTGAAAAAATTTCTAAAAGCTTAAAAAATCCTAATGGAGTTTTATGGGCAAATCAATTTGACAATATATCAAATAAAAAATCGCATTATCTTACAACTGGGCCTGAAATATGGTCACAATTATCAGGGAATGTTGATGGTTTTATTTGTTCAATAGGAACAGGTGGTACTTTGTCGGGAGTCTCTGACTACTTAAAAGAAAAGAAAAAAAATATAATTATTGGCTTAGCAGATCCTTATGGTTCAGCAATGCATAATTATTTTGTTAATGGTGATCTTAAATCTTCTGGAAATTCAATTACAGAGGGAATTGGACAAGGTAGAATAACAAAAAATTTAGAAGGGTTAAAAGTTGATGAGAGTTTTCAAATTTCAGATACAGACGCACTAAATTTAGTTTTCAAAATGGTTACTGACGAAGGTATAATTCTTGGTGGATCATCTGGTATTAATATTATGGGTGCAATAAATCTTGGAAAACTTATAGGACCAAATAAAAATATAGTTACTATATTGTGTGACTATGGGACAAAATACCAAAGTAAGATTTATAATAAAAAATTTCTTAAGGAAAAAAAATTACCCTTACCTTATTGGCTATGAAAAAAAACATAAATTACAATATTATAGATCCTGAGCAACTTAAAGTTGAATTAAAATCAAAATTTATAAAAATAATTGATTGTCGTTGGTTTTTACAAAAAAATAAAAATGGATTTGAAGAATTTAAAAAATCACATATTCCTAATGCTATTCACTTTGATTTGGAAAAAATTTCAAATTCTAAAATTAATATTCCGCATATGATGCCTACTTCAATTGAATTTAGAAAATTCTTAACTAGAAATAATATATCCAAGAAAAATGAAATTGTAATTTATGATCAATCAGGTTTTTTTTGCTCAGCTAGAGTATGGTTCACGTTCAAATGTTTTAATTTCAAAAAAGTAAGAATCCTTGATGGAGGCTTTAATTTATGGATAGAAAATAATTTCCCCGTAGATAAAATAATTAAAAAATCAAAAAAAGGAAATTACGATCTTAAAGATTTAAAAAAAAATAATAAAATGATTATTTCTTTTAAAGATCTTAAACAAAAAATTCTAACTAATCGAAAAATTACAATATTTGACGCAAGATCTCAAAAAAGATTCAAAGGACTTGAACCTGAACCTAGAAAAGATCTAAAATCTGGAAATATTCCAGGAAGTATAAATTTTCCTTACAATGAAATATCCTCAGATAATGGGAAAATTTTAAGTACAGATAAATTAAAAAGCATTTTTAATAGAAAAAAAATTTTAAAAAAAAATGATGAAATAATATGTACTTGCGGTTCTGGAATCACTGCTTGTAATATAATATTAGCATTAGATATACTGGGTTATAAAAAATTAAAACTATATGATGGATCATGGGCTGAATGGGGAAGAAAATAAACACAAAAATTATTCATGTTGGAAGCAACCCAGAAATTCATCAAGGCTCAATCAATGATCCAATTTTTAAAAATTCCACTTTAGTATTTAAAAATTATAAAAGTTTTTTAAATGCCAAAAGAAATAAATTTACTCTACCTTACTATGGAAGATTTGGAGGTTATACAATCAAAAGACTAGAAAAAATTATTTCTTCATTGTATTCATCTGAAAATTCTATAATCACTAGCTCAGGCCTATCATCTATAACAATTACTCTACAAAGTCTTTTAAAGCAAAATGATGAAATTTTAGTAACGGAGAATTGTTATGAACCAGTGGCAAATTTTTTGAATTCTCATTTATCAAGGTTTGGAATTAAATCAAAATATTATAATTCCAATGTTAAAAGCATTTCTAAATTAATTAATAATAATACCAAAGTAATCTATTTAGAATCACCTGGTTCACTTAATTTTGAAGTTCAAGATATTGAGGAAATTTCTAAGATAGCCAAAGAAAGAAAAATTATAACTGTTATGGATAATACCTGGTCAACATTTCTTGGATGCAATCCATTTAATTTCGGTATTGATATTGTTGTTGAGTCATTAACAAAATATTTTTCTGGTCATTCCGATAACTTTTGCGGAATTATAACTTGCTCAAATAAATATTATTTGGATTTAAAAAAAACAGCAGTTAGGCTAGGTGACTTTGTTTCTCCAGAAAGCTGTTTTGATGCTGTTAAAGGCTTAAAGACATTACCAACAAGAATGAAACAGCATCAAGCTAATTCAGATTTTGTTTATAAATTCCTAAGAAAATTTAAAATTGTAGATGAAATAATTTATTTACCTGAAAAAAAGAATAAGTACAATAAACTCTGGAAAAAATATCATTCACTAAACAATGGATTAATTACATTTTCATTGATAAAAAAAAATAAAATTGAAAAGTTTCTAAATAACCTAAAGTTATTTAAACTTGGTTTTAGTTGGGGTGGTTATGAAAGTTTAATCATTCCTATTAATAGCTTAAAACCAGCAATTAAAAACTCGAAAATTAATAATTATTGGTTTAGAATACATGTAGGTTTAGAGGCAAAAGAAGATTTAACAAACGATTTAAAATTTGCGATAGATAAATATGAAGAGAAATAAGCTAAAATTTATGATTTTTAAACCTGCTAAATCATCTATGCAATCGGGTCTCTTAAATACTAAAAAATGGTGTTTGGTTTCTAAAGATATCGAAAATACTTTTTTGAGTAGTAAATTTTGTTGGACAGGTAGTTCAAATTCTCATAAAAAAATCCGGTTATTTTTTGAAAACAAAAACAGTGCTGTAAGATTTGCAGAGCACAATAATTATGATTATGAAATAATTGAACCAAAAAAAAGAAAGGTTTTAAAAAAATCTTATGCTTCAAATTTTATAAGAAAAGAGTAACTTATGAGTGAAGATAAAAAAAATTATTGTCCAGCTTGGTTGTTTAAACTAGTTTCGTGTGTAATTGTTTATGATTTTATAGTCAGAGATAGAGCCATTTTCTTTTCATTAAAAAAGTTTACATCCTATCTTTCTAAAAAATACGATGAAGTTGATTCCAATGAAATAGAAACAGCATCAAATATAATAATTCAGTTTTTAGGCGAATTAAAAATTGATAAAAATACATATCTTCTAATAAATCATTTTATGTACAACATCATAAGAGATAAAAAACCTGCTGAAAAAGGTCTATTAAAAAAAGACCCTTATAACGGAACTAAAACAAAAGAGTATTCAATAGATGAAATTATTCAAGAATTTAGAGTTTTTTGTTTTGCATGTAGATCTGGACTTACAAGAAAATCCCCTACAGGATGGGATATTGTTAATGACAATGATCTAGGTGAGTTTAGAGAAGTATTAGTTTCTGAATTTAGTATTGATGATATGATTGATAATTTAATTGATTAAGATGAAAAGTTATTTTTTTTTATTAATTTTTTTATGTGTTTCTTGTTTTGAAAAAAATACAGATATAGATAGGTTAAATAATGCTGCAAATAATCCATTTAGAAAAGATTCTAACAAAATTAGAGATAAATATAGAAACCCAATTGATACTTTAACCTTCTTTGAAATATCAAGAGATAAAAAAATATTGGAAATAGTTCCAGGATCGGGATGGTATAGTGAAATTATAAGTCATTATATGAAAAATACAAAAAACTTTACAGTAGCAATTTATGACAAACCACCAGTAAAAATTTTAAATAAAATTCAAGATGAGTTTATTAATTATTTTTCATTAAACAAAGATAAATTTGGCGAAATAAATGTTATTAAAATTGATAATAATTATGAACTCAAGGATAATAAAGAAAAATATGACCTAGTTCTTACATTTAGAAATACACATAATTGGCTGGATTCTGGAAATGCAAAAAAACTTTATAAATCTGTTAATAAAATCCTTAATAAAGGAGGTGTTTTAGGAGTTGTTCAACATAGAGCTAACGAAAATTCAGAATTAAATTTTAAAAAAGGTTATGTTAAAGAATCTTATCTCATAAACTTGATTGAAAAACAGGGCTTTGAACTCTTGGAAAAAAGTGAAATTAATTCTAATTCCAAAGATTTAAAAAATTATAAAAAAGGTGTGTGGACTTTACCACCCAGATTAGTAGAAGGAGAAAATAATAAAGTTAAATATTTAGAAATTGGTGAAAGTGATAGAATGACACTTAAATTTATCAAAAAATAGTATGTTACACATTATAGTTGCCACTAGTTCAGAAGCTAAACCTTTAATTAACTTTTATAAACTAAAAAAAAAAATAAGAGTTTCAGAATTTGAAATTTTTGAAAATAATAAAAAAAATATTTCTTTAACAATAAGTGGAATTGGCAAAATTTCATCAGCAATAGCTACATGTTTTACCTTTTTTGTATTTGGCGAAAAAAAAAATAATATATGGTTAAATTTTGGTTTAGCTGGAAATAAAGAGTTGAAAATTGGAGAGATTGTACTGGTCAGTAAAGTAACAGATAATAGCGATAAAAAAAAAAAATTCTTCCCGTTTTTTTTAAAAGAATTTGGAATTAGACGAAAAGAATGTATCACTTATGACAAACCAAATATGAGATATAATAGTTATTTGTCAGATATGGAATCAATAGGTTTTTTTTTTTCAGCTAATAAATTTTCAACAAAAGAGTATATTTTTTCACTCAAAATTATATCTGATAACAAAGATGACATTATTGATTTTAAATCAAGAAAAATTGTATATGATTTGATATTAAAAAAAATGTACGAAATTGATAATTTTATTGAAAAATTAAAGAATATTAAAAATGAATCGTTAAATGATAGTTATTTTAATGAATGTTTTGAAAGATTTACAAAAAAATATTCGTTTACTTTCAGTCAGGAAATAAAATTAAAAAAATTACTAAAAGTTTACTTATCAAGAAAAAGTTTGGTTTTAGAATATTTTTTTAAAAAATTTAAAGATGCTGATTCAATTATTGATAATTTAAAACAATATTTAAAATATGAAGTTTGACTCAATATATATTGAAAAAGATATTCTATATTTAAAAGGTGTTAAAATGTTTTTAAAAAAAAACAAATCTGAGAATATAATTGAATGTGAGAGTTATAAAGAAATTTTTAATTTAAAAAATCAAAATTTTAGAATACAAAAAAATAATCAATCTTTAATTCTGGCTAAAAAAAAAAATAATTATATATTAAAAACACCTGATCAATTCAGTATTGGTTTCAAAGATAATTATTATTTTTCTCATATGTTAAATTGTATTTATGATTGTAAGTATTGCTTTTTACAAGGAATGTATAATTCTGCAAATCTAGTTTTTTTTGTAAATTACCATGACTTTGCAAAAAAAATAAAAGAGATTTGTGAAGGTTCAAAGAGATCTATATGTTTTTTTTCAGGTTATGATTGCGACAGCTTAGCACTAGAAAATATAACTAATTTTTCTCACTATTTTATAAATTTATTTAGACACTTAAAAGGTCATTTTTTAGAAATAAGAACCAAAAGTGTAAATATTTCCTTTTTAAAAAATATAAAAGTCGTTGATAATGTAATTATAGCATTTAGTTTAAATCCTGATAGCATAATAAGTAAGTTTGAGCTTAAAACTCCATCTTTAAATAAAAGAATAAGAGCAATATCGTATTTGCAAAGTTTGGGTTGGAATGTTGGACTTAGATTTGACCCTGTTATGTATTCAGATAACTTTGAAGAAAATTACAAATATTTTTTTAAAGAAATTTTTTCAAATATTAATTCGAAAAAAATACATTCAATTACAATAGGAAGATTTAGGATGCCAAAGAGCTTTTTTTCTAAATTATCAAAAATTAGGCCATATGATAACTTTTTATATCAAAATTATGAAGCTAATAAAACCACTGTAAGTCATGAAAAAAAAATTGATATTCAAGAATTTTGTTTTAACGAAATAAAAAAATATACCGCTGCTGAAAATATTTATTTTAATTAAAATATTCTGTCTTTAAATTTGAATTTCTTACACTTGAAGTTTAGAGAATTTCTTGAATTATCTTCATATCTAAAAAACTCTACAACTAGAGTTCCTGAAAATCTTCCAATAATTCCAGTTACAATACCATTAGAATCTGGATAAAGCTCTACATTCTCTGCTATCCAAGAGATATTAGTTTCACTAAGCTTCATTTCTTTGGCGTAAAAATCAAGCCCACCAAGTTCAACTCGTTTAGTGTCGCTATTAATATTTACAAACATATCTTTAACATCAATTGTATGATTTTTTTTAACTGTGTTGGTACAGATTAGATTTAGTTCAACAGATTTTGAAAAAAAAGGAAAAAAAAGAATTAATAAAATTATTCTAATCATTCTTAATAATTTCAAAAAAAAAAAATAATGTCAAATTTAATTTTTTTTCGTAATTGAAAATAAATTAAATGATATATTCTTAAATCTAAAATTATGTTTAAAAGAAGAATCTATATTGAAAACAACTTGGATCCTTTTCCAATAAGTAGAACCAAGATTGATTTATTTTTTGAATGCAGAAGATGTTTCTATTTAGATTTAAAATTTGGAATTAAGAGACCTCATGGAACCCCACTTGTTATAAATAATAGAATTATTGAGCAAATAAAAAAAGAATTCGATTTTTTTAGAGAAAAAAATGTGGTTCATCCAGAGATATTAAATTTAAAAAGAAATCTAATACCAATCAAACACGATAAACTAATTGAGTGGAAAAATTCCTTTAAAGGAATAAGATATATAGAAAAAAAAACAAACCTTCAGTTATATGGGACAATTGATGATCTATGGCTAGACACAGAAAATAACAAAAAAATATGCGTTATATATAAAAGCACATCCAAAAAAGATGCACTTGATATAACAAACATTTGGCCAGGATATTGGAAACAACTATCATTTTATTCTTATCTTCTAAAAAAAAATAACGTTGACATTTCATATAATGGACTAATTTTATACATAAATGCATCTAATGAAATTGATTCTCAAAATTCAGAATTAAAGTTTGATTTTTATTTGTTTGAAAAAATTCTAGATTTTTCTTGGATTGAAAAAACTATTTACGAAATATATGAATTATTAAATAAAAAAAATATTCCAGATTTAAACGAGAAATGTAAATTTTGTAATTATTTTAAAAATATAAAAAATAAATTAAATGAAACATTATGAAATTATAAAATTGTTAGAATCTTCAAATTCTAGAAAATTTAAAGAAGAAGTATTATTAGAACAGATGAAGCTTCAAAATAATGTTTTTTTTGAAGGACTTTCATTAGCATACAATAAGCTCTTGACTTTTGGAGTAAAAAAAATTCCTGAATCAAATACTGATGGAAAAGGTTTGGATTGGGAAGTTTTTAAAGTTCTTGCTAAAAAACTATTAAACAGGGATTTGACAGGACATGCTGCAAGAGATGAAATAATTAGCCATATGAATCAATCAACAAATAATCAGTGGAATTTTTTTTACAGAAGAATTTTAATTAAGGATATGAGATGTGGATTATCAGAAAAAACGATAAATAATGTAGCTAAAGCAAATAAATATAATAATTATTTAATTCCAGTTTTTGCTTGTCAACTTTCTCAAGATTGTGAATTACATAAAAAAAAACTTATTGGTGAAAAAATTTTACAAATCAAACTTGATGGTGTGAGAGCTATAACTGTTCTATATCCTAACGGAAATGTAGATATTTTCAGTAGAAATGGTAAACAATTAGTCAATTTTGAAAGTATTGAAGATGAATTTAAGAAAATATTAAACTTAAATTCAATCACATCAGCTATCGTCTTAGATGGTGAAATTGTAAGTAAAAACTTTCAAGAATTAATGAAACAAATTCATAGAAAAAATGCTTTGCAAAATCATGATGCTAAACTTTATCTTTTTGATTTTCTATCTTTTGAAAATTTCTCAAAAGGAGAGGAGAAAATTTCACAAAAACAGAGAATTCTAAACCTAAAAAATTGGTATGAAGAAAATTTAAAAGAAAATTCAAAAATTAAAATTTTAGACAATATACAAGTTAATCTTGATTCTAATGATGGAAACAAGAAATTTGAAGAGTTTAATAATAATGCTGTCATCAATGGTTATGAAGGTATTATGATTAAAGATCCAGAATCATTCTATGAATGCAAAAGATCAACAAATTGGTTAAAATCAAAACCATTTATTGAAGTTTCACTTAAAGTCAAGAATTATGAAGAGGGTAGCGGAAGAAATAAAGGAAAACTAGGCGCAATTATAGCCGAAGGAAATGATAATGGTAAATTTTTTAAACTTAATATTGGTGGTGGCTTTACAGATAAGCAAAGAAATGAATTTTGGATAAATAGACAAAAACTTATTGGTCAAATAATTGAGGTAAGAGCTGATTCCATATCAAAAAGTCAAGATGGAGATTATTGGAGTTTAAGATTTCCAAGATTTAAATGCTTTCGAGGATTTGAAATTAACGAAAAGATATAAATTTCTTATCAATGATTGATTTATAAATAATTGGAAGAAAAAATATTGATGATAATAATGTCATCATTAGGCTTATAAATAATAAAATTCCCATTGACGAAGTACCGTTATGTTGCGATATTGCTAAGGTAGCAAATGATGCTATTGTAGTAGCCGCACTAATGGTTATTGCCTTTGGTGTTGAACTTTTAATCACTTTATCAATGTTTTTTAATTCTTTAATTCTTCTTATGTAATAGATCGGATAAGAAATACCCAAACTATATAAAAGCGGCAATGCTATCATATTAGCAAAGTTGAACTGTATTTTTAAAATTATCATAAAAAAAAGAGTAAATATTGAAGCAATTAACAAACACGAAATAGATAAAATTACTAATTTTAGATTTTTAAATAAAATAAAAATAAATATAATTAAAAAACAAATTGAAATCATAAAAGCTTTCAGAAAAGATTTTTTAACAATCTTACCTGCTTCTAACTGAACTACTGGCATCCCAGTAGCATTTGGGAATAATGACCTTACATCTTGAACAAACGTTTCTAAATTTTCTGTAATTGAAACGTTTTTTGAGGGAAAAATCTCAAATCTCTGTAATTCGAGTTTAGATATATATCTATTCTTATAATAATCTGGAATTATATTAGAAAAGTTTGAATCCGTTTCTCCCAATTTAATAATAAGGTTTGTCAATTCTTTAAAGTCCTTAAAAAACCAAATTTGCATGTTATTATAAAAATTATTTTCCTTTTGAAGGTTTTCTATTTTAGAAAATAATACATCACTGTTTTTTGAAATGGGTTTTAAATTTAACTCAGAAAATACTCTTAAATTTTTCTTTAATCGTTCCAATTCGTCTTTATCAGAGAAGAAGTTAGGGTTTTCATTATCTATTAGAATTTTTAAATACTCTAATTCTTCAGATGAGTATTCGTATATAATATCATTATAGGAAAAAACTGATTTTATATTTTCTGATTCTGCAAGTTTATCTATCTCAGAATTATTATCTCCAGCTAAAATAACAGATATTACATAATCTGATGTTGGATTCTGTTCAATTAATTCTTTTGCCAATTTCACTGATGGTAAGTTTTGGTCCTTTAAGTTTAAAGCATCAGAATCAAATTTAATCTTTCTTAATTCAAAAATAGAAAAAAATGAAATAGAAAATATTATAAAAAAGAATAATTTTTTTCTGTTAAAAACTGAATCCAAAAATAAAGAATAATTTTTTTTATTTTTTTCATTCAATCTATTACTAAAAGCTTTATCAGAGAAAACTTTTAAAAGACATGGTAGGAAAAAAAAATTAGTAACAAGACCAACTAATAATCCAATACATGAGATTATTCCTAACTCAGACAATCCAATATAATCTGTAAAAACAAATGAAAAAAAGCCAACCATAGATGGAACTGCAGCAATAATAAGGGTTTTATATAAATTTTGTAAACTATCAAAAATTTTTCTTTCAATATTTATAGATTGGTTTTCTAATATTCTTGAGCAAACTTGTATTCCAAAATCAACGGATAATCCAATGAAAAGAACTGCAAATGCAACTGAAATTAGATTTAAACTTCCCACTAACAGAGAAGTTAATCCAAGAGTTATTATCAAACCAACTATGATTGATAATAGTAAAGAGAATATAATAATAATATTTTTAAATGCATACCAAAGTATTAAACCAACAAAGATAATACTTAGAAACCCAGCAAGGATAGCACCATTCGTTACTGAACCTATTTCTTCATGATCTATTAAAAGACCACCTGTGTAATCAATTTTAATATTTTGATTTTCATAAGTTTTATAACTTTGGAGTAAATTATAAATTTTGCTGAAACTGTTTTTTTCTAAATATTTTTTATTTATA
>MDTD01048492.1_pt1 | contig 15341 bp, 14 predicted proteins | sample 811221 | NCBI WGS metagenome assembly MDTD01 (sample SAMN05326646, study PRJNA326480) | marine metagenome | isolation source: seawater | place: Pacific Ocean: South West | collected 2011
GTATAAACAAAATATAATAGCAATTGGGAAAATAAATATCTTATTTTTAATATTCATTTGAGTGACAATTAGTAATAAAAAAATTATCAAAATTGCATAGCCTGTAGTTGAAAAGGTTGTAATAAGAGCTAACACTAATATCAATAATTCTCTATTATAATATCGTTTAAATTGTAGTAAATTAATAAATATTGCCAGTGACAAAAAGACTGCAAAGACTCCCGGTTCCCAAGCAAAACCTGCATTTCTAAATAATGAATAACCAGCAATTAAAACAGAGCTCATTTCTGAGATTTTTGAAGAATTTATTGTGTAGACGATTAAATTTGATTCGATATTTAAATCTCCGTATTCAAAAAAGTTTAGACTACTCATAATATCTGTTAATGTTGAAGGAAGAATTTGATAAAAAATCCAAAAGAATAAAGAAATGATAGCAAGAAAATAGATGATCCTTTTATATATGAAAAAAAATGAAATTCGATAAGAATAGATTAGTGTGTAAGCAATGAAAAAAGAACTGAGGGAGTTTAAAATAAATCTGGGATGAATTTCTTTAAATTTAGCTGTTAAAATTAAAGAATACATTAAAAATCCAAAAGTTAGATAAATTAAATTTTTTGAGATTTTTACTCTATTCTTAAAATATAAAATTACAGTGATAATTAAAATGAATGCTACTGAATACAAATTTTCCCATGTTTCGTATGATCTGGCGAATGTGCTTGCACCACCAGCATAAAAAATAAAAATAAAAATTACTGAATAATCAAAAAATGAAAATTTCTTTAATGACTTATTTCTATTCATGTTCTCAAATATTTTTTATAAAATCCTCAATTATAAATCTTTGTGGATTTACTTCTTCGTTATGCCATATTAAATCTTCATCCCAATACCCATGACATTGATCATAAAATTCTCCTATTATAAAACAATAACTTATTTCAATAATTTTTGGCTTACCCTCGTGAATTACAAAATCAAAAGCCATAGATTGAGAATTTATTTTTTTTGAAACTTCAAAAGAAACTTTAACCATTCTTATATCAAATAAATCTTTATCATAAGCTGCAATACCGCTGCCAGATGCTCTAAAATCGTTTTTTCTGCAGTACCTTCTAACTGCAAAACAACGACTGCCAATTACTATCATTCTAGTGTCATACTCATTATTTGGAATGTAGTCTTGAAAATAAATATATCCTTTATCATTTGGTGAAAATTTTTCGATTTCTGTTGGAATAAATAATCTTCCAAAACCACCTACGATTTTTTTAAAGTTAGAGAAATTTTTTTGTTGATTAAATTTTCGGATTCTATCAAATAACCGATTTTTTTTATTTATGCTTGAAAAACCATTCCCAAAAGCCTGATTAACTAATCTGAGTGCTCTTTGCTTATTATTTACTAATTGAACATTTACCGATCCAGCACCACCACTTAGCTTAAAAACTTTAGGGAATTCAACAGATTTAATCCATTTTTGCGCCTCTTTTTTATCATAAAAAATATATGTATTTACTAATGGAGCATTAATAGCTTCTAGAAGATATTTTTGTCCAATTTTATCATCAAAATGCCATGAAGTGTAAATATTTGGATACACTTTAATTCCCATTTTTTTTATTGAAACCATTAGCTGTTTAGCAAAAAGATTGGATCTGTAATCATTCTGATCCCAATGCCACATTAAACCAGAACAATTTTGAATTTGACTAATTATATTATTTTCATAACAATTAACCAGCTTAAACTTTATGTTTTTTTCTTTGCAATATTGAATCCAACGATCACTAAAACTACCTAATCTATGATGAATTGCAATTACTTTTTCCATTCTTGATATTTTTATTTTAACTTATTTTTTAGTAATTCAATAATAGTATCTCTGTGTGCTTCACATCTTATGTGATTTAAAATTTCTGGAATATTATTTTTATTTAATAATAAATTATTCATTCCTAATTTATTAAAGGCACCTCTAACTTTTCTAGATGGAAAAATATTAATTGGTGATAAAACATTTAGCGTTCTTTGGTTTTTTGTTATGAATTTAGTCCAATTTTGTTTTAGTTTTTTTTCATCTTGAATTATTAAAGAATAATTCAAGAACTCATTAATTATACGTTCTTTAGCATGCCCTTCTAGCAAATCAGTTTTGAAATCAATATTCGATTGTTTAATTGGACAAATTTCCCATGTTATATTTTTTTCTTTATTAATATTTAATATTAAACTCAAACCATAATACCAGGATTTATTTTTATTAGATTTGGTAAATATCATATTTCCAAGTCCATAAAAAATCGGAACATTTTTATGTATTTCATATCCACTTATACAGTGCGTATGATGACCTACTATCAGATCTGCTCCACATTCTGCAAAAAACCTGTATTGTTTAACCATTCTTGGACTTGGAAGATTGTAATACTCATGACCTCCATGAATAATGACAATAACAAAATCAGAATTTTCTTTTGCTGATTTTATTTGATTATGATTATCAATTAAATTTAACGGGTTTGCTCCAGCACTATTTTCACCAGCTATTGACCACTCATTTTCGCAAAAATTTACAACTGCAATTTTAATTTTTTCAAATTGTTTTATCACATATTTTTGTGCATTATCTAAGTTTTTACCTATTCCAACAAATTCAATATTTTTTTCTCTTAATTCGTTAATTGTATGATTTAGCCCATCTTGTCCATAATCTAAAATATGATTATTAGCTGCTGTTACCAACCCAATATTAAGATTATTGAAATGGTCTATAATTTTATTATTTGTTGAAAGATTAGGTCCAGTTTTTAAGATTCTACTAAAATCTTTGTTATAATTAATTATCGGTGATTCTAGATTTACAATATTAAAATCTGAACTATTAAAAAGTTTAATTAATTTCTGTGAAAATAATTTTTTATTTAAAAACTCTCTAGAAATAAAAAAATCACCTGAAATAATTGTTTTCATAAATTAGATGTTTAAAAATTTAATAAAATCTTTAGAGTATGTTAAAATGTTAAATACTTTTTTGGATTTTAAATAACCATTATAACCAATCTTTTTAGCTTTTTCTGGATTTTCTATTACAAATTTAATTGCATTAAAAATCGAGTCACCATCATTAGGCTTAGCATAGATTATTTCATTTTTATTGAGATAGGCTGGTATTTCACTTACGTCGGTACAAATTACCGGGTTTCCAGTCGCAATATATTCTCCCAGCTTGGTGGGGAAACCCCCACTAATAAAATCTCTTTGAGGAGCCATGATTAAACAATGTGAGTTTTTTAAAAATTGAGGAACTTTTTCGCTGCTAATTTTACCTAAAAATTTGATTCTATTATTATATTTAGAATTTTCTACTAGAGTTTTCATACTATTAAAATATATGTCAGATTTTTTTATTGGTCCAATTAAAAATAAGTTTACATAATTATTAATTTTACAGATCTCGATAAATGATTTAATTATATTTAGGACACCATCTCTACTATAATTACCTCCACCACAATAGGCAAAATATTTGATTTTTGGGTTTTTTTTAAGTTTATCAAAGTTTTCAAAATCAACTGACATTGGTAGATGAAATATTTTTTTTTGATAATTATGAAAAAAATCTTTTAATTCATTTGTCATAACAATTAAACCGTCAAAAATTTTGTAACGTAAATTGTAGAGCCAACTGTAAAATAGGTTATTATTATTTTGAATGGGTTTTGGATATTCACTCTTTTCTTGAAAGAATTTGAATTTAACTATTTTTGATATAAACCAAGTTGCAAGAATCAAGTATAAATTATTTGAAACAATTATAACCGACTTGGGCCTATCTCTTTTTAACATATTGAAGAGCAAAAAATAACCCTTGAGTATGATAAATATTTTAGTGAGAAAAAATTTATTTTTATCCCATGTTGTATATCCGTGAACATATTTATAATGAGTATTTGAAAAAAAACCTTCATCATTTTTATTTAATTTGACATTATCAAATTCTGTAGGTTTGGCGATATAAATTTTAATTAGCTTAGAAACCCCTAATTCTTTTGTATAAGAAATAATTCTATTTGTTGCCGCCATGCCTATTGGAAATGGCTCATTTGTTACAATACCTAAATCAATCTTATTCATAATTAAAACTTAGACATTCTCAAAAAAAGTATCCGGATCAGAATCATTATAAAATTCATTAATCCAAAAAATAGTATAAAGTGTGTCATCGCCTACATTCGAAATATTGTGTGTATACCAAATAGGCATATCAACAAATGAAGGGTTACTGCCATCCATAAAAAATGATAATATTTCATTAGAACCAATTCTCCTTAGATCTATTTTCGCTTTACCGCTAATAACAGCAAATCTTTCAAACTTTCTGGTGTGAAAATGATTTCCTCTTACAACATTTGGGAACGATGTTGAAAAACTAACTTGACCTGCAGTTTGTAATTTCACGGTTTCAACAAAACTCCCCCTGCTATCAGAATGTTTTTTTAGATTGAATGGGAAAAAATCTTTATGATTAATGTAAGAGAAGTAGGTGTTAAATAGATTTTTTTCAAAATCTTTTTCCAAATTGGGAATAATACCCTTATTATAATAAGTTGAATTAAAGCTTGATAATAATTTAAGCAGCTTGGACACCTTAATTTTTTTATCACAAGGAATATAAATAGATTCATCAATTTGAGATTTCTTGTAAATTAGTTTAATCATAAACTCCACAAGATTACCAACATATATTAAAAATAATTTTGAATCATTTTTGATTACCGGTTTATCGTTATTTGTCAATTGGGAACAAAAAGTCGCTACAACAGAGTTATAATTGGGTTTACAAAATGGCCCAAAAACATTTGGAATGATTAGATTTGAATATTTAGCTTTGGCTTTTATTGCCCATTTAAAAAATATTTCATTTGCAATTTTTTTGGATTTTCCATAAGCGTTATCAAGTTTTACCTGAGTTGAGGATGAAAAAATAATATGGGGTTTTGAATTTGTTATAGTACAAGCATCAATTATTTTATTAGCCAGATCTACGTTAGTTTTGTAAAGAATTTTTTCATCTTCATGTCTGTTAACACCAGCTAAATGAAAAATGACATCACAATTTTGAACAAAGGACTCTAACTTTTGTTTGTCTTTAAAATAGCTTTTTTTAAATTCAACAATTTTAAAAAACTTATACTTATATTTTATAGTATTAATTAAATGATTTCCTATAAAACCATTATTTCCAGTTATTCCAATTTTACTTTTTTTTATCACCTAATTCCAATTTACATTTATAAAGAATTTTTTATCCCATCTAAAATCATCTTTTTTAGATTGTTCTAAATCCAAACTTGAAAAAACCATTAATGATGAATTTTTCTCAATTGCTTTGAATCCGTTAATACAGCCTCCAGGTAGTTTTAAAATCTTAGGCATTTTGTAATTTAATTCAATTGTAACAAACTCTAATTTTTTACTAACTTGGCAAAAATTATCAACCAAAGCATACTTTAACAAAAATGAACCTTTTGTAATCCAAAATGCTTTAGATTCAATTTTATGGCCTTGCCATGCTCTCAACACATCAGTAGTTTTATGATTTATGTGATAACAACGCTTATATTTAGAAATGTCAAAATCATTAGAATATGATAGTGTCCCTCTTTTGTCAACGAATATGTTGATATTTTGTATTAGTTTTTTCAAATTAATTTTGTCAGATCTATATTGTCATCGGATTTTTCTTTTAGCACATCATGTCTAATGAAAGGAAGCTTTAACAAAAGTTCCTGCATTTGACTTTGATTTAATCTGTTTGTGTTATGTGAGTTATATTCTTCAATTTCAGAAAGAATTTCTTGACCTTGAGTAAAAAATCTATTATAATTTAAATCCCTATTATCTGCAGGTATTCTATAATACTCTTTTAAATCCTCAGCTTTAGCCATATCTTCCCTATTTACAAGTGCTTCATATAACTTCTCTCCATGTCTTGTACCAATAATTTTTATTTTATTGTTTGCATTATACAAATTCAGTAGAGACTTAGCTAATACCTCTACGGTTGCAGCAGGTGCTTTTTGAACAAAAATATCACCATTTTCACCTTTACTAAATGCAAATAAAACCAGATCAACTGCATCCTCAAGTGTCATCATAAATCTTGTCATCTTTGGATCTGTTATTGTAATATGATTACCATTTTTTATTTGTTTAACAAATAAAGGTATTACTGAACCTCTAGATGCCATAACATTTCCGTAACGCGTACCACAAATAACCGTTTCAGAATTACCACTCATATCTCTTGAATTAGCAATCATAACTTTTTCCATCATGGCCTTTGAAATACCCATGGCGTTTATTGGGTATACTGCTTTATCAGTACTTAAAACAACTACTTTTTTAACTTTGTGATTAATAGCAGAATTTAATATGTTATCTGTACCAATTATATTGGTTTTGACCGCCTCCATCGGAAAAAACTCACATGAGGGAACCTGTTTCAAAGCTGCAGCATGAAAAATATAGTCAACTCCTGCAACTACTTTATCAATACTCGACGAATCTCTAACATCTCCAATAAAAAATTTTATTTTTTTATTGTTAATTCTATTTCTCATTTCATCTTGTTTTTTTTCATCTCTACTGAATATTCTTATTTCCTTAATTTCAGAATTAATGAAACGATTTAAAACCGCATTTCCAAAAGAACCAGTTCCTCCGGTTATCAAAAGAGTCTTGTTTTTAAACATTTTATTTATTTTTTAATGATTTAAATTTGTTATAGTAGTAACGTATTGAGATAAAGTATACTAACCCTGTAAACAATTTGGTTAATGCAGCTCCTGTATCCCCAAAATTGGGTATTAGAGTAATGTTAAAAATTAATAAACAAAAACCAACAATAAACGAGCAGTTTCTTAACATTTTCCCCCTACCATTTGCTCCCAAAAATCTATTATAAAAGTCTGCTAAACCATATAATACTACCCCAGCACTTACTATATAAAAAAGATTAATTACCTGATTAAACTCAGTTCCATAAAATATTTTTACAAATGGTTCAATCAATATCCAAGAAATCAAAAGGGAAATGATACTTAATGAAAAGGTAATCAATAAGATTTTATTATTTATTGAATCAATTTTAGAAAATTCTTTAAAATGGGTTGTAGCTACAGTAGTGGGAATAAATAACAGTGGAGATGCAATTGTCAAAGCTAAAGTGTAATAAGCAACTCCCGAATTATCATCTCCAAAGTAGCTAATCAATATTGTTGATAATTGTGAGAATCCGACAGCAAATATCGTTCCCATGTAAACATAAATTCCATAAGAATTATTATATGTAAATATCTCTTTGATTCTTAATTTAATTTTTTGAAATGACACTTTTAATTTAAAAAACATAAATAAGAAAACAATAAATTGTGAAAACAACCATAAATAGGTGATGAAAATTACTTTATCATGATGGTACTCTTTCACTATAAAGTATATATATAAAACTGAAATACAATAAATTAATTTTGGATAAAGTCTAGTTTTTGAGAGAATTTTAATTTCATTACTGGCTTGTAGTAAAACCTCAAAAAATTGAACAAAAATGAATACCCAGCAAAAAGGTAAAATATAAATAAAAACATCCGTTATTCCTTTTGCGTTTACATTATAATCAAATAAAGCATAGTTTAAAAGTAATATGTATATAATTGTAAATAATGCAAAAGAGATTAATAGCATGGCTCCATAATACTCTCTAATTTTTTTTTTGTCATCACAAATTGTAATTGCCCTGTTTGCCGCGTGGTATAAACCAAATGTGCAAAATGTTATCGCTAAAGAAATGACATTGACAATAAACATATAGTTACCGTAATCATTGACCCCCAAAAATCTGGCAACCAGAATACTTGAAATTATACCCAATGGAATTCCTAATATATTAACAGACATAAGTGAAACTATTTGATCTAGTTTTATATCACTTAAAAAAATTCTTAGTTTTTCTGTGTAGATTTTCATCAAATTAATCTAAATATTTATTGTAATATTTATTGTACCAATCGATGAATTCACTTACCCCTTTTTCAATAGGTGTCTTTGGTTTATAATCATAATCATTTTGTAATTTACTGACGTCAGCCCATGTTTTATTTACGTCTCCTGGTTGCATTGGGAACATCTCTTTTTTTGATTCTTTACCCAAAATATTTTCGATGGATTTTATAAAATCCATTAGCTGAACAGGGGAGCTATTACCAATATTATAAATCTTGTATAAACATTTATTTTTTGAATCTTCAAGAATCGTACTCATCACTCCGTGAGTAATATCATCAATATATGTAAAGTCCCTTGAAAGCATGCCCTTATTAAACACTTTAATTGGTTTATTATTCATTATTGCATCTGTAAACAAAAACATAGCCATATCAGGTCTCCCCCATGGTCCATACACAGTAAAAAAGCGTAATCCTATTGACTCAATATTATACAAATGACTGTATGTATGAGCCATGAGTTCATTAGATTTTTTTGTAGCTGCATATAAACTAATAGGTCTGTCGACATTAGCAGTTTCTAAAAACGGTACATGTTCGCTATTCCCATAAATACTAGAACTAGAGGCATAGACAAGTCTTTTTATATTATGTTTTTTGCAACACTCTAAAATATTGATAAAACCATTTATATTAGATTTTATATAGGCATCAGGGTTTTCTAGAGAATAACGAACCCCAGCTTGGGCAGCTAGATTACACACCACATCAAACTTAAAATCTTTAAATAATTTTGGTAACGATTCTCGGTCCTCTAAATTCATTCGTATGAATTGCATTTCATTTCCATGGGTAATGCTATTCGATATCTGATTATAAATCTCTGCACAGTTAGCTTTAATTCCTAACTGACTTAGACGTGCAAATTTTAATCGAACATTATAATATTCATTAATGTTATCCAAACCAACAACCTTGTGGCCAGATTTTAATAAAGACTCGCAGACATGATAACCAATAAAACCTGCAGCACCTGTAACTAATACGATTTTTTTTCTACTCATTAAGATCCAATCCCTTTATATACAAATCCAATATTTTCTAAAGCTTTTTTATCCAATATATTACGTCCGTCAAAAATAAAAGCTGGCTTTTGCATGTTATCGAATATACGTTGCCAATCATAGGATTTAAACTCATCCCATTCAGTTAATATACAAATGGCATGTGCTCCATATGCTGCATTGTAAGGATTATTTTCTATTTTTAGATATTTAGAATTATCTTTCTCAGATCTACTATTTAACTTATTTATGTCCGACTGAATTTGTGAAGCATTAACTTTTGGATCATAAACCTTGATAATAGCCTGTTCATCGATTAATATGTCAGCTACATAAATAGCTGCAGATTCTCTGGTGTCGTTAGTATCTTTTTTAAACGCCCAACCCAAAAAGGTAATGGTTTTTCCGCTTACTGTACTGTAAAGAGATCTAATGATATTCTTGGCAAAGCGGTTGCGCTGATGGTTGTTCATTAAAATGACTTGATTCCAATATTCAGCCACTTCATTAAGGCCAAGGGACTTTGCAATATATACTAAATTTAGAATGTCTTTTTGAAAACAAGAACCTCCAAAACCTACAGAAACTCTCAAAAACTTTGGACCAATTCGACTATCCATCCCAATTGCTTTAGCAACCTCTTGAACATTTGCTCCTGTAACTTCACAAATCTCAGATAATGAGTTAATTGAAGAGATCCGCTGTGCTAAAAAGGCATTAGCCGTTAGTTTAGAAAGTTCTGATGACCAAACATTAGTGGTAAGGATATTTTCTTTTGGCACCCAACTAGAATATATTTTTACCAGAGAGTTTATGGCATCTTGACCTTCAGAGGTGTGATGTTCTCCGCCGATTAGCACCCTATCCGGAACAGCTAAGTCGCGCATTGCGGTACCCTCTGCTAAAAACTCTGGATTGGAAAGAATTTGAAAATTGACTCCGTTTCCGGTATTTTCTAAAATATTTTGGATTGCCTCAGCAGTTCTTACGGGAAGAGTTGACTTTTCTACTACAATTTTATCTGAACTAGCGACTTTTGCAATTTGACGGGCACAAAGCTCTACATATTTTAAATCTGCAGCCATACCCTTGCCAGTTCCATAAGTTTTAGTTGGAGTGTTAACAGAAATAAAAATCATTTCTGATTCATCAATGGCTTTATCAACGTCAGTGGAGAAAAATAAGTTTCGTCCTCGAGCCTCAGCTACAACTTCAGCAAGTCCAGGTTCATATATAGGAAGCTTATTTAAATCTTTCGAGTTCCAATCGGCTATGCGCTGAACATTTAGATCAACTACAGTTACTTTAATATCAGGATTTTTCTGTGCAATCACAGACATTGTAGGTCCTCCAACATACCCTGCTCCAATACAACATATAGATTTAATTTTCATATTTAATTTTTATTAAATAATTCTAAGTCCGATTTCATCATATCATTAACTAAACTATCAAAATCATACTCAGGAAACCAACCTAATTTTTCTTTAGCTTTTGTTGGGTCTCCGATTAGATAATCTACTTCTGTCGGTCGATAATAATTAGAGTCAATTGAAAGCACTTCTTTACCAATATTTAAAAGATATTTATCATTATTACAAGCTTTTACAATTGCCTTCTCGCCTATTCCAGTTCCCCTAAATTCTAGTTCAATACCAACATATTCAAAAGCCTTAATAACCATTTCTCTTACCGATTTTGAGACACCTGAAGCTATAACCCAATCTTCAGCCTTTTTAGCTTGAAGAATCATCCACATCACACGCACATAGTCTTTAGCATGACCCCAATCCCTTTTGGCATCAAGATTTCCCAAATAAAACTTATCTTTTTGACCAAGTGCGATACGTGCTACAGCTCGGGTTATTTTACGGGTTACAAAAGTTTCTCCTCGTCTTGGTGATTCATGATTAAATAAAATTCCGTTACAAGCAAACATATTATATGCCTCTCGATAATTTTTGGTTATCCAAAATGCGTATGTTTTTGCTACACCATATGGTGATCTTGGGTAGAATGGTGAATTTTCGTCATAAAAACCTTTTATATTTTTATTTTCTTGCATTCCACCATAAAGCTCTGAAGTAGAAGCTTGATAAATTTTGGTTTTTTTCTCTAAACCTAATAGTCTAACTGCTTCTAAAACTCTTAACGTTCCTAATGCATCGACCTGTCCAACATATTCGGGGATATCAAAAGATACTTTAACATGGGACATTGCTCCAAGATTATAAATCTCGTCAGGTTGACATTCTTTGATTATTTTAGTGATATTCAAAGAATCTGTTAAATCTCCATAATGTAATTTAAATTTGGGTTTTGGATCGTGCGGATCTTGATAAATATGATCAATTCGATCAGTGTTAAAGGAAGATGCTCTTCTCTTAATACCATGAACTTCATATCCTTTTTCAAGTAATAATTCTGCTAAGTAAGAACCATCTTGCCCGGTTATTCCAGTTATCAGCGCTGTTTTCATAATTTTACTTCTTTAAAATTGTCTATATTTTCTAAAAACCAAGAGTAAGTTCTTTGAATCCCTTCTTCTAATTCTGTGTTGTATCTCCAACCCAAGGATTTCATTTTAGAGACATCCATTAGTTTTCTTGGTGTACCATCTGGTTTATTTAAATCCCAAATGATATCACCTTTATGGCCAGTAATTTTTTGTATGATTTTTGATAATTCTTTAATTGTAACATCTTTACCAGTTCCAACATTATAAAGATGTTCTGGTAATTTATTTTCTAGGGCATAAACAACAGCATCTGCGAGATCATCAACAAATAAAAATTCTCGCTTGGGGTTTCCTGAACCCCAAAGATTTACTGCGCTGTGATTATTTTCTTTAGCAATGTGAAATTTTCGGATCATAGCAGGTAGAACGTGAGAAGAACGTAAATCAAAGTTATCGTTAAATCCATATAAATTTGTAGGCATCAAACTTACATAGTCCTTTGCATATTGTTTACGTATAGACTCACAGGCTTTTACCCCAGATATTTTGGCAAGTGCATACCATTCGTTTGTTGGTTCAAGTGAATCTGTAAGCAAATAATCTTCCCTAAGTGGTTGAGGAGCAAATTTTGGATATATACAAGAACTTCCTAAAAAAATAAATTTCTCAACATCTTTTTTAAAAGCTCCATCTATTAGATTATTTTGGATTAACATGTTTTCCATCAAAAATTGATAGGGATAATCATTATTAGCTAAAATACCTCCCACTTTGGCAGCAGCATCAATAACTACCTCAGGATTTTCTTTATTGAAGAAATCAGTGACAGCTGATTGGTTTGTTAAATCTAGATCTTGTCTTTTTTTTCCAATCAAGTTAGAATAACCTTTATTTTCTAAAGCTCTCCAAACCGCTGAACCTACCATTCCAAGGTGTCCTGCAACATATATTTTTAAATTCTTATTCATTTATGATATTAAAATTTTCTTTAAGTGCGTCTACCCAATATGGTATATCAAATTTATATTTATTTTCAATTTTTGAAGTAGATAAAACCGAATAGTTAGGTCTATTTACTGTACTTTTATAATTATCACTGTGAACTGGGATCAAAAGTGTTTTAATATTATTTATTTTAAATGTTTTTTTTGCAAACTCATACCAACTACAAGATCCTTTATTAGAAAAATGAAATAATTCTACATTACTATTTTTAATTTTCGGTAAAATTTTCAAGATAGCTCTGGCTAAATCTTTAGCATTAGTTGGAGACCCTATTTGATCAGAAATCACATTGATTTTTTTATTTGTTTTTGATAATTCAATTATTCTATTCACAAAGTTGTTACCAAATCTGGAGAAAAGCCAAGATGTTCTGATGATCATAGAATCATTTGGACTAATATTTTTAATAGCTAATTCCCCTTTTAATTTAGTTTTTCCATAAACAGTTTGGGGATTTGTATCATCTGATTCAACATAGGGACTATTTTTTAGCCCGTCAAAAACATAATCCGTAGATATGTGTATTAGATTAACATTATTATCTTTTGCAACCTGAGCCAAATTTGCAACTGCCAAGTGATTAATCGCATCTGCTAATATTTGTTCTTTTTCTGCTTTGTCAACAGACGTATATGCAGCACAATTAATTATCATATCTATTTCTTCTTTCATTACATATTCTTTCACTCTTTTATGATCTGTAATATCAAGCTCTTTTGAGCTGGTAAAGATGAAATTAAAATCTGTATCATAATTTAATAATGATTTCAGCTCCATACCTAACTGTCCGTTTCCACCAGTTACTAAAATGTTACGCATTCTCATTAATTTTAAAATATTTTACTTGACTAAACAATGGAAGATTAGAATCTTTTTTTGATAATATAATTTCTGTTGGCTGCAACTTCCAGTCAATACCTAATTGTGGATCGTTGAAAGCTATACCCTTTTCGCTTTCTGGAAAATAATAATTATCGACTTTGTATAAAAATTTAGTTTCATCTTTTAAGACAATAAATCCGTGTGCAAACCCTGGAGGAATGAATAATTGTTTTTTATTTTCAGCACTAAGTTCTACTGAAATATGTTCCCCAAAAGTAATAGAGTCCTTTCTAAGGTCGACTACAACATCCAACACTGCACCATTAGTAACCCTAACTAGTTTTGTTTGTGAATATGGATTTAATTGATAATGTAAGCCTCTTAAAACTCCGTAGGAAGATTTTGTTTCATTTTCTTGACAGAAATTTACAGACCTACCCAAAAATGATTCCAATTCATTGTGCTTATAGATCTCCGAGAAATAACCACGCTTATCATTATGAACTGAAGGTTCACATAAAATAATATCGGGTATTTCTAATCTTTTAAAGTGCATTAAAATTCCTTTGAGCGTTGCATTAAATATTTTCCATAACTACTATTTCCCAATCGCTTTGCAATATTTATTAGATGAGATTTAGATATATAACCCATTTTACAGGCAATAACTTCTAAGCATGCAACTTTGAAACCTTGCCTGGCCTCGACAGTTTTGATATAATTTGATGCTTCGATTAATGAATCATGAGTTCCTGTGTCCAACCATGTAAATCCTCTCCCCATAAGCTCTACCTCTAGTTGTTTACGTTTTAAATATTCATTATTAATTGTAGTAATTTCAAGCTCTCCTCGTTTACTGGGAGTGACTTTTTTAGCAATATTTACTACAGAATTCGGATAAAAATATAAGCCAACCACGGCATGATTTCCTTTAGGATTTTCAGGTTTCTCTTCGATTGATAAAACCTTGCCATTAGTGCTAAATTCAACAACACCATAACGTTTTGCATCTATCATGTAATATCCAAAAACGGTCGCTTTTTTATGTTCTTTTACATTTTTAACAGCTTTCATCAATAAATTTGAAAAACCATGACCGTTGAATATATTATCTCCCAAAATCATACAAACATCATCATCAGCAATGAACTCCTCGCCGATAATGAAGGCCTGAGCCAAACCATCGGGTTTAGGTTGCTCTTTATATGAAAGTGAAATTCCAAAATCTTCACCATTCCCAAGGAGACGCTCAAAGTTTGGTAAATCCTCCGGAGTAGATATAATTAAAATTTCTCTAATCCCAGAAAGAATCAGCACTGACAAGGGGTAATATATCATAGGCTTATCATAAACAGGTAACAACTGCTTTGATGTTCCTTTGGTAATAGGATATAACCTAGTGCCAGCTCCACCTGCTAATATTATCCCTTTCATTGATTTTTATAATTTTTTGCATAATAACTTCTGTAATCTCCAGTAGTAACGTTATCAAGCCATTTTTTATTTTTGAGGTACCAATCAATAGTCTTGCATATTCCATCATCGAAAGAAAAAGATGGTGTCCAGCCCAAATTTTTTTTAATCTTTGTTGCATCTATAGCATAACGCAGGTCATGTCCAGGCCTATCTTTTGTAAATTTTATCAATTTTTCACTTGTACCTAACTCTCGACCTAGTTTTAAATCCATTTTTTTACATATTAGCTTTGCAAGATCTATATTTTTATATTCATTATAACCTCCAATATTATAAGTCTCATTATTATTTCCTTTGTGAAATATTAAATCAATAGCAATAATATGATCAATTACATATATCCAGTCTCTGATATTTAAACCTTCTCCATAAACAGGCAGCGTTTTGTTATTCAAGATATTATTTATTAATAAAGGAATTAGTTTTTCAGGAAATTGATTTGGGCCATAATTATTAGAACAACAGCTGATTACATATGGCATTTCATAGGTTTGGCCATAA
>MDTD01138097.1_pt1 | contig 15341 bp, 11 predicted proteins | sample 811221 | NCBI WGS metagenome assembly MDTD01 (sample SAMN05326646, study PRJNA326480) | marine metagenome | isolation source: seawater | place: Pacific Ocean: South West | collected 2011
AGAAGACGGGCTGGAAGCCCGTCCCACCAGGAAATGATTCTGAGAAGCCGATCGTAGCAGCCCCCTACGCTTTGCCGTGGTGATCGATCCCTCGCAGCACAGCCTCCCCGACCCCATGGGCCTGACGCACGCCCAGTGGCTCGATGCCTGCGCCCACCTGCCTGGGGGCAGGGCCGAGGCGAGCCTCGCCTACAAGAAGCTCATGCGCGAGGCTGACAGCTCGCTCCTGCCCGAGCCCTACCAGAGCCGCTTTCCCTGGCTGCCGGTCGTGGGCGAGCAGCGGTCGATGGGCCCCGAGGCCGAGGGCGAAACGGTCAAGGTGCTCACCGAAGTCCCCGCCCGAGCCGAGGGCGCGAGCCACGCCGAGAAGAAGGCCTACGAAGAAGGCCGGATGCTGCCCGTCGAATCCGTCGTCATCCCGATGCTGGGGAGCACCGGCAAGCTCACGCACACGCTCTGCGTCTCGAGTCAGGTCGGCTGCGCGATGGGCTGCGAGTTCTGCGAGACCGCGCAGATGGGCCTCGTCCGGAACCTCACCGCGGCCGAGATCGTCGCCCAGTGGCACACCGCCCAGTTCACGCACTGCCGGAACACCGGCAAGACGATCAAGAACATCGTCTTCATGGGCATGGGCGAGCCGCTGGACAACCTCGACAATGTGCTCCAGGCGATCAGCGTGCTGACGGACAACAACGGGCCGGGCATCTCGCCCCGGGGCGTCACCGTCAGCACCGTCGGACGCGTCGACGGCCTCCGCAGACTCCGCGAGCAATGCACCAAAGAAGGCTGGCGGCGCCTCGGCATCGCCATCAGCGTCAACGCGCCCAACGACCGGGTCCGCAACGAGATCATGCCCATCAACCGCAAGTGGAACATGGCCGAGCTTCAGGAGGTCCTCATCGACTTCCCCCGCTCGGGCAACGTGCCGATCATGATCGAGTACGTGCTGATCCCGGGTGTGAACGACGCCGACGAACACGCCGACGAATTGGTCGAGTTCGTGCGCCCCCTGCACTGCGCGGTGAACATCATCCCCTACAACCCCCGCCGCGACTCGTCCTGGCCCGCGCCGGAAGAAGCGGACGTGGAGCGATTCGCCAATCGCGTGAAATCTGCGGGCGTGTTCACCAAACGACGCAGAACCAAGGGACGCGACCAGATGGCCGCCTGCGGCCAGCTCGGCACGCAGCACATCCGTGGGCGCAAAATGGTCGACATCACCACGGGCAAGACGGACTAAAGCTTTGCAGAAAGCACTCAAATGGATCCGATCGCATTGGCGACTCTCGCTTGCGATCTACGCCGCGCTGGTTGTGCTCCAACTGGTACTCGAAAACGATCAGTGGCACTTCCGGTACAAGGTGCTCCAGAATATGGAGGCCCAGTACGGCGCGCTGACGATCGACAGAATCCCCTCGACGAGCATCTCAACACTCCGTCGCAACCTTGACGACATCCCGTATCTCGACACACACCCTGACAGCAAATCGAGCAAGCCACCGGTCATCCTGCTCCACGGCACGCCCGGCTCGTCCATCGGTTTCAACGACCTTGGGCCGGAGTTCTCGAACCACCAGCGCCGCGCGATCTGGTTCGACCTGCCCGGGTTCGCCGCGATGGGCGGGCCCCGATCACGAGCCTTCTCGGATCTTTCATCAAAGACCTACGCCGAGTATGTGCTGGCTGTCATGGACGAGCTCGACATCGAACGAGCCCACATCGTCGGCTGGTCCAATGGCGGGGCTGTCGCGCTGAACATGGCCGACACGCACCCCGATCGCGTCGCATCCATCACCCTTCTTGCTGCCGTCGGTGCGCAAGAAACCGAGGGTTCAGGGAGCCACTTCTTCGAACACACCAAGTACGCCCTCGGCGGCATATTCAGTGTGTGGCTTCCTCGTGTCGTGCCGCCGTTCGCACTGATCCCGCTCGACGAGCGAGAATCCTTCATCCGGAATTTCTCGGACACCGACCAGCGCCCCCTCGCAGAAATCATGCGGAAGCTGCAAACACCCACACTCATCCTCCACGGCCGCGACGACTTCCTCACCGCCGACTGGGCCGCCGAGTACCACCACGAGCTCATGCCCACCAGCACGCTCGTCATGACGCCCCACGACCACTTCATGCCCTTCCTTGCGCCCAAGGAAACCGCCGAGCACATCGAGAACTACATCGCGCGGTTCGACGACCCGAATGCCATCCCCGTGCGCGAGACGATCGACCTTGCACCACGGCGTACGCCCTTCGGTGATCTCGGCGGCTCATTCCTCCACTGGGTCCACTTCGGGCCGTGGTGGGTGATGGTGCTCTTCGTTGCGGGCGCTTCGCTCGTCCTCCGCCGAATCGGGCAGGCGTGGGTCGTCGTCCTCATGGGCGCGACGGAGCTGGACATCGGCGTCGCGTGGGTCGGGCTCACGCTGGCGATCGTGATCTCCATGATCCTGCGCCACACACTGACTGACTGGCGCGCGTGGGTCGGCTCGGTGCTCCGGCCGGGCGTGATGCTCGGGGCCGGGTTCTTCCTCACACAACTCGCCTTCCGCCCACTCGGGCTGGCGCTCGGCGAGGTTGGCTGGGTGCTTTCCGTCCTTATCATGGCGCTCCTCATCGAGATCAACATCCGACCCCTCACCCGGATAGGTCGGCTCGGCCTGATCACCCAGTGGAAGCATCTGCGCCACCACGAATGGTGGCCAACCTGGGCGCTGCACCTGCCCTCGATCCCCATCTTTCTCGCAGCCGCCATCAAACACCGACACCCGCTCGTCTTCACCTGCTGCAACCCGGGCATCGACCAGGGCGGCGGGTTCGCGGGCGAGAGCAAAGTCGACATCCTCCGAGGACTCCTCCACGCGGGCGATGAAACGGTCCTCTTCGGCGACCTCGTCGATACCGGCCCAAAGCACCAGATCCGTGCGCAGAAAGCGTGCGACCTCATCGCAAACGAACCCCGCCTCGGCGGCTTCCCGATCATCCTCAAACCCAATCAGGGCGAGAACGGCCGCGGGCTCAAGCTCTGCCGAAACGAAGCCGACGTCCACGCCTACTTCGAGCACACACCCGCCGGCGTCATACTGCAAAAATTCCACCCCGGCCCGCACGAGCTCGGCGTTTTCTGGGTGCGCGATCCGCACAAGGACTCGGGGCTCGAAGGACGCGTCTTCTCGATCTGCCGAAAGGAATTCCCCGAGCTCGAGTGCGACGGCAAACGCACACTCGGCAGGCTCATCGACGACCACCCGCGCTTCCGCCTGCAGCGCGAAGTCTTCCGCACACGCTTTGCGGACCGCCTGGATGACGTGCCGGAGGCGGGCACCACCATCCGGCTCTCGCCCGCGGGCAACCACAAACAGGGCGCGATCTTCCGCGATGCGCCGGAACTCCTGACCCCCGAGCTCGAAGCCGAGATCGACCGCGTAGCCGCCGCATTCAAAGGCCCAAACGGCGGGCCGATCGACTTCGGGCGCTTCGACGTCCGCTACGAATGCGAAGTAAGCCTCCGCGCCGGACGCGGGCTAGCGATCATCGAGCTCAACGGCGTCACGAGCGAGACCATCAACATCTACGACCCGAACCTCTCCGTCTGGTTCGCATGGGCCATCCTGCGCAAGCAATGGAAAATCGCCTGCGACCTCGGCGGGTGGCGCAAGGCCCAGGGCGTCAAACCCATGGGCGTTTTCGCCCTCCTCTTCGGCACGCGGGACCACCTCAAGAACAGGCGGTCCTACGCCTCGGCTTCCTGAGCGACCAGCGAGGACGTCTCATAGATGCGCACGACCTTGTCGTTGCACCCGAGCGCGACGCGCCGGCCGTCGTCGCTCACCGCGATCGTGTGGATCTTGAAATCCCCCACCCGCAGGATCGTCATCGCGGGCCTGTCCTCCGTGTCGATCAGATACAGCCTGCGGTTGGTCGCACGTGCCAGCAGGCGGGTGGTGTCAATCGGGCATGCCTCTTCTATCTGCTTGCGCAGCTTGATGAGGCCGCTGACCTTCTCGCCCTCTTCGGTCCAGAGGCGCATGTTCTGGTTCTCACCGATCGTGGCGATCAGCCCCCCCGGCATGCGCACAAGGCCGCGCACACCGGCCAGATGCGCCGTTCGCTTCACGACCGGCTTTTTGCTGCCCGGTTCGAGAATGAGCAGCTTGGAGTTCATCCCCGCAACGATGCGCCCGCTCGGGAGGCACACCAACCGCGAACGCTCGCTCATGGCGAACTTCCACTCGGCGATTTTCTCACCCGTGTGGATGTCGTGCGCGTACACACGGTGGTTGTGCGCGATCATCGCGACATAGCTCGCGTCGGGCGCGACATCGGCGCTGGCGTAGTGGTGCGCCTGGGCCGATGCGCTCGACGCGAGCATGGGCAGCAGCGCCCAGAACCCCCCCGCTGCCATCGGGACGAAGCTCAGGCCCGTGCCGATCGAGTTCAAGACCCGGGCCGCCACGTTCCGCGCCTCGGCACGATCCTCGTGCGCGGGGATGTGCGCGACGACCTCCTCCTCGGCGAGATCGAGCACCTGCGCCCCCTGCTCGGACCAGACCAAAAGCCCGCCCTCGTCGGGCCAGAACCGAGAGCCGATCACCTTCGTGCCCGACTCCACCACGTGCACGGGCTCATCGGGTTTGTGCAGATCCCAGACCGTCAGCGCCCGCCTGGCTTCCGCGGCGAGCAGCACATCGTCACTGCCCGGCGCATAGGCGAGGACATCGATTCCCTTGCGAAACTTCGGGAGCGTGACAATCGGGCTGGGCGGCTCGCGGGCCGTCATGGCTGGAGACGCGTCACCTGCCAGGGGCCACCACTGAACCCATCGCCCTCGGGCGTCAGCTCACGCGTCCACACGGCCCGGTCATGAAACCGCCCCTTGCCACCGATCCAGAGTTCGACCCGCGTGGCCCAGATGCGGTAGCCCCCCCAGTGTTCCGGGCGGGGGATGGTGATATTCCGCCCCTCCACGTCGTTCATGATCGTGTCCACACCCACGCCGAAACGCTCCATCACCTCGGCGTACTGCATGAGCAGATCCTCGCGGGAGGTGATGGGCTCGGACTGGTGGCTTGCCCAAGCGCCGAGCCGGCTGATCAGCGCCCGCGAGGCGAAGTAGGCGTCGCTCTCCTCGGGCGGGCTCTTGACCACATGCCCCTCGATGCAGGCCTGTCGGTGCAGGATGCTCCAGTGGAAACCCGCAGCGGCTTTCGGGTTGGCAGCGAGCTGCCTCGCCTTGCGGCCGTTGTAATTGGTATAGAAGCAGATCCAGCCGGCGCTGAGGTCCATGCCCTTGCAATAGACAATGCGATTGCTCGGCATGCCCGACTCGCCGAGGGTCGCCAGGGCCATGGCGTTGGGGTGTACCTCGATGGGCTTGCCCTCGTCGCCCGTGTGGGCCTCGTCCCACCACGCTTTGAATATGTCCCAGGGGTGGTCGGGGAGATCCTCGGGGAGCGTGCCGCCCGAACTGAACGGATCGCCGAATGGGTCGTTCTGGGTCATGTGGAAGGGTACACCTAACTCAGCATGTGCACACACTGTCAATTGGGCGTCAAAACAACCCGCTTATATGCGACGAAACACGGAGTTTGTCTTTCGTTTGCATTTTTTATACGACAGGTTGTTCTGCACGAATCCACGAGGAAAAACGATTCTTTTGGCCACCAAGGACTTTCGTTCAACGCTCGTATAAGCTGGCCTCCCACAGGCGTCGAGTAACGCACCTTCACGGTCGCGACTCGTACAGAGAGAGGCGAGGACAGCATTCGGTGAGTGATCAGGGACGATCCAAACGCGGCGGGAAGGACCAGAAGGTCCTGATGAGCATCGAGAAGCTCTTCGACCGTCTGCCCCCGCACTCGCTCGAGTCGGAGATGAGCCTGCTCGGGTCGATGATCCTCGACCCGGCCGTGATCGCCGACGTCCTGCCGCACGTCTCGACGGACGAGATGTTCTACTCCGCGGCTCACGGGGCGATCTTCAAGGAGATCATCGGGCTCTACGAGCAGCACCAGTCGGGCGACCTGGTCATGCTGGTCGACCGCCTGCGCGATCGGCATGTGCTCAAGGACATCGGGGGCGAGGAGTACCTGGTCAAGCTGGCCGAGGCGGTGCCCGCGGCGACGAGTGCGCCGTACTACGCCCGCATGGTGGCCGACAAGCACCGCCTGCGCAAACTGATCGACGCGGCGGGGCAGATCCTCTACGACGCGTACCACCCGACCGACGACTCGGCGAGTGTGAACGAGGTGGTCGACAAGGCCGAGGGCCGGATCTTCGCCATCGCTGAGCAGGCCCAGTCCAACGATGCGCAGGCGCTCGGCGAACTGCTCCAGCAGGAGATCGAGCGCCTCGAATCCATCGAGGGCAAGGGCGTCAGCGGCATCCCCACGGGCTACCACGCGCTCGACGACAAGCTCAGCGGCCTGCACCCGGGTGAGATGATCATCGTCGCCGCCCGACCCTCGATGGGTAAGACCGCGCTGGCGCTGAACATCGCCGAGCAGATCGCCTTCGGCGGCGCCACCGCGGGAGAGAAGGCCAAGGGCGAGAAGGTGGGCGTCGCGTTCTTCAGCCTGGAAATGTCCAAGGAAGCCGTGACGAGCCGACTGCTGTCGGCCAAGTCGGGTGTGGACAGCCACAAGATGCGTACCGGTGCGTTCACCGAGACGGACTTCCAGAAACTCATCCGCGCCGCGGGCGAGATGGGCGATGCGCCGATCTTCATCGACGACACACCCAACCTGACGGTGCTGGGCCTGCGCGCCCGGGCACGAAGACTCGTGCGCCGTCACGACGTGCGATGCATCGTGATCGACTACCTCCAGCTACTGAGTTCGCCGACAGCGGCACGCGAGAGCAGGCAGGTGGAGGTCTCCGAGATCTCGCGTGGCATCAAGTCGCTGGCGCGTGAGCTCGACCTGCCCGTGATCTGCCTGGCGCAGCTCAACCGTGGCGCGACGCAGCGCGAGGGCAACACGCCCCGCCTCAGCGACCTGCGTGAATCGGGCTCCATCGAGCAGGACGCCGACGTCGTGCTGCTGCTGCACCGCGAGGCGTACTACCACATCGGCGACACCGAGTGGGAGATGGAGAACGAGGACAAGAAGGACCTGGCCGAGCTCATCATCGCCAAGCAGCGCAACGGCCCGACGGGCACGATCGAGCTGACCTGGGACCGCGGCACGACGCGCTTCAAGAACCAGGACAAGAACTACTACGACGACGGGGGCGGCTACTCATCGCAGAGCTTCGCCCAGATCCCCGCGGGACCCGTCGAGTACACGCCGCCGCCCATCGCGGACGTGGAACCCAAGCCCCTGACAAACCCGGGCCAGCCGGCTGGGTTCAGCTCGTTCGGTAACCGCGCCAAGACGGGCCCGGCCGAGGACCACCGCGACGGCGGCGGGCCGACAGAGTTCGACACGGACGAATTCGAGGGCGACGAGGACGCGCCGTTCTGATTCTCGGTGCCACTACCCACCTCCGATGGGTAGTGCCCGAAACCTTGGCTGATGCGCATACGAGCACCACGCATCAGAGATGCGTGGTGGCACCGGGCCCCTCGTCCGTCCGCTGCGCGGACACCTACTCCCCAGAGGGGAGAAGGAGCGGAGACTTTCTTAGTGGATCGCCTTGAACGTTCGGCCCCAGCGCGGTGACCAGCCGTCGAGGCTGAACGCGACGGCGAAGGCCTCGCCGTGGATGCGGTCGATATCCATGAAGTCGACGCGCGTGCCGTACTCGGACGGGGGCATGTTCCACGCGCGGCTGTCCTTGGAGTTGTCGCGGTTGTCGCCGATGATGACGTACTGATCCTCGGGCACTTCCTGCTCGGGGAAGTTGCGGATGCTCTGCGGGTTCTTCTTCTCAAACATCACGTAGTGCCCGTCGCCCTCGACGGCCTCCGTGAAGAAGTCCATCTCCGTCCTCACGACAGGATCCAGAGCGGGGAACTCGGACGGGTCGACCGCTTCGTAGTCGGGCTCCTGGCCGTTGATCCAGAGTCGGCCGTTCTTCATCTCGATCGTGTCACCCGGGACGGCGACGACGCGTTTGACGAGCCGCACCTCATCGCCCTGATCGGGCGAATAGCAGACGACCAGGTCGCCACGCTCCGGGCGTCCCCACTGGGCGATCCACGTTTCCTTGGTGAACGGGACGCGCAGACCGTAGGTGAACTTCTTCACAGCGATGCGGTCGCCGGTCATGATGGTGGGCTCCATCGAGCCGCTGGGCACGTCGAACCAGTCGAACGCGGTCAATCGGAAGACACCCATGATGATGAAGATGGTGCCGAGCGGGCGGATCCACTCGCCCCAGATGTAGCCCGTGAAGGAGTCGTACTTCTTCTTCTCTTTCTTCTTGCGCTTTTTGGGTTCGGGCTGCTGATTGGGAGCGGCGCGCGGCGGGAGCGATGAGCCGGCCTTGGGCTGCTGGGCTGCCTGCGATTCGGGGGCCTGATCGTTCGGCTTGGTGTCCTCGGGCATCACGTCGGCTCCTGTTGGTCTGGTCGGGGCAAAGGGTAGCCCGATTCCCCGGGAATCAGATTCTTGGGATTCAGTCCCCGAAGCTTGTGTAGACGGCTCTGGCCGCGGCGATCATCGGGTGATCGGGCGGGACGAGCCGCTGCTTGTCGGCTGCCGAGGTGATATCGACGTCCGTCAGCTTGCCCTCCTGCATCACGACCAGCCTGTTCTTCGCGCCGGCTTTGAGCAACTCCATCGCGTGGTGCCCGAACTGCGTGGCCAGCACGCGGTCGGCGGCCACGGGTGTGCCACCCCGCTGCACATGCCCGAGCACGACGTACCGGCTCTCGATGCCGGTCATGTCTTCGATCTGATCGGCGACCCACTTGCCCACGCCGCCCAGACGGATCGGGTCGGGGCTGGTCGGGTCGACTCGTTCGACGAGCTGCTTGCCCCCCTTGGGGCGGGCGCCCTCGGAGCAGCAGATGATCGTGAACCGCTTGCCGTGCTGGGAGCGCTGCTCGCAGACACGGGCCACCTTCTCAAGATCGAACTCGATCTCGGGCAGGAGGATGACGTCCGATCCCGAGGCGACGCCCGCGTGCAGAGCGATCCAGCCCGCGTTGCGCCCCATGACCTCCACCACCATCACTCGGTGGTGGCTCGCGGCGGTCGTGTGAACACGGTCGAGTGCCTCGGTGGCGATGCTGACCGCGGTCGCGAACCCGAAGGTGATGTCCGAGCCCCAGAGGTCGTTGTCGATGGTCTTAGGGACCCCGATGCAGTTGATGCCGCGCTCGGTAAAGGGCTTGGCCGCCGACATGGTGCCGTCGCCCCCGATGCAGACCAGTGCCTGGAGCCCGTGGATCTCCATGTGCGTCATGCAGACGTCGGTGAGGTCCTTGAAGTTGGGCGAGCCGTCGGGCAGTGTGCCGACTGGGTATTTCTGTGGGTTGGCTTTGTTGGACGAGCCGAGGATGGTGCCGCCGTAGGTGAGAATGTTGGAGACGTCGTTCTTGTCGAGGGGTTTGACGCGGTCCTCGATGAGGCCGAGGAACCCGTCCTCGATGCCCAGAACGTCGATATCGTGATAAATGGCGTCCTTGACGACGGCCCGGATGACCGCGTTGAGGCCCGGGCAGTCACCGCCGCCCGTGAGAACACCAATCCTGGTAGGGTGCTTTTCCATGCTTGGCTTAGGTATCGGCACGATGGGCCTGATTTGGGTGCAATCCGTGGGGCCTGGCTGCGTTCCTCTCCGGATAAGGCCCCAAACAGGGCCCGGAACGACACCCGATAGCCGATGATTGGGTACAACCGCTCGCGGAGGGAATGACCATGAAAGCCACGACCCCGATTCTATCGGTGACCCTGCTCGTCCTCGTCGCGGGCACGGTGGCCTCGCAGCTCGACTTCTTCGGCAGTAAATCGGGGAAGGCTCAGGAAGCCTCCGCACCCATCCTTGAGACCCCCGAGCCCGAGCCCGTCGTGATCCGCCAGAGGCCCCAGGCCGAACGACCGATCGCCGAACGCCCCGCCCGTGAGCCGGGCGAGCAGCGCGAGGGCCGACGCTCAAGGCGTGGCGACCGCGAGGAGATGACCGAAGAAGAGCGCGAGGCCCGACGCGAAGAGGCGCGTCAGGAGATGCTCAGCCGGTTCGACACCGACGACGACGGGGAACTCAATGAGGCCGAGATGCAGGCCGCCCGCGAGGCCCGTCGCGAACGCATGGAAGAGATGCGCCGCCAGCAGCGCGAGCGGATGCGCCAGGCGATGCTCGAACGCTACGACGCCGACGGCAACGGCGAGCTCGACGATGCCGAACGCGAAGCCGCCCGCGCCGAGGCCGAGAAGCGCCGACAGGATCTCATCCAGCAGTTCGACATCGACGGCGACGGCGAGCTCACCGGCGACGAACGCACAGCCGTCCGGGAGCACTTCCGTCAGGAACGCGAGAACCGCCGGATGGACGTCAACGGCGACGGGGTGGTCGACGATCTCGACATTCAGGCCGCCATCAACCGGGTCTCCGGCGAGCAGCGCCTCCACGATTTCAACCGCGACGGCTTCCAAGACGCTAACGACGTGAACGAGCTGATCCGACGGATCCAGAACGACGGCGATCAGTAAACCGTCACCTTTGCAGCTCGGGCGATGCCCCGTATTCAGACACGGTTATCCGCTTAAACGCTCGCGAGTCCGTGTGTCGCCTGCTTGTGCAATGCAATGACCGAGCACGATTTCATAATGCACATATGTCCACGCAGCGCAGCACCAAGGACGTTTCCGTAAGGAAATGCCCCGAGAATTGAGCACAGACTCAACCCGATCGCTTGCTCATCTGAGGGGGGTGGTGGCGCAGTCCGACCCTGTCAAGCTTGCGTCTTTTGCGCGATATAGATTTCGACACACATATCTAGAATGAATAGCCGAGATTTGACTCAGACGTGTGTTGAAATCAACCTGAGGTTGAGTCATGAACTTACCAGCTGACACGGTAGCCGAACTACGGGCAATCGCCCAAAGTCTTGATTCACATCAACCCAACAGCGCCAAACTCCGTCGACGGCACATCAGACTATCGGACCCAACAATCAACGTGCGCGCAAAGGTCCCCGGCGGCATGGGCGGGAGCGACCTCGAACGCAACGTCGCGCTCATCGACATCAGCTCCGGCGGCTTGCAGATCATCTGGCTCGCCTTTGTGCACGCGGGCACAGATTTCTCAATCCAACTCCAACGCCAGGGCGGACCCCTGATCGAGGTTGAAGCAACGTCGGTGTGGTGCAAGCACCTGCGCAACCGCTTCCACGCGGTGGGGCTCCAGACCAAGAGCACACTCCAGCTCCACGAGATCGTCAGCCAGCAGGTCTGGCTCGAGGCGTGTGCCAAGAACCCCGAGCTCCAGCACCCAGTCAGCGGCCGGCTGGCCATCTACGGCGAGAACGAGCTCATGGTGCAGTCCGCAGTGTTCCAGACCCAGGACTCGGGCCTGACGACTCAGGTGGTCGATTCCCGCGGCGAGCTGATGGATCTTATCGAGCGGGGCGAGATCGACATGCTTGTCTTCGACGCGGACCCCGAATCACTCGACGCGACCGAGTTCATCTCGGCGTGCCGAAACCGTGCCTTCAACGGCCCGCTGATTCTGATGTCGCTCGACACCGAGGCGGAATACCTCGCCAAGATGGATCCGCTGCACCGCTCACGGTTCGTGCAGTTGCCCATGGGCACCAACGCGATCGTGGCCGCGATCAGGGACGTGATCCGCACGCACCCGGACTGCCTCCTCAATACCGGCGAGATCTACTCGCAATCGCCCATGACACTCCACCGGGACGCATCGCTCAAACGCTTCATCTCGCTCGCCAAGTCGATGTGCGAAGAAGCCAGCACAGCGATGGATATCGATCGCCCCGACGCGGTGCTCAAGGTCGTGCAATCCCTCGCCGCGAGCGGAGGCTCCCACGGCTACCCGGACCTCTCCGTGGCCGCCATGAAATACATCGCCGCCGCCAACGACCCGAAACAGGTCAAACGTCTGCCCTCGCTCCTGCAGAACATCGAGTCCATCGTTGACCGGCTCCGACCGGGCCAGCCCGGCAAGGCCGCTGCCTGAAACGAGCCGATGAAACTCTGCGCCATCAGCTGCAGCGCCACGAACAGACTACCGGTACGATGCTTGCATGGCCGACGCCCCCGCCGCTGCCCGTGACGCCTCGCTCTATCTGCACCCGCAGACACTGGCACGTCTAGGATCCTTCGAGCTCCGCGCCAAGATGATCGTCGAGGGCGTCATGAGCGGCATGCACCGCTCCCCCTACCAGGGCTTCAGCGTCGAATTCGCGCAGCACCGACCATACTCGCCGGGCGATGACATCCGCCGACTCGACTGGAAGGTCTACGCACGCACCGACAAGCTCCAGATCAAGCAGTACCAGCAGGAGACCAATCTCGATCTCGTGCTCATGGTCGACAACTCGGGCTCGATGGGCTTCGGCTCGATCGACTTTGCCAAGGCATCGGGACAGGGCACGAGCGCCGGCAGCAACGGACGCCAGAACTGGACCAAATTCGACCACGCCACAGGCATGGCCGCCGCGATGGCATACATCACCCTCCACCAGGGCGACCGCGTGGGCCTCGTCACCTTCGCCGATGAGATCACGGGCCTCGTCGACCGTTCCGGGCAGCGCTCGACCTGGCGTCCCATCGTCGAAACGCTCAGCACCCAGACGCTCGACAAACCGACCGACTACGCCCGCGTGACCGACCAGGTCCTTGCCAAGATCAACAACCGCTGCCTGATCGTTCTCATCAGCGACTTCTTCGAAGACCCCGACCGCGTGCGCTCGGCGCTGGCGCGCATCCGCCACCGCGGGCACGACGCGATCGTCTTTCAGGTCCTCGACCCCGTCGAGCAGAACTTCACGTTCGACGAGCCGACGATCTTCGAAGGGCTTGAGGGCGAAGCGCGGCTGCGCATCAACCCGCGCGCGATCCGCGAGGGCTACCTCGAAGTCCTGGGCGAACACATGGACGCCGTCGAACGCGCCACGCTCAGCTTCGGGTTCGATTACCAGCTCGTCACCAGCGGCTCGTGGCTCGGCCCGACACTCGCCCAGTTCGTCGCGCAGCGCAACGCCAAGATTAAGAAGGGCAAGATGGGATGAGTCTTCTCAACCCCATCCTCGGCGCGATCGCCTTCGCGTTCGTCGCGCTCCCGATCATCCTGCACTTTCTCAAGCGCAAGCGCAAGCCCGTCGAGTGGGGCGCGATGCGTTTCCTGATCGAGGCCTACCGGCGCAAACGCCGACGGATGACGCTCGAGCAGCTCCTGCTCCTGCTCACGCGGTGCGCCCTGGTCCTGCTCTTTGCCCTGGCCGTCGGCCGCCCGTATTTCGGGTCCGCGTCGTCGCGATCCGGGCCGACGGAGCTGTACATCCTGCTCGACGATTCCGTCGCATCGGCGGCCCTCGATCCGCAAGGCAGGAAAGCCTTCGACGCGATCAAGACTCAGGCGATCGCGCTCATCGACACGCTCAGCCCCGACGCCGGCGACCGCGCGGGGCTCGTATTGATGTCCGCGCCGACAAGAGCCGTGATCGCGCCTGCTTCGAGCGACCTGAGCGCCGTCCGCCGCGCGATCGAACGAGCCGAACGGACCGATGCCGCCGCCGACCTGCACGGCGCACTCTCGACACTCGAATCCACGCTCACCAGCGACGAAGAGAACGCCCCGGCCGTCACGATCGCTCTGCTGAGCCCGATGCGCGCCGGCTCGCTCGACCCCGAACGCCCGCTGCCGAGACTCGCCGCCGCCGGACGCGAGGTGCGGCTCATCGCCAGCGCACCGGGTGAGACCGCGCCGTCCAACGCCGCCATCGCCTCGATCGACCCCGTGCGCAGCGTCGTGCTGGGCGAGAGCCAGACCGACGGGCAGGCGCTCGTCCGCCTCGAACGCTCGGGCGCGGGCGTGGGCGAATCGCAGCGCGTCGCTGTCACGCTGGGAGTCGCCGGCACCAACGCGACGAGCCAGGGCCAGGCCGAGTTTGCTCCAGGCCAGACGTCCGCCGAGATCATGCTGGGCTTCGTGCTCCCGGCGACAGAAAACGCCGAGCAGCCCGTGCTGACCGCTTCGATCGCCAGCGACGCAAACGCCGCGGATAACTCGGCCCTGCTCCCGATCGATCGGCGCGGAGCCCTGCGGGTAGGCATCATCGCCTCGCGCCCGCTTGTCGGGCAGGTCGGGATCGACCGCTTCACCCCCGCCGACTGGGTGCGTCTGGCGCTGGCGCCGGGCGAGGCCTCGGGCGAACTGCGCCTCGTCGATACGACGCCTTCCTCGATCGACGCACCAAGACTCGCGACGCTCGACGCGGCCTTTCTCCTCGAGCCCGATGCCGTCGCAGCCGAGAGCTGGTTCCTGCTGCGCCGGTTCGTCGAGCGCGGCGGGTTGCTCATTGTCATGCCGCCGGCCAAGGACAGCGTGCAGCTCTGGACCGACGCGATGACCGAAGCCCTCGGGCTCGACTGGCAGATCGCGCGCGAGCCCGTCACGAGCGAGCCGCCCGTCGGGATCGATCCAGAAAGCCGACCCGCAAGCGATCGCCTGCTGACGATGATCGCGGGCGAACTCGACCAGCTCGCCGCATCGGTCTCCATCGAGAAATCGCTGCCCGTGCTGCCCGCACAGGCCGACGAATCGCCCGTGCTCAGGCTCGCCGACGGTTCGGTGCTGCTCGCCGCCGCGCACCCCGCGACGACATCGGGCCGCGTCATGCCCGGGCTGGTTGTGTACCTGGCGAGCCCGCCGAGCCTGTCGTGGACTGATCTCCCGACGCGCCCGCTCATGGTGCCCCTGATGCAGGAACTCGTGCGCCAGGGTGTCGGGCTGGCAAGCGACCGCGCGGTGCGTTTGGCGGGACAGACAGGCGAGCTGCCCGGCCGCGCGACCGAGGCCATGAGCGCCGAGGGCGAGCCCGTCGAACTGCCCATCCGCAGTGCAGGGCGGTACGACCTGCTCGACGATGCGGGCGAAAACGCGGGCGTGCTGGCGGTGCACGCGGACGTGCGTGGCTCGCGGATCGATGCGCTTTCACGGGCGGCTCTCGAGCCCTGGCTCGCCGCGAGCGTGGGCGACGCCGACCGCTTGAGCTGGCTCGACACCGAGGGCAACACCACGACCTCCGAGCTCGCCGAGCAGGCGGGCACCAGGCAGGCCGGCGCCGAGCCCTGGATCATCTGGCTCATCGCTCTGGCGCTCGCGCTTGCCGTTCTTGAGACAGGCCTGGCGCGCTGGTCCGCTCGTTCGATGGAGCGGCTGCCCGCCGGGGAGGTCTCGGCATGATGGAGTGGCTGCTCGGCATCGACCGACTC
>MDTD01184597.1_pt1 | contig 15341 bp, 15 predicted proteins | sample 811221 | NCBI WGS metagenome assembly MDTD01 (sample SAMN05326646, study PRJNA326480) | marine metagenome | isolation source: seawater | place: Pacific Ocean: South West | collected 2011
AACTGGCGGAACGCCTGGTTTTGGTCCAGGAGGTTGCAGGTTCAAGTCCTGCCGGGCCAGCAAACAATAAGGGAGCAGCATGGAGCTAATAACAAAAAAGCGTTTACACCTGATATCGGGGCGTTCCAACTTACCTCTAGCGAAAGAAATTGCTGAACATCTTGGAGTTGAGCTTGCCCAACCAAACCTTGCAGAATTTGCGAATGGGGAAGTCCATTGCAGATTCTCAGAGTCCGTCCGAGGTGGAGATGTATTTATAATCCAGAGTCATTCAGCATCAGAAGGGATGACAATAAATGACTCCATCATGGAGCAATTGATCATGGTTGACGCAGCAAGACGAGCTTCGGCAAAAAGAATAACGGTTGTCTGTCCCTTTTACGGCTACGCAAGACAAGACCGTAAATCAGAGGGTCGCGAACCTATAACAGCCCGCTTATTGGCAACACTCTTTATCGCAGCTGGAGTAAATCGTATGATCTCTGTAGATCTTCATTCTGGGCAGATACAAGGATTCTTTGAAAAGCCTGTTGATCACCTTACTGCAATGCCAGTATTAGTTGATTACATGCGAACATTGGGAGATGACCTTGTGGTTATCTCGCCAGATACCGGACGAGTCAAAGTCGCAGAACGTTATGCAAGTGAACTTGCAGCAGATCTGGCAATTGTGCACAAACGTCGAGTCAAGAATAAAAAGAACGTAGTTGAGTCCAAGGACGTCATGGGCGACGTAGACGGCCGAGTTTGTGTACTGATAGATGACATGATCGACACAGGCGGTACTATTGTCGGCGCAGCTGAGCTCCTAGCAGAAAAAGGAGCAAAAGAAGTTTTTGCCTGTACCAGCCATGGAGTATTCTCAGATCCTGCAATTGAAAGAATTCAAAACTCTGTGATAAAGGAGGTTGCGATGACCAACACCCTTCCACTTCCAGAACACAAGCAAATTTCCAAAATAAAGGTCCTCTCCGTCGCTCAAATTATTGCATCAGCACTTGACGCTGTTTTTGAGGACACAAGTGTAAGTGAAATTTTTGGAGGAAAGCATCTTAGCTAGGGAAAAGGTGGTTCAGGACTCACTCACCTGTACACTTTTGAACTGACGTAATTTCAACAGATGCACCATCTGGAAGAGCATATTTAGGTAAGCAAATGGCAGATTTAGTATTAAACACCGAAGAAAAAACATCAATCGGCAGCCGCTCCTCACGACGATTACGACGAGACGGGAAAGTCCCTGGTGTTTTATATGGACTAGGGCACGATCCTGAAAGTTTCAGTGTTGACTACGCTAAGCTCAGAGAAGCGTTGACGACAGATGCCGGACTAAACGCGCTAATTCAATTGAATATCAACGGGACGAATCAACTTACAATTCTTAAAACACTACAAAGGCACCCGGTTAAGGATGAAGTTATTCATGTAGATTTTGTGCGCGTAGATCCCAAACAGGAACTTGCAGTTGAAGTGCCAATTATCCTTGAAGGAGTAGCTAAGAAAGTTACAGATCAAAATGGAATGGTTGATCAGACAATGTTCTCTCTATCAGTTCTTTCACTACCAGATGCAATTCCCAATGAATTAACCGCAGATGTCAGCGAACTAGAAATTAATGGCGCAATCAGAGTCAGTGACGTTGTCTTGCCAGAGGGAGTACGAACAGAAGTAGATCCTGAAGAAGCAATTGCAGTCGGGACTGTTACAAGGTCAACAATGGAGTCAATCGCAGCAGAAGAAGCATCCGAAGTTGAGGCTGATGAAGAAATGGAAGGCGAAACTTCCGAAGAAACCGACGAAGCCTCAACTGAGGATAGCGAATAAACTCCGTGCTGCGAAGACAGCGCAAATTCTCATCAACACCAATCCGGCTTCTTATCGTTGGGTTAGGGAACCCTGGAAAGAAATATCAAAATACCCGACACAATGTTGGCTTCGAAGTTCTGGACAGGTTTGCTAGCAAGCACGGGGGAGCGTTTAAACGAAGCAAGGAACTCGCCTTTTGCTCTGATATTCGCATCAGTGGCGAAAAGATTATTCTGGCAAAGCCAACAACTTTCATGAATGAATCTGGACTTGCAGTCCAGCAGCTTGTAAGAAAGCACGAGTTAGAAACATTAGATGATCTTCTCATTGTTCACGATGAATTGGACCTTAAGCCAGGCGTCTTGAAAGTAAAACTTTATGGAGGATTAGCAGGCCACAACGGTTTGAAGTCAATATCAGAACATCTGAAGTCAAAGAACTTTGGTCGTTTGCGAATAGGAGTAGGGAAGCCGCCGCAATCTCAGTTAGGAAAAAACTACGTTCTCAAGCCTCCCAGTAGATCCGATAGGACAGAAATCAACACCTGTATTGAGAAAGCGACAGATGCGATTGAAGCAATTCTTTCCCATGGTTATGAAATGACAATGAACGAATTCAATCGTGAAATTTGATAACTACTTAAATCAGTTAGGCCAGCATCAGATAATAACAAAATTGATGCTACCGAAAATTACACGACTTGTAGTACCAGAAGTTGCCCGTAGCTGGATCATCAATTCATACATCAATACTGTTAAAGAGAAACCTCTAGTGATAGTTACCCGTAGCGTTGAACAAGCTGAACAACTTGAGAACAACTTGACTCAAGTCAACAAATCAATCGACATAGAATTGTTACCTCCATGGGAATCATTCCCTCTCGAGAAAATTAGCCCTCAGACCCATATCATGGGGAAAAGAAATAAAGTTTTCTGGCGATTGAAGAAACAGGACTACCCCGATGTTATTATCTCAACCGCAAGATCCATATCGCAAGTGATAACTGACCAAGACATCGATAATGTGATCGATATTTCTAAAGGACATGAGTTGGACTACGACGAGTTGATAGATCGACTTTCATCTTTTGGATACAAGAGAACTTCGCAAGTAGAACGTTGCGGGGAATTTTCTATTCGAGGATCAATTATTGACATATATCCCTCAACTTATGAAGAGCCAATCCGGTTAGAGATGTGGGGAGATGAAGTTGAGCGTTTGACGACCTTTTCGACAAGAGATCAGCTTTCAAAGAATTCATTGAATAACGCTCAAATATTTCCCGCCAGCGAGCTTTGCATAACAGACGACGTGAAATCAAGAGCTCATGAACTTACCGAAGAGATGCCTTGGGGCTCAACATTTTGGGAAACCATTTCTGAAGGTGGAACATTTGACGGAATGGAAAATCTGCTGCCTTGGCTAAATCGCAAACGTAAGTCCATACTACATTTGCTTCCATCCTCAGCTCTTGTACTTTTGTTTGACGCCAAACAGATTCAGCAACGGATAGAAAATTTAATTTCTGAAGAACAGAGCATCAGCACGATGATCTCAGAAACTTTAAGCCCTAAAGCCAAACACGGAATGCAGACGCTTCACCTCACCTTTGACGAAGTGTTTCTAAGAGAGAAAATCAGAATAGTAGAAATTAACTCCTCCTCTGCGGACCTTTCAGACCCTGACATAACAGTTATTACACCCGAAAGGTCCAACACTGACCCTCTCCAAATTCTCAAAGGTTTAGTCCAAGATCGGTACGACATTATTTTACTTTCAGAGAACGAGAAATCAATCAAAGCATTAAGCAGCAAACTGGCCTTGCTGGACTTCAATCCGGTAGTTCATAGCTCAGATTCGCCTGTGAAAGAAACTTCAGGAATTTCTATACTCCCCGGCGTTGATATCGCTAGCGTAATTTTCCCTGAACTGAAATTCGCAATCATTAATGAGCGCGAACTGTCGCGACGACGTCAAAGCTCACGTAAAGTCAAACGAAAATCCGATGCACCAGGTAGCGCCTTTATGGACCTACAAGAAGGGGCATTTGTAGTACACGAGCATCACGGGATAGCTATCTTTCGAGGTATTGTCAAAAGATCGCTGGCCGATGTTGAAAGAGATTATCTCTTGCTTGAATATCGGAAAGGAGACAAACTCTATGTTCCTACTGACCAGGTGTATCAGATCAGTCAATACAACAGTGGCGGTGCGCCCTCTTTAAGTCGAATGGGGGGATCTGATTGGACAAGAACCAGGTCTTCCATACGAAATGAGATAGAAAAGATAGCCGAGGAGTTAGTTGAGCTTTATCAGCAAAGAGAGTCCCAAGACGGATTTAGTTTTTCTACAGATTCGCCATGGCAACTGGAACTGGAAGAATCGTTTCCCTTCATCGAAACTACTGATCAAGTTACCGCAATGAATGATGTCAAAAGTGATATGGAGCGGAAGATGCCAATGGATAGGCTTGTATGTGGCGACGTTGGATTCGGGAAAACAGAAATAGCTTTACGAGCAGCATTCAAAGCCGCTCAGGACAGCAAACAGGTAGCGGTGCTCGTTCCAACAACTCTTCTAGCCCAGCAGCACTACCAAACATTCACTGAAAGATTAGACCCCTTCCCTATTCAAGTCGCTGTTCTTAGTAGATTCCTAACTAACAAAGAAACTAAACAAGTAATCGCCAAGTTACATGCTGGTGAAATAGACCTCATCATCGGAACTCACCGACTCCTATCAGAGGATATTAAATTTAAAGATCTTGGCTTACTCATAATTGATGAGGAACAAAGATTCGGAGTAACACACAAAGAGAAGATTAAGTCATTAAGAACCAATGTCGATGTCTTAACCCTAACAGCGACACCGATACCTCGAACACTTGAGATGAGTCTTACAGGGATAAGGGACCTAACACTTCTCAATACGCCACCAACCGATAGAAAGCCGATCATGACTTTCGTGGGGGAGTATGAGAACTCAATAGTCTCATCTGCCATCCGGCGTGAGATCCTCAGAGACGGTCAGGTTTTCTTTGTGCATAATAAAATCTCCGACATCGAGGTCATAGCGGACAAGCTACGGGAGCAAATACCATCGGCAAGAATAGCTACAGCTCATGGGCAAATGGACGAAGGGCTTCTTGAACAAACAGTCATCGACTTCTGGGAAAAAAAATACGATGTTTTAGTATGCACGACAATTATCGAGTCAGGTATAGACATGCCCTCTGTTAACACGCTAATTGTTGATAACGCCGACAGAATGGGGCTAGGGCAACTTCACCAATTGCGAGGACGTGTAGGGCGGTCAGGGACAAAAGCTTATGCATATCTTCTCACTCCCAAAGGCCACAATCTAACAGAAGACGCAATTGAGCGACTAAAGACGGTCGGAGAGACATCAGAGCTTGGATCAGGTTTTAAAATCGCGATGAGAGACCTTGAAATCCGAGGTGCAGGAAACTTGCTTGGCACGGGTCAGTCAGGGCACATAGCAGCTGTCGGATATGATCTCTACTGCAAACTAGTGAAAGAAGCAGTTGAAGAATTAAAACATATTCCTAAAGAGACTCAGCAAGAGATTGAGATTGAAATCCCGATGACAGCCTACATACCAAAGGATTACATCATGAGAGACGATTCCAAATTAGAGTCCTATCGGTCCATTGCTGACATCAAGAACAATAAAGATTTAGAGAGAATACAACAAACTTGGTTGGACCGATACGGGCCAGTTCCCGAAGAAGCAACAAACCTTCTAAAAATTGCACACCTAAAGCTCGCAGCTCAATCACTAGGGATTCAAAAAATTATTGCCAAAAAAATACCCGGCTTTGGGAAAGCAGAATGGAACATTCATTTGCGGCCGTTGGTACTCCGTCCGTCACAACGAGTAAGAACACTGAGACTGTATGAGGGGTCACTTTACAAAGAGGACAAACAGGAATTAATCCTTAAAATCTCAGAGATTAGAGAAGCTTCACAAGAAATCACAGATTATCTCAAAGGTCTCGAACCACTCCCTAAATAAGGTTAAACACCGGACGCCGACTCATCATCCCGCTTATCAACAACATTTCCACTTATTACGGGTATTTTAGATAAAACCCCTTTTGAAAGAACATAACTCGAAGGAAACACCATGACTGGGCAGAAAATCATAGAAATCGTTGGAAGACAAATTCTTGATTCCCGAGGTAACCCTACAGTTGAAGTTGATGTGGAACTAAATGATGGATCAAAAGGCAGAGCTGCTGTCCCCTCCGGGGCATCTACTGGCAAATATGAAGCTGTCGAATTGCGTGACGGGGCAGACCGTTACTTAGGTAAAAGTGTCCAAGGCGCCGTAGCAAATGTTAATGGTCTAATAAAGTCAGAAATTGTTGGTATGGAAGCAACCGACCAGCGCGCCATCGATAGGGCAATGCTGCTTCTTGACGGAACGGACAATAAATCTAAGCTTGGGGCGAATGCAATGTTAGGTGTTTCTTTAGCCGTAGCAAAAGCAGCAGCGACCTCACTCCATCAACCCCTCTACCGCTATCTTGGAGGAGCATCAGCACACGTACTCCCTGTTCCAATGATGAATGTCCTAAATGGTGGGGAGCACGCTGACAACAATATTGATTTACAAGAATTCATGATTATGCCTACCGGTGCTGCTTCATTCTCTGAAGCTCTCCGATGGGGAGCTGAATGCTATCAAACACTCAAACTCGTCCTTGAACAAAAGAATTTATCAACAGCTGTGGGGGATGAAGGAGGCTTTGCTCCTGATCTTGAATCAAATGAAGCAGCTGTGAAACTTCTTGTAGAAGCAATTGACCGAACCGGTTTCACCCCAGGCGAAGACATCACTATAGCCTTAGACCCTGCAAGTTCAGAGTTCTTTGAAAGTGAGATGTATCACCTTGAAGGCGAAAAAAGAAAGCTCAACCAAACAGAAATGGCAGAGTACTATTCTGACTTGGCAAAAATATATCCTATCGTCTCCATTGAAGATGGAATGGCAGAAGAAGACTGGGATGGCTGGTCAGAAATCACGAGGAAAATAGGAAATAAAGTTCAACTTGTCGGTGATGACCTTTTCGTAACGAACACGAAACGACTCCAACAAGGCATAGATAAAGGAGTTGCGAATTCAATACTCATCAAAGTAAACCAAATCGGAACTTTAACCGAGACCCTTGAAACTGTGGACCTTGCCACACAAAATGGATACACATCAGTCATGTCTCACAGGTCTGGAGATACTGAAGATACGACAATAGCGGATCTCGCTGTAGCAACGAATTGTGGGCAGATTAAAACTGGGGCTCCTGCGCGAAGTGAGCGGGTCGCAAAATACAATCAATTGCTCCGGATAGAATCGGAACTAAGTGATGCGGCAGCATTCCGAGGAATCAACGCACTAAAGGTCGGCTGACATGGCACTAGTAACTGAAACACCCGATAGTGACCTTCGAGCTACTGAGCGGACCAGAAAAATCGCGTTTTGGATAGTTTCAGCCATTATTGCCCTTTTCGTTCTCTGGTGGAGCTTTGATTTATTGCAACTTTGGGTAAAGCAAGGAGAAGAACTTTCATCAAAACAGCAAGAACTAACATCAATCACCGTTGAGAACGCCGAGCTAGAGGAAAAGAGAGATGGGTTGTACTCGCCAGACAAGATTGAACAGTTAGCCCGAAAGAATTACGGATTTGTTCGACCCGGTGAAGAGGCATACGCAGTCCCACCACCGGCACCTGAACCAGTGCGACTGCCGGCAAATTGGCCGTTTACTCACCTCGCCCAAACTCTCGGAGGGTAGATGAGTAAACCAATAGAAGCTGTAAATCTCACGCGCACTTTTGGAGATTTGGTTGCTGTTAATAACATTAATATGACCGTTGAGGAAGGTGAAGTATTCGGATTTTTGGGACCCAATGGGGCAGGAAAATCAACTGCTGTGCGAATGCTTACCACTCTTTTGAAACCAACAGGAGGCTCAGCCAGAGTAGCCGGATTTGATGTTGCATCGGAAGCAAGCATGGTCAGAAAAAAGATAGGGGTGGCCCTCCAAGATGCAGCCATTGACCCTCTCATGACGGGTAACGAATTACTTAAATTACAAGCAGTCCTTCACGGCATATCAAGGCATGAAGGTAAACAAAGATGCACAGAATTACTTGAACGCGTGGGACTTACTGCCGCAGGAGATAAGCGAGTAGGAACGTACTCGGGCGGGATGCGCAGAAGACTTGACCTCGCATTATCACTTGTGCATCAACCCAAAGTGCTTTTCTTGGATGAGCCGACCACTGGACTAGACCCAACAAGCAGGGTCGCTTTATGGGAGGAAGTACGAACACTCAATAAAGAAATAGGGACAACCGTGTTCCTGACAACTCAATATTTAGAAGAAGCAGATCAGCTAGCTCAACGAATAGCGATAATTGACAATGGGAGGATAGTCCGAGAAGGGTCCCCGACGAAGCTCAAGTCAGATGTTGGGGCACCAACATTACGCGTGGATGTAGTCGAAAGTGACTATGAGATAGCCAAGCAAGTAATGACAAAGCTAGGGGAAGAGCGGCCCGCAAGAAAAGGCAGAATTGCTATAGGGCTTGATGGTGGGACAAGAGCTATCACAGCTGTTTTGAAATCCTTAGAAGACCGGAGTATAGAAGTACAACATGTTGAGCTAGATGAACCAAGCCTTGACGATGTATTTGCAGACGCAACTGGAAGACGACTTGAGGGTGGTGCAGATACATGACGGTCAACAATGAACATTAAACACTCCATTCCTCAAGCTTTACAACTATCTCACCGAAGCATTCTAGGAATGATTCGCCAGCCACAAGCCTGGGCACCAACATTATTCTTTCCTTTATTGCTGGCAGCAGTCTATGCAGCGCAATTCAGTAAAGCGGTGAATCTCCCCGAATTCCCATACTCCGATGTGACGTTCCTTGACTTCATCCTCCCAGCTTGTGTAATACAAGGTGTTCTATTTGGGTCAACAAATAGCGCAACTGATTTAGCAGCCGATATTGAAAATTCCTTTATGGATCGATTACTTTCATCCCCAGTGTCCAGGTCGTCCATCCTTGTCGCCCGCTTATCAAGTGCTTTTATCTATGGTTTGGTGCAAGCAACAATCCTCATAATCATTTTTTTCGCTTTCGGAGCAAAGCTAACCGGAGGCGCCAGTAGCGCTTTAGCTCTCGTTTTTCTCACCTCATTTCTATCAATGGGTGTAGGTAGTTTCTTGATTGCAATTGCGTTAAGGACAGGATCACAAGAAGTCGTCAACTCGCTCTTTCCAATTATTTTTGTATTCATCTTTATAAGTTCAGCCTTCTTCCCAGTTGAATTGATGGACGGATGGTACGGACAAATCGCAGAATGGAATCCCTTGACATGGATTATTGATTGGACTCGCGTTATTACAATTGAAGGATTCTCTTGGAACGCGTTCCTTCAAGCAGCTGGCGTAATCTTTTTGATCTCCCTTGCAGGTATCGCGACTTCAACACATCAGTTAAAAAGACGTTTGGCAGTCGCATCATGATTTCGGCATCCACGAAACAAACATCTCAGTTACAAGTAACAGTGGCTATTACAAAAAGAGGTCTAATGCGGATGCGACGACTTCCGTCACTTATGATCCCTTCCATAATTATGCCAATTTTTTTCGTGGTAGCATTTAGCGGATCCTTTTCATCGGTTGTACAACTCGATGGCTATAGCACAGACAAAGCAGTTAATTGGATGGCGGCTTGGGCAATCCTCCAAGGGTCAGCATTCTCAGGCCTTGGCGGGGGCGGGCTTACCGCAACAGACCTAGAAAACGGATTTTTTGACCGGATGCGAGCAGCGCCTATCACTCCCTCAGCACTAATTTCAGGACTAGTCGGATATTCCGTTACGAGAGCTGTGTTACCCACTACGGCAGTATTGATTGTCTCATTTGTAGCTCTCGATGCTGACATGCCTGGTGGTCTTTTGGGCTTCGTCATTGCATACTTCACTGCAATCGGAATAGCGGCAGTCATGTCTCTATTCGTATTAGGTATCGTTTTCACGATGAAGACTCTGAAATCTTTAGCGGTCGCTCAAGTGGTTATGTTCAGCACAATGTTTCTGTCAGTAGGACAGGCACCCTTAGAAGCTATACAAGGATGGCTATACCACGTAGCAAAATATAATCCCATAACACACGTGATCAGAATGGGTCGTCAAGGGTTTCTTGGTGACGTAACTTGGGCAGAGACACAACCAGGATTTATCTCGCTAGCGTTATTATTAATCGGCTCAGGTCTTTGGGCCAGATCATGCTACCAAAAGGTTGATATCTAAATTGATTTAGTATTTACCCCAACAGTTGTACTAGATTTCTATTAGAGCAAAGGGGAAGTAATTGGAAGTAACTCTTAACATTAATGGCGTTCAGGAGTCACATGATGTGGAGCCTCGAACACTACTGGTTCAGTACATACGTGAATCTGCGGGATTAACAGGAACAAATATAGGGTGTGATACTTCATCATGTGGAGCCTGCACAGTCCACCTGAACGGCGAATCAGTTAAGTCCTGTACAGTTTTAGCGGCGCAAGTTGATGGAATGGAGATAACAACTATTGAAGGTCTAGCACAAGCAGATGGAACGCTCCACCCGATGCAGCAAGCCTTTCATGAATGTCATGCTCTTCAATGTGGTTACTGCACGCCAGGTATGGTCATGGCTTGTGCGTCCCTAGTCGAGGAAAACCAAAACCTTACCGAAAATGAGGTACGCGAAGGGCTCGAAGGCAATCTCTGCAGATGCACCGGCTACCACAATATTGTCAAAGCAGTACTAGAAGTAAGCGGGGCGTAAATGATTCCCGCAAACTTTGATTACTTGCGAGTAGATTCAGTTGAAGGAGCACTAAACGCCCTTCAAGAACATGGTGATGAAGCTAAGCTCATCGCTGGAGGGCACTCACTACTCCCACTAATGAAATTTCGCCTATCTGCACCAGCGTATTTAGTAGATATAAATCGCTTGGACGATCTAAAGTATGTAAGAGAAGAAAACAGTCATCTGGTTATAGGAGCCTTAACCCGCCATAGTGATATCGAAACCAATCCTTTAATAAAAGAGAATGCTGGGCTTTTAGCTTCAGCCACACACCATGTTGGCGACCCACAAGTTCGCCATCGTGGGACTATAGGTGGCGCAATCGCGCACGGCGACCCTGCGTCTGATATCCCATCAGCTCTGCTTGCGCTCAACGCAACCGTAGTAGTAACAGGCCCTGAAGGGGCAAGAGAAATTCCTATTGATGATTTCTTCGTCGGATTCTTAGAAACCGACCTAAAAGATGATGAGATGCTCACGCAGATAAAGGTTCCTTGTGTTCCAGATGCAAAATGGTCATTTCAGAAATTCAATAGAAGAGCACAAGACTGGGCAATTGTTGGAGCTTCCATCCTAGTCAACAACGGTCAAAGCGGTATATCGCTGGTAAACATGCATTCAACTCCATTTCGGGCATCCGCAGTGGAGGAAGCAATAGCAAGCGGAGCAAATGCTGTAGAAGCTAGCGAACAGGCTGCGATAGGGACGGAACCAACATCTGATATCAACGCATCCGTTGAATACCGAAAACATTTAGCCAGAGTTCTTGTAAAACGAGGACTTGAAGAGGCTGGGCTCTAAATCTTAATAAAACGGCGCATGTGCCACCCTCACACTCAACCTGTAGATTAGAGACGTGGGATATGAACAAGTACAAAGCATAGAAAACGTACAAAGCGGTCTTGAAGGACAGGGTTATTTCCCCTCTGAAGGCTTAGCATCAGCAATTTTTTTGGCGATTAGTTTACGAAGACCAATCTTCTTAGAAGGTGAACCGGGCGTCGGCAAAACAGAAATAGCGAAGGTGTTATCAAGTTGGCTCAATACTGATTTAATACGCCTACAGTGCTACGAAGGCCTAGATGCATCACACGCCATCTATGAATGGGATTACTCAAAACAACTATTGCATTTGAGAACTACTGAAGCATCCGGAAGAGCCAAACAAATAGATGAAAAGGCACTCGAAGATGAATTATACAATGAGCGATTCCTAGTTCGAAGACCACTGTTGCAAGCAATTGATTACGAAGGGGAAACCCCCCCGATACTCCTGATCGACGAACTTGACCGCGCTGATGATGAATTTGAAGCTTTCCTGCTTGAATTGCTCTCAGATTACTCAATTACTATCCCCGAGATAGGAGCTTTTAAAGCCGCTGTGCCACCAATCGTCGTGATTACTTCAAACCGAACTAGAGATGTTCACGATGCCCTCAAACGAAGGTGTCTCTATCACTGGGTAGACCATCCCGGATACCTCAGGGAAATCCAAATACTTAAAGCTAAAGCCCCTGAAGTCTCTGAACAATTAATCAAAACAATAGCTGTCACAGTTGAGCAAATACGTGAAATGAATCTATACAAACCACCGGGAGTTTCAGAAAGTATTGATTGGGCCATGGCTCTTGAGAGAATAGGTAACAGTGATCTAACGGAGGATGGCATCATTGCAACAATCGGAGCCCTTCTGAAATATCGAGAAGATCAACAAAAAGTTATGGAATATGGCCTAGATAAAGTCATAGAAGATGCATATGCCCGTGCAGTCTGACGCTCATCAAGACATCAGCAAGCCCGAAGATATAACTCAAGGATTCATTACCTTTCTAAGGAAAATGGGTGTTGAGGTGCCTATCTCTTCATCAATAACCTTCTTCCAATCACTCGCTTATGTCACTATCTCCAACCGAGACGATGTCTACTGGGCTGGCAGATCAACTCTTGTTAGGACCCCTGAGGACATACCAGCCTACGATGAGGCTTTTCATGCGTTTTGGGAAGACTACGTAGTCCTCGAAAATGGAGAAGTACAAAACATAAAAGAAATGACCTTGGCGATAGACAGCGATGACTATGAAGATGATGACCAATCAGATGAAAGCCAAGAAGGTGAACTTATTCCTCTGAAGTACTCTCGTTCTGAAATACTTCGGAAGAAAGATTTTGCTGATTATAGCGATGAGGAATTGTCTGAGGCCTATCAATTAATGAAATCAATACGGCTAATAGGCAGTACCCAGAAAAGCCGGCGAGTCAGCTCAGTTGCGCGACAAAATAAGACCCCGGACCTCAGGGGTATCATCAGAGCCTCTTTCCGAACTGCTGGAGAGCCCATCCAAAGATACTTCATGCAAAAGAACGACAAAGCAAGGAGAATAGTTTTCTTGCTTGATGTCTCTGGATCAATGGAAGTTTATGCAAGGGCTCTCCTGCGCTTTATACAAGCTGCAGTAATAAGTCGCAGAAGGGTGGAAGCTTTCACGATAGGAACACGCTTAACACGTGTGACTCACGAACTTTCAAATAGGGACCTTGACAAGGCCTTGCACGTAACATCTGAATCAATAACCGACTGGTCGGGAGGCACCCGTCTAGGCGAAACCATTGGAGAATTCCTTAATATGTGGGGACAACGAGGAATGGCTCGAGGTGCAACCGTTGTAATACTTTCTGACGGATGGGACAGAGGCAAAAGTGAAGTCATGGTTGAACAAATGGCCAGACTTAAGAGAATCTCTCACAATATAATTTGGATAAACCCTTTGAAGGTTTCGCCCGGTTATGAGCCACTCGCTCAAGGGATGGCGGCAGCGCTTCCCTACATTGATGAATTTATTGAAGGCCATAGTCTAGAATCTTTAATTGAATTAGCTGAAATATTGGCGGAATAGAGAAAGAATGCGAGAAATAATCACAGATATCGAGAAATGGGTAACACAAGGAAAGCGGGTCGCAATCGCACGAGTAATATCACTTGAAGGTTCAGGTCCCCGTGATGCAGGTGCAGCTATGGCAGTAAATGAAGATGGTGTAGTTTCCGGATCAGTCTCAGGTGGCTGTGTTGAAGGAGCTGTTGTAACAGAGGCATTGGAAATAATAGAGTCCGGTGAAAGAAAAACTGTTTCTTTCGGCTACAGCGATGATGAAGCGTTTGCAGTTGGACTCACGTGTGGGGGTACGATCAATCTCTACATAGAACCATTTGACTGGTAAACATGGCAGTAAAGATATTCAACGAATTCAAAGAAAATCTCAAGAAAGGTCTTCCCGTTGCATTAGCAACTATTATCGAGGGGCCAGGGCAAGGGGCTAAATTGCTTCTCCTTCCTGATGGCTCCTATTTAGGCTCGCTAGGCAATGAAAAGATTGACAATGTATTGTCTCGTGATATGGCAGGGGAATTAGCGGCCGGGCGAACAAGTATTCGCCATTACGGAATCGAAGGCGAAGCGCGAGAAGAAACATTATCAATATTTATTGAGAGTTTCGCACCGCCACCTCAAATGGTTATATTCGGTGCTGTGGACTTTACTGCTGCCTTGGTACGGATCGCTAAAGTATTAGGCTACAAAGTTATTGTCTGCGACGCTCGCCCAGTATTTGCCACAAAAGCGCGATTCCCACAGGCAGATTCAGTTGAAAATGAATGGCCAGATCAATTGATGGAAAAGCTTGGGACTAGTCTTGGACCTCGCGATGCAGTGTGTGTCTTAACTCATGATAATAAATTTGATGTTCCTGCTATCACCTCAGCATTGCGAACACAGGTTGGTTACATCGGAGTAATGGGGAGCAGGAAAACTCATGAAAATCGAACCGAAAGACTTATTGAAGCAGGAGTAACAACGAAAGAATTTGAAAGGGTAATGTCTCCAATAGGTTTAGACCTAGGTGCTAGAACTCCTGAGGAGACAGCTATTTCAATCTGCGCAGAAATCATAGCTATGAGAACCGGCAGGAAAGCCCCCCACCTTAAGACCATAGAAGGGGAAATACATGGGGATAGATGAAATATCCACGAGAGCCTCTCAATAACAGAGCTTATCCCTAGAATAAACAGGTGTTTGAAAACGAAAAAGAAGCCTTACTCGAAGACAATCGGATTGCTGCAATAATTCTCGCAGCTGGCAAAGGAGAACGCTTCGAAGGTAACTCGCATAAACTTCTGGCAACCTTCAAAGGAAAACCAGTTCTGCAATGGGTAATTGACAATGTAGTAGAAGCAGAATTTGATGATATTTACATTATTTCTGGAGCAGTAAATCTTGAAGATCACCAGGTCTTGAGTCTCGAATCAGAAGCAATAACGATTGTTCATAACCATAATTTTGCCGAGGGACAAGCATCATCTCTCAGAAGTGGTCTTGAGATAGCAGGATATGATGGTTATTCATCGGTCACCGTTGGACTTGGCGACATGCCTCTTGTCCCCTCTGCAGCATGGAAATCTGTAGCAGAAGCTAAAGGAAAACTAGTGACCGCCTCATTCGCTGGAAATCGTAGACCACCGGTTAAGATAGACCAAGAATTGTGGTCCCTCATACCTATTTCAGGTGATGAAGGAGCACGTTCCCTTCTACGGCTTCGGCCAGACTTGTTGGATGAGGTACCATGCGAAGGAAACCCTGTAGATATTGAC
>MDTD01064321.1_pt1 | contig 15337 bp, 10 predicted proteins | sample 811221 | NCBI WGS metagenome assembly MDTD01 (sample SAMN05326646, study PRJNA326480) | marine metagenome | isolation source: seawater | place: Pacific Ocean: South West | collected 2011
CACCTTCACCGCCACCACCAACGCCCCGAACAGGGCGGCAAAGCTGATCCACATAATGGCGGCCGGGCCGGCGTTGGGGAGGACCTCTGTCAGCAGAGGGTGCCCCATGACCACAGCCAAAAACACCTGCCACACCGTACTAAAAAACTCAGTCAGTGCAGACATAGGTTAAAGTTCCTGTTGAGTCGTTAAAAACAAGGGGGCAGCCAAGCCGCCCCCACCGTAATTAACGAAAGCTATACGAACGGGTTGCAATGGGGTGCAGGTCGGGCCGGACTTTCACGCTGTCTTCCACAACGTTGCCGTCTTCATCAACCTCAAATATTACCGCGGTCTCTTCCTGGCCAGAGCCGGAGAGTTCGATAACATCGTTAAACACCTCTTTTTTGCGCCCCCGCCGACCTTTGTTGACGGTTACCTGCATGGCTACACACACCGGCGGGTATTCCCCGCGCATGCCATACATATGAATGTTGGCGGTGTAGGTACCAGCGGGCAGGTTTTGAACGCGGGCCTTGATGACCTCTTCGTTCTTGTCCCCGTCGCTGTTGCCTTGAAAGCCGTAGTCGTCAAGATCCAGCATCAAAATCTTGGTCTTTTTCTGACGGAACCCGGTGACGTACTCACCTTCAGCGGTGAGCGCTTCCGCCCACAGGTCCACGTCGGAACGCGACATACCGATTTTGCGCTCGCCGTCGCTTTTTTCCTCCAGACACACGTCCCACTGGGCTTTGATTTCCAAAGCCTGGTCATCCGGGTCACTTTCCGGCACCGGGGGTTCGGGATTGTGGAGAATGGCGAAAGCAGAGAGAATCACGAAGAAGTAGGCAAACCCGACATCAGCGAAGGGAATAAAAGCATTTAAGCCTTTTTTCCGACGACGCATGGTTTAGTCCTCCTGAGTTGGCAGCGAGCCTGAGGAAGCTGAACAATTGCTGGGCGTACTTGCCTGACCTTCCCAACCCAACTCTTTAGCAATGTTGGAGGCATGTTCAGGTGAGTTCACAATGGAAAGCACGTGCCGGTTGGTCACATCACGCAACTTGACCGACAGCTGGCCAATTTCTTTTTCAGCCGGTTCCAGCAGTTTACCCAGTACCCAGGAAAGGACAGCACCCACAAAGGTGGTAAGTACAGCCAAACCAACCTTAGAAAGCAGCATTTTGGCAAACAGGGCTGTTTCCCCATTTTCCAACAAACCAAAGTCCAGCTGACCAACACCCAGGGCAATACCCAACATGGTGCCGATGATGCCAAGTGTAAACAGCTCTTCACGCCCACCATAGGCAGCGTCATAGCGGTTCCACAGTTCATCTTCGAACACGTCAGTGTGGTCTTTAAGAGTAATGGTGGTTTCCGGTCCGCGGCTACGGACATGACCAATGGAGGTCATGAATTTAGCCAGTTGCGTCCCTTCTGATTGATCAAAGGCTTCACCGTTAATCAGGTGAATGACCCGGTCAACCTCGGTCAGCTCTTGGTCCTCGCCTTCTACCTGCCCGTGCAGATAAGGGGCAATCATATTTTCGGCCCTGCGGTTGCGGTCAAGTGTCCGCATTAGCGGAATGACCCGCACCATTACATTCCACACAAACATCAGCCCAATAAGGCCGCAAGCAGCGTAGGTGAGATTGTCATCAGGGAAAACAATACCCCACACGCCGAAAATATTACCGGCGATAATGGCCAGGGCCACCAGGAAAAGTTTCCAGAGAGTGGTGATAAGCATCCGACTCTCCATGTTTTTGAAGATATTCATAAGCAGTTCGCTCTAGGTTGAAGTGAATGAAAAAATGAAAGAAAGCGGTGCTTTTGCACACCTTTGGGTTAAAAATTGTTGTGAGTCAATTGAGAAACGTTAAAAAATAAACACCTTAATGTAGCATGAGCCTGCTGGTGAAAAAAGAATAAAATCAAGTGTTTACCTGTTAATTTGTATACAATTTAAAAGTGGGGTGTTGCACCTCAATAAATTCATCTAGCCATTATATCCAGAGGCTTTTTTATTTAACATAACAAAGCCCGCCGAAGCGGGCCCTATTTTTAACATAAACTATTGTTTATGCGGCAGAAGTTTCATCTTTCTTTTCAGGAAGATTTCTGTGGATTATGTAAAGTTCGCGCAGTTGAGCGCTATCCACTTCAGCCGGCGCACCCATGAGCAAATCTTCACCTTGGCCGTTGGCCGGGAACGGGATAACTTCCCGAATGTTTGCCGTGCCAGCAAGCAACATAATCATACGCTCCACACCTGGGGCGGCGCCACCATGCGGCGGGGCACCGTGTTTAAAGGCTTTGAGCATACCGCCGAATTGTTTTTCCACCTCCTCTTTACCATAACCAGCAATTTCAAAGGCTTTGTACATAATGTCCGGGCGGTGGTTCCGGATAGCACCGCTGCACAGCTCGTACCCGTTACACACCAGGTCATACTGCCAGGCTTTAATGGTCACAGGGTCCTGACTTTCCAGAGCTTCCATACCGCCTTGCGGCATAGAGAACGGGTTGTGGCTGAAGTCCAGCTTGCCGCTGTCTTCGTCCTGTTCGTACATGGGGTAGTCCACAATCCAGGCAAATTCAAAGCGGTTTTGGTCAATCAGCTCCAGATCCTGTCCGATGCGGTCCCGCAAAGGCCCGCACAAACGGTACAAGAACGGCGTTTTGGCGGCAACAAAGAACACCACATCGTTTTCTTTCATGCCACAGCGTTCAAATACTGCTTTGGTGTTTTCTTCGCCCAGGAATTTAAACAATGGGCCTTTGAATTCACCCTCTTTCCAGGTGATATAGCCCGGAGCTGCCGGGGCACCCAGTTCTTTTTGCGCCCAGTTGCCAATGGTATCAAACCATTTGCGCGGCTTCTCGGCCGCGCCGGGGGCCGGGATAGCCCGCACATGGCCGCCGGAGGCGACAATGTTTTTAAACACACTAAAATCGCTTTTTTCAAAAATGTCGGATACATCCGCCATTTCTATGGGGTTGCGCAAGTCTGGCTTATCACTACCGTATTTGAGCATAGCGTCAGCATACGCAATACGCGGCCAGGCCGGTGTGTTCATAGTGCGTTCATACTCACCCCAGTCCTTTAATTCTTCAAAGGCACCACCAATTACATCTTCCACCACTTCAAACACATCGTCTTGCTCGACAAAGCTCATTTCAAAGTCCATTTGGTAGAAATCCAGTGGGTGGCGGTCAGCGCGCGGGTCTTCATCGCGGAAGCACGGGGCGATTTGGAAATATTTATCAAACCCACTCACCATCAGCATCTGTTTAAATTGCTGTGGTGCCTGCGGCAGGGCATAAAACTTGCCCGGATGCAGGCGGCTGGGCACCAAAAAGTCTCGCGCCCCTTCGGGAGAAGAGGCCGTCAAAATCGGCGTTGTAAACTCGCGAAAGCCCTTGTTCCACATACGTTTACGCAGACTGGCGATAAAATCGCTGCGCAGATGCATGATGTTATGCATGCGCTCGGTGCGCAAATCTAAAAAGCGGTAGGTCAGGCGCATATCTTCCGGAATGGACTCATCAGAGATGTTGTACGGCATTTGCTCGACCGGGCCTTGCACCTCCATAGTGGTGGCATCAACCTCAATTTCACCAGTGGCCATTTTGGGGTTAACTTGGCCTTCATCCCGCTTAACCACTTTACCGGTGATGGTGATGACCGTTTCCAAACTGGTGTGGGTAACGGTTTCAATCAAATCTTCACCAGCGCTGTGCGGGTCAAACACCACCTGGGTGATGCCAAAATTATCGCGTAAATCCACAAAAGCCACGCCCCCGTGGTCACGGCGACGGAAAATCCAGCCGGATAGTTTAACCTCTTCGCCAACCTGTTTGGCGTTTAATTCCCCACATGTATGGGTACGGTAAAGATTTGACATAATATTTAACCTAGTTTTTAACACGTTTTCACAATGGGGGTATTATTAAGCCAAAACCCTTGAAAATTCAAACCAAAATCACCAATTTATTGAAAGGTATGACAAGAAAACAAACAAGCAAAACCTCCTCAATCCTTCACCTATGGGTGACAAGGGGTTCAGAAAGGTTTAACCTGTTACGTGCAATGGGTATTGCCAAAACCAAAAAACTGGAGTAAATAAGCGCCATTATGATGCGTGGATTAACACTTCTGGCCCTTTTGTTCAGCGCGGCTGTACCCACTCCCTATGCCCAGGAGGCACAAGAGGAAATTGAAGTGGATATGGGTCTGTCTACTTTGACCAGCGAAATTCAGCAACGCCTGGAGGCCAAAGAAAAGGCCGAACAGGAGCGTATTAAAAAAGAACAGGAAGCCGCCGCTACTGAAGTTAGCTTAAGCGAGCAGGAAGAGGCCAAACAAGCGTTGGACGCCGCCGACTACCCCTTTAACGTCAACGGCTTTTTTAAAGCGGTTCGCCAGCAGGACACTGAAGCGATTGAAAACTTTTTAACCGCCGGTATTGATGTAGACGCCCGCAGCAGCCTAAAACAAACCCCACTGATGTTGGCGGCCAGCCAAGGCAATATTGACCTGATCAACCTGCTTTTAAAGCATAAAGCTGACATTAACGCTCGCAATTTGCGTGGGGAAACGGCCTTGCTCATTGCCGCGCGCAAAAACAATCCGCAGGCGGTTTTAACTTTAGCCAAAGCCGGGGCAAACATTAAAGCCCAAAACGCTGATGGGTGGTCACCGCTGTTTTTTGCCATCAGCAATAAAAATATGAATTTGATGCGCTATTTGCTGAACAACAATGCCAATGTAAACGCGAAAACCCAATTTGGATTAACCCCGCTTTCGCTCGCTATTCAAAAAGAGCAGGTTTCTATGGTGTCGTTGTTAATTGATGCCGGCGCCGACCTGACCCAACGCGATATTGCCGGTAATACACCGCTGTTTCAGGCTATCCATAAACGTTCATACGCCATTGCGCGCTTACTGTTGGATGCCGGCAGCAACCCCAACCAGCGCAACCGCAGCGGCTGGGCGGCTTTGGATGTGGCCGTAGAGCGCGGCTACTTGGACATTGCCAACCTGTTGATGGCTTACGGTGCCGACCGCCCCCAACAACTTGGGATTTCTACCAGTAAAAACTAGACCGTTTTTTCTTTAGGCTTGCGAAGCCGTTAATAAATTCCTACACTCCTATTCATTCTTTTCCCGTTTTCAAGGATCTCTCCTATGCAGCTTTTTCTCCCCACTTTATACGTGCTGGGCGCTATTGCGCTTATTATGATTCCGGTGGGCGGCGTTATTTTTCTTATGCGCAAGCAGCTCTTCCCGCAGCGCGGCTTTGCGCGGCCGGTCCGGAAAACGGCCAAGCTCATGACAAACAATACACGACCAATCGTTGTGTTCTTTCATGAAGGCCTGGCCGGGCGATACATGTGTGAAGAATTTGATCTGGCGGCCGATGCCCGCAAAGATTTAGCCTTCTACACCTGTGACCTGACAGATGCGAAGAATGATGCCCATCTGCATAATGTGTATTTTACCGCTGGGTGTACAAATACTGTCATCGTGTTTTTCTTAGGCAAAGAGGTTAAGCGCATCAACCGGCACATGGATGAGCAGGAAATTCTGGACTGGGTTGATGAGGCTATCGGCTTTATTTAACGAAAAAAGCCACCCCGGTTGGGGTGGCCATTTTTTTGCGCTATATGGTTTTAAGCGGCGCTGGATTGTTCCATACCCGCCAAAACATCCTTAACCTGCTGGAGCGTCCAGTCGATTTCTTCCTTACTGATAGTTAGCGGTGGCGCAAAGCGCACCACAACTTCATGGGTCTCTTTACACAGAAGCCCTTTTTCCATCAGCTGTTCGCACACTTCCCGGGCGCTGGCTTTAGTTGGGTCAATTTCCAAGCCGACCCACAGCCCTGCCCCGCGCACGTCCGCAACAAGGGAGGAGTTAATCTTACGCAACTCATCCATCAGGTAATTCCCCAGGTCATGGCTGCGTTCGGCGAGTTTTTCCTCTTCTAAAATGTTGAGGGCTTCCAGGCCAATGGCTGCGCCAATCGGGTTACCGCCAAAAGTTGAGCCATGGGAACCCGGATCAAACACATTCATTACATCTTCACGGGCCAAAAAGGCACTCACCGGGTACACACCGCCGCCCAGAGCTTTACCCAGCAACAAGCCGTCCGGCTTATCAATTTCATGCTGAAAGGCAAAGGTCTTGCCCGTACGGCCCAAACCGGTTTGAATTTCGTCCAAAACCAGCAGGACGTTGTGCTTTTTACATATTTCCTGAACCTTCTTTAGCCAGCCTTTAGCGGGAATATTAATGCCGCCCTCACCCTGCATAGGCTCGGTTAAAAAGGCGACAGTATTTTCAGTGATGGCGGCCTCCAGCGCCTCGGCATCTCCATAGGGAATGGACTTAAACCCACCGTCAAACGGGCCAAAACCGTCTTTGTACTCATCAGACGAAAAGCCGACAATGGTAGTGGTGCGGCCATGGAAATTGCCGTCACATACGATGATTTCCGCCTTGTTGGCTTCTACACCCTTCACTCGGTAACCCCAGCGGCGCACCGCTTTAATGGCGGTTTCCACCGCTTCGGCCCCCGTGTTCATAGGCAACATGCGGTCCATGCCACTCATGGTGCACAGCTTTTCCGCGAACACGCCAAGCTTATCGGTATAAAACGCACGAGAAGGAACATCCAAACGTTGTGCTTGATCGGTCATGGCTTTGATAATGCGCGGGTTGGCGTGCCCGGCGCTGACAGCGGAATAGGCGCTGAGGAAGTCCAGGTACTCTTTACCGTTTTCATCCCACACGCGGGTACCTTCCCCACGGGTCAGCACCACCGGCAAGGGGTGGTAATTATGGGCACAGTACTTTTCTTCCAGTTGGATAGACTTAGGTGTATCACTCATGGGGTTTCCCTCCGTTGGGTTTGTAAAATCAATAAATTAAGGGTTAACAGCTTACAGAAAAAGAACACAAAAGGCAAAAAAGATGCTCCCGTTTGGGAGCAAACTTTTTAAGCTTTTCGACCAAAAACCGCAAGCAGTATTTTATCCACCAGTTTAGCGGTAACGTTGCCTTTATCCAGTTTCGGGTTATATTCCACCACCTCAAAGGCTTTAAATTTAGGGTGGTGGGCTAGCTTTTCCAATGACGGCAGAACCTCATCGGCGGTCAAACCGCCCTCTTCCAGGCTACCGGTGCCGGGGGCAACGGCGGGGGCAAAACCATCCAAATCCATCGTCATGCCAAACCCTTTGGTGCCGTTGGTTGCGCGCTGCAGCGCCTCTTTAAACACCGCGTCAAAGCCGCGCTCCTGGATTTCTTCCATGTAATACACACGCACATTAAGCTTTTCCAACAGCGCTTTTTCTTCCGGCTCAAAGCTTCGAATTCCCACCAATGAAACATGCTGTGGGGATAATTTGGCTTTTTTAGACCCCATGTGAATCATGCGTTCTTCCCCCTGCCCTAACAACGTGGCCAGCGGCATACCGTGATAAGCCGATGATGGGCTGCTTTCAATAGTGTGGGCATCCATATGGGCATCAAACCAGATGAGGCCGAACTGCTCTTCCGCCTGCAGGGCACTGACAACGCCGCTCCATGTGCCAATTGCGACCGAATGGTCGCCGCCTAAAACCACCGGCAGTTTGTTATGACGCATCATAACTTTTATGCGCTGACACAGGCGATCGTTATATTCATGGACAAAATCATGGCCTTCTTCATGGCTTTTTTCGTGACCGCCGCGTGGAATAGGTGAGTACAACACCCCTTCCCAACTGGTTTTAAAACCATTGATGCCGGCCGTATTACCAACACCCATATTCCTTAAAACGTCTGCGCCGCGCTCGGTTTCACCTTTTTGCGCGCCCCAGCCAAAAGCGGCCCCTAAAATGCTGATTTGTCGTTCCATTTTCTTTTTTCCTCCACATTTCAGGCTAAAAAAAGACCCGCCATTTGGGGAGCGGGTCAAACCATAATTTTTTAGTTAAACAAATGAGCGTACCCACTCTTCCATTTCAGATTTTGGCATGGCGCCAACCTTGGCATCTGCCAGTTCGCCGTTTTTAAACATCATAAAAGTTGGAATACCGCGCACCCCAAACTTGGTTGGGATTTCAGGGTTTTCGTCAATGTTCACTTTAACGAACTTCACATCACCCACCTCGGTTGAAAGCTCTTCAACCAGCGGCAGCATCTGGCGGCACGGGCCGCACCATTCGGCCCAAAAATCAACAAACACAGGCTTGTCACTGTTGATAACGTCGGCCTCAAAACTGCTATCGGTTGTGGCTGCTAAAGACATATCTTTTCTTCCTCCGAGGTTTTTAAATTTATCAATAAAAAGCAGATTACGCCCAATGCCCACATGTGTCAAGACAGCCGCTAGAGCAAATCCAACTGGGCATTGGGCTCTTTTTTTTGTGTCACAGGCGCAGCTTGCTTTTTGGTGTCACTTGCCCCCGTTACCCACTCCAAATACGGTGCAAAAGCACCGGTTTCATCTTTAGCGGCCACCCATAACAAACCCGCTTTCACAGTTTTATGGGGGTAAATACGCATAGCAATTTTATGGTAAACACCAAGCTGTTCAGCGTATTTTTGCCATTTTTCGCTGCCTTTTGGCTCCGGGCTTCCGGTTTTATAGTCCAGAATCAATACTTCGTTATCCGTCACCACCAGCCTGTCCACCGCTCCTTCATATAAGGTGGAGCCAATTAAAGCCTGCAAATTAACTTCCGGCCGGGAGTTTGTGCCAAAATACTCACTAAATGTAGTTAACGTAGCTAACACCTGCTGTATCAGGCTGTTATGCTGGCGGGTTATATCCGGTGCGGCTTCCTGCAAAAAGCTTTCCGCCCGGGTTGGCCACTGGTCGCTGGGGTATTGGGGCAGAACCTCCAACATGCGGTGAACCAACTGCCCATAGCGCATGCCCTGGTTATCACGCATTTCAAACATTTTGGCCATTTTCTGCTGCCCTGTGGCGCTTTGGGTGGCGCGTACATTGGTAATACCCGCCTCATTTTGTAAGGGCGCAAAAATCCAATTTTCGTGATTTATATCAACTGGCGAAATGCCTGGTGGTGCTGTCTTTTCATTCGCATTTTGCAAAGGTTTACCGCTTTCAAAGTACAAAACATCATCTTGTCTGGCCCAGCCGTTTTGCTCAGCGGTTTGTTTGATGATGGTGTACCAGCTGTCTTTTTGTTTTTTGTCAGACTCCTTTTCTTCCCCACCAGACGGAGCAAAAATCAGCCAGTCCTGCGCACGCGTCATAGCAACATACAACAGCCGGCGGCTTTCAAACTCAAGACTTTTAACATAATTATTCCAGATATTTTCCACCACTCGGCTGCGCTTATCCGCCGCCCGTTTGTAATAGGCCATTTCTTCCGTACCCTGCGCGTCCGTTTGCCACACCAGCATTTCTTTGCCGGTATTGCTGCCTTCCATTGGTACTTCCGGATCCGCCAGAAAAACAATCGGCGCCTGCAAGCCTTTGGAGCCATGAATGGTCATAATCCGCACGGCTCCTTCGGCCTTTTCCATACTGCGTTTCAGTTCCATTTCCAAGGTTTCTACCTGATGAATAAACTTATCCAGTCCACCGTTGTGGTTTAAAGCTTCTTTCAGCAGGGCATCAATCCCATCGTTGACACTTTTAAGCGGCATGCTGTCCTGCCCGTGTCCAAAGCGGCGCAGAAAGCGCCCCCGCCCATTGGTCAAATACAGGGCGTGGACCAAAAGCTGATAGACACTGGTGGTATCCGCTTGAGTTAACAGTTCATAAAGAACTTGCTTCGCTTCGGTAAAGGCAGGGTTTTGAGCTTTGTACAACACATCCCAAAGCGGTGTCTGGCGGCTGCGGCGGCTTTGGCGCAGTTCTTCCAGATAGCCATCTTTCCAGCCAAACAACGGACTTTTTAGAACCTGGGCCAGACTTAAGCTATCCCAGCGATTGGCTAAAAACTTTAGTAAAGCCAACAAATCGTTCACCGCCGGATCATCTTTTAAGACCAGTTTATCGCTACCGGTATGAGGAATGCCCAGGCTATCCAGCGCCGCGGTAAAGTCACTTAGTTTGGAGCGACTGCGCAGCAGAATCATAATGTCAGAGGCGCTAACCACTTTTCCTGTGGAAGAGAGCACCACACGGCTGTTCATCATCTGCTTTATTTTTTCCGCCACACGGCGGGCATTGTTACCGGACTGACTTATTTCAGGCTGATGTTTGGGTAATGGCCACGGCTCTTTTTCGTCCTTTTCCGGCTTTTCCGGATAGGGCCATATTTCCACCCGACCGTACTCTTCCACCCGTGCGGCACTGTGGGTAATATTCGTGGCCCGCTCATCCACCGCTTTGCGGTGATCATCCTGAATATAAACCTGATCCACAACGTCTAAAACCGCGGTAGTGGAACGGAAGGAGGTTTCCATTTCCACAATTTCCGTTTTGGCGGCCACTTCGTCCAAATACCGCCCAAATTGCGCAAATGCCTGCGGGCGGGCATCACGAAAACCGTAAATAGATTGCTTTAAATCCCCAACCGCAAAAAAGGTGCGCGTGCGCTCATGCTGGCCTTCCCCGGTGAAAAACTCATGGATTATGGCTTTGATGATATCGGCCTGTTCCTGGTCAATGTCCTGTCCTTCATCAAGTAAAAGATGATAAATGCGTTTGTCCATTTTAAAACGCACCCAGTCAGCGACATCGTCTTTTTTAAGCAAATTAGCGGCTTTGGAGATGATGTCATCAAAGTCCAGCCAGCCGTTTTCCTCTTTCATCCGCTGGTAAGCGCTTAAAATGCGATAGCCAATACGCAAATAAGCGGCGGTTAAAAAGTATTCGTCTACGGCTTTTTGCTTATCAGCGATATCTACCAGTTCTTGCGCTAATTCAGCATAAACATCATCAATGTGGGCGCCGTACTCCTCACGCATGGCCTTCGTGATGTTTTGTTTATTAAGGTGATCTCTACTGGAAACCAAGACAATCGACATAACCCCTTCCAGATCCTTATCCAACACGGCTTGAGCCATTTGGGCAGCGATAATTTGTTTTTTATCACTGCCATAACCAAGTGCCTGTGCCACTTGCTGAGCTTTATCCCACCCGGCAGGGCTCAACGTAATTGCTTCCAGCGCCGCGTTTTTTTCATGCAGGGTATAAGCACGCTCCATCCCCAAATTTTGAGCTAAAGCATCTATTATGGCGTCAGTATTATGGTAAATTGACTTTAACCTGTTGAATTTTCTTCCTTTTTCAATAAAGTTTTTAAAGGCTTCGCTTAAGGTCTGGTCCGCCAATTGGCTGGCAAAAAAGGAGAGTTCCGCCATGTCATCGGCATCATCGGGACTAAACACCTCACCTTGTGCTTGAGCCAAGCGGTCTTGTTTTTCCAAATCATCAATGACTTTAAAATCCGCGGCTACTCCCGCCTCAATCGGGAATTGCGCCAAAATTTCCGAACAAAAGCTATGCAGCGTCATAATACTCAACCCGCTCACGTCATCCAGAACCAGACTATACAGGCTACGGGCGCGGGCCATATCCGCTGCGGTGATGCCGGGTTTAAGCTTTATTAAGTCAGCCTTGAGCTCTTCTTCCGGCAAAGTGGCCCATTTAGCCATAATACTGCGGATGCGGTTTTCCATTTCTTTGGCGGCGGCTTTGGTAAAGGTCACGGCCAGAATTTCGTTGGGCTTTAAGTCATGGTCAGCCATTAACAATGCCATCACTCGCCGGGAGAGCACATAAGTCTTCCCTGTTCCAGCGTTCGCGCTTACCCAGACAGACGCATCCGGCTGCAAAGCCAGGTTTTGGCGCTGGGTAGCCCGTTGAATTAAAGTGTCACGGTTTAAACTCATGCGGGCCCCTCTGCTCTGTCTGGTTTTGCCACTCCTTACGGCGGCAGATACCGGCAAAGTCGCAATGACGGCACTGTTTATCTTCCCCCGGCACGGCAGGCAGCGGTGCCTCTGCATCTAAAAAGTGAGTTTGCAACCGTTCCAAGCCTTCTTCAGCCTCATTTAACAATTGCTCTAACGATTTGTTATTTTTACGCGTTTTGGGGTAGGCCTCAATTTTTATGCCCTTGTGCGGCTCGTTCAATGCCCAATACTCCATCCCCTCCGCTGTATACTGCTGGCCAAAACCGCCCTTTTCCGCCAGCAAAGCGCCAATAACAAGCTGCGGCTCCAGCCCTTGCTCCACATCGCCAACCGAAGGGGTTTGACCGGTTTTATAATCAATAATTGTGGCGCTTCCACGTGAAACATCCAAGCGGTCTACCCGGGCGTGGAGTTGAATTTTGCCGGTTTTTACATCCCCTTTAATTTCAGTTTTTTCAACCTTGCGGCCTTGAGCGGTAAGTTCAATCATTTTATCAACAAACTGATCCGCCAGCAGTTCAAACCGCGGCCACCACAGGGCACGGGTCACTTTGGGTAGCGGCTGGAAAGCCATCTGGCCAATTTCAATTAGTTTCTGGCGCATCGCATGCCGGTTATCAGGCTTTATAGGGCTGTCATAAGGCTTAGGCAACCCTTCAACCTGATCAAAAAAGGCCTCTAAGCAGGTGTGAATAATATCGCCCTTTTCCGCCGCGTCAGGGCTGGCTTGCAAGTCTTCCATTTTTTCAAGACGCAGGGTCTTTTCCAGATAGCTTTTGTACGGGCATTGCAAAAGGTTTTTGATGTAAGAAGCCGACCATACAGTGGGTCGATCATTTACCGGCGGCTGAGCTACAGCTTGGCTTGCAATGGGGATATCTTGGTCAATATAACGGCGCAGAGCCGTTGTCATCTCCAGCCATTGCTCGCCTTTTTTCACCAGTTTTTTATAGGTTTCTTCTCCCAAGGCTTTTTCCATACGGCTCAAAAAACGAGAGGGAACAGTTTCCTCGCCAGATTCTTCATACAAACAATGGGTGATATAAACATTTTTTTGGCTGAGCAGGTGAGTAAAATCATGGGCACTTAAGGCTAAGCGCAGCGTCATAGGCGGCAGGCCCAGCTCTTCTTTCATCGCGCGGTTTAACCATGGGTCCGGCTTAGGTTCTTTGGGCCATTTTCCCTCGTTCATACCGGCAAGAATAATATTATCCACTTTCTGCAAGCGTGCCTCCAGCGGCCCCCAAATAAAGGCTCGTGGATGTAAATTACGCTGATGGCGGACCATTTGGCGACTCAGCAGGTGCGCTACTACCGCCGCATAATCAACAAATTTGACCTGCTGGTGCTCATCCTGTGCCTGAATGTGCTGGCGCAGCCCTGTCACAAAACTGACCAGAGCATCACCATCTTCACCATTAAGGGCTGGGAAATCTTCTTCTGTCAGGCTGTTTGCATTCTCTAATGGTGTGCCATCTTCAGCGAAATGGGTTTGCGAACATAGCCGCTCAAACACCTTTAGGTGACCTTCCAACCAGCTGTCCATAGGTTTTTGCGAAGTATAAGAGTTTGTATTCGCCAAAGGAGCAAAAACAAACTCCACCGCCTGAAGCGCCTGCTGAGCCAATTTAAACTGCTCCGCATCAATTGGTTTATAAGGGTTAGGACTGGCCTGCAACGCCGCTAAAACCTTACGTAAACCCGCAATCCCTTTATCGGCATACTGGCCGCGTAAACATAACAGTTCCAAGGCATAAGCACGTTTTTTCCATGCTGCTTTTTTATATCCAAAGTGCGCGAGCGGGTGCTTAATAAGCATAGCCAGCGACAGCTGAGCAAAGCGTTGATTCATAACGGTATTGATAAGTTCAAACACCTGCCCGGCGGGCCAGTGGTTTAACGGTTGGCCAGCGGAATCATCCACATTTACGCCGAGCGTGGCGAGCACCCCCGCCACCCGTGCGGCCAGCATTCTATCGGCTGAAACCAGTGCCACCTGCTCATCTGTAGTAGCTAAAATACGTTTGATAATCAACGCAATGGCTTCTGCTTCTTGCTGTGGGGATTCTGAAGAAATTATTCCTTTAACATCATTATTATATATATATTTTTTAACGTTATTGTTTAGGAAAATATTTTGCCAGGCTCCACCCTCTTTTTTGCTGGAAATCTTCAATACATTTGAATGGTTTACGCCGCATTTTTCAAGTAAATTACAAATCGGGGTTAAAGGGTGGGCTGCGGGCAAATTATCATCCTCTTGCGCCGGCTCAAACCCGGCCAACACCAGGCGGCCATTTTCCATCTCGGTGATGGCTTTTAACACCTCTACCCCGGCGGGAACAGTGTCGGAAAATCCAGCGGCCACTACAGGTTTTTTATATCCTTTTCGGTACATAGCCGCAACGCTGTATAACCGTTCAGCCTGGGCCAGCTCCGGATCTTTCAGCCCTTTCTCCTGCAGCCATTGCGGGTAAAAATGCAGAGCAATTTTGATAAATTCTAAATTGGCCTGCCAGTGATCAGCCATATCACCCACCACCAGCTTTTCCAAGTCTTCTACGGTGATGTTAAAGCGGGTCAAGGTATCAAATACCGCCGCTAAGGACTCAGCGTTTTCCAGCGCACGGGCGGGGCTCATGGTGTTATCGCGAGCCTGCACCAAACGAGTGAGCACCAACAACTTCTCCAGCTGGCTAACACTGGTGACCCTTTCGCTCCCTTCGTCTTCAAAGGCAAAGTAATCCTCAAAGTCTTCTGAGATATTAAGGGGCATAATAGTGGGCAGAAGGCTGGCCTGTCCTTTTTGGCGGGTAAAGGCATCTTTAAACATACGCGCGCTACGGCTGGATGGAACCCACAAGGTAATATCCGGCCAGTCATAGCCGTTTTTAATGAACTCCGCCTCCATCATTTCAATGGTATGGGCGGCAAAATCATCGCCAAAATCAACGCTGTAAACAGTCCCCTTCATAAGGACACGATACTACCATATTTGCGACAAATCAGGGGGTGGTTTTATACAGCTTTTTTCAAGCTTTTAGTGCTGAGCAACTCTTCCGCGCATTCCAGGCCGGTCAAGGTACCCATATCAACCCATTGGTGCGGATACACATGACCATATAAGCGCCCATGGGCAATGGCTTTATCCCACGGCTGTTTTAAGGATAAATACCCTTCCGGCTCATTTTCCAGCAGACGCGGGTGCATGATTTGAATACCGGTGAACACGTACGGCGGCACTTCTCCGGCTTGCGGCCAGCGGATTTGGCCACTATCGGCTAAAACAAAGTCACCGCCGCGCTCACGAAAGGCACGGGTTGTTTCTTCGGGTACCACGGCCAGCATGTTGTCCATTTTACTGCTGTCAAACGCCGCGCAAAAGTCTGGTAACAGGGGAAAGTCGCCCTCCAGCCAAATTGCATCTCCGTTAATAACCAAAAATGGCTTATCGCCAAGCAGGCTAAG
>MDTD01065018.1_pt1 | contig 15336 bp, 16 predicted proteins | sample 811221 | NCBI WGS metagenome assembly MDTD01 (sample SAMN05326646, study PRJNA326480) | marine metagenome | isolation source: seawater | place: Pacific Ocean: South West | collected 2011
GATCATATCAAAATATCTCATTATAAATAAAAAGTATATATATATATTTTAAATGATTATAGAAATCTAATTACAACTTACCAGAACTGAAATCGGTTATTATCTGTGGTGAGGCGCTATCAAATCCAACAACATCAAACATTCCTTCATCTGAGGGGTCTGCAATAGTAAATCCATTTGATTGCATTCCCATAACTACTAATTTAGTATTTGGAAGATTCATTTCTTTGCGGTATTTTTTGAGAGCTTCTGAAGGATGAATATCTCCATAGTAAGTTTCAGAATCGGTATAAACAATGAATGTATCAATTTCCATCTTTTTTTCAAGAGCATACAACATTGGTAGGGCACAATCGGTTGCTCCGAAATTAGAATCTTGTGTGATTTGGTAGGCTTCATGAAGAGTGGTTTCTTTTCTAATGGGTAATTCTTTCAAAATGGGTTTTCCTCCATAACAATAGTATCCATTTCCGGCTGAAGTATCTACTGAAAATGATGCTGAGAAGCAGAATGGTTCTGTTCTGGCCATAATGAGTGCCAATACAGCAGATGCTTCATGACATGTAATAGTCATTCCTTCTCCTCCATTACATGGACACTTCATTGAACCAGAAACATCGATAGCATTAAAGATTCTTTTGGATGAAGGGACAATATTTTTGAATGAAAGCTCAAATGCTGTATCAAGAGCTTTTGTAATCAGTGGATTTACTTCCCATACGAGAGACCCCTTAAACCCTCTACCTTCTTTATATGTATTATGGGCGAGGAGTATTTGAAGTGGATGAATCTTAGATTTATGTATGATATCTTGATTGGTGATTTTTTCAATAATAAGGGATGTCTGTTTAGGTATTTCAGTGATTTTAAGTGAAGAAAGTTTAGACAAAGAACGAATGAGAGCAATTAGGGGCATTTTTTCAAGAAGTTTGATCCATACTTTTTGTGAATTAAGTAGGATTGGGGGGACATGTTCTCGAACAAGATTGTAACGATCAATGAACTCACACATTTTATTTTCATCATCTTCGGAGAATGATTTTGATTCTTGAACTGCGATGATATATTCCAGGACATTTGTCATTGTGTCAAGTTCTCCTATTTCAGATGCTTTCTTTGAGAAATCTCTTGATATTTTTTGAGCAGATTCAATGCCCTTTACGAGATAAGAGTATATCATTTTCCTTGTGATTGTATTGGGAACTGAATGAGATAGAGAGAGAGCGTCTTTATGAGTATAACCGTGGCGACTGGCATACTTTGTGGTGGATTCTATGAGTGCTTTTTCAGATCCTCCTCTAAAATTATTGTACCAATCACTTACAACTTTTCGATGAGCTCTCCCCCATCCGGTGGAACCATTATTGATGCGACGAGAAATACATTCGCGTAAATCAAGATATTCGAAGAGGTGAGTAGGGATTCTACAAATTAGAGGGACGGCGAGATTTGCATTTCTTTTTAGTTGAAGATCTTTACTGAGAGAACATATTGCTAAAACAATGAGTGTAAAAGTTTGTTTTGGTGCTCTGGCAGATTGACTGACATTGATCAAAGTTTGAACAATATCGAGACCCTTACCATCAGTAATCATTTGAACAACGTTATTGAGGTTTTCAAGGGTTGATGTTTGACTGGACGCATAATATGTTGGTTTATCTGAACCTATAATAAGATATCTCATAAGCATTTGTTCTTTACTTACAAGAAATGATTGACCTCCTGCGTTATTTGTGACAGTACCTTGGATGGGTTCCATTTGAGAATGAGAAGCCATATTTATTGTGATTTGTTTTATTAATTATATTGATAATCAAATTTAGCTTTAAATAATTAAAGATAAACAAGATAAATATTATGTAATGGAATATGATGATAAGTATAATGATCAATATAATGATCAATATAATGATATTAAAAGTGATATAAGTTCTCCATCATCTCCGTCGATGTATAGCGGAATAATATGGTTATTAATATGTATATCTATGGTTAGTATATATTATTTTATAGTGAATTATATATGTATTAATATAAAGAAAATGTATCATAATATGGTGATAAATATATTAATAAAAGAAATAAATAAAGATGAAATAGTTGATAAAATAAATAACACGTGTTCAATATGTCTTGAAGAATATATAGATGATAGAAAAATGAGTAGATTAAAGTGTGGTCATATTTATCATAAAGAGTGTATTATGAAATGGATAAATAATAATAATAATGAGTGTCCTTTATGTCGTACAGAAGTCATTTAAACAAATTTGAAGTATGATAATGTAAAGAAATCATAAACAAACAACAGAGCAAAGAAAAACAGACTTACTTACCTACTTAATATCTCACAGAGTTTCCAGAGTTTCAAGAGTTCCAAGAGTTTCGAGAGTTTCGAGAGTTTCAAGGAGTTAAGGATGTCCGCTGACAAGGTCATGATCAAGGAGATGATGATGGGATATGGAGAAACATTCAAGAATCTGGTTCATCCTGAGGGTGTAGTGGGGTTCAGTCAAAGTGAGCTCTACAAGGCTTTGGTGCCTGATGAACCGGAAGACTGTACGAAGGCATTCACTCGCGCTGGTCTGGATAAGGTCTTTACGTGTAGTAATTTCTCGATGGCGATGAAGGGGAATTGGAATTGTAATCATATCCATAGAGATGTGAACAGGTTTCCAGTGATTCTCTTGTGGTCTTCTGCAGATGGGAAGGTGGTGATTTTGGGGCCACTTGGAGATCCGGGTCGCCACTTTAAGAAGGCCCGTGTATCCCATATGATGGTGGTATCGACAAACCGGGGCAATCCGGTATTCACCGAGTTTCTCCCTTCAAATGAAGAAGAGATGGATGATTTGAGTGATCGAATGGGATACATCTCTCAATTTGTCCAAGCAATGAGGGATAACACTCCAATTTCAGAGTGTGGTCCTCAAGTTTTGGCGAAGGCATCAATGATGGGAGTACACAGTATGATGGGTGTACGGGATTGGATGAAGCATCAGATCAAGATGACAACTCCGGAATGGCGTTCAGAGAGACCATATTACAAGTTGTTTGACTCGAATGATGTAGATATCGTTAATGATGAAGAAAGGGTTTCAGATGAAATTGATGCGGCATTTGGACCAGATATGAAGCCGAATCTCATGATTCAGAGTCCAGTGAACAACACACAGGTAACATCACATATTCACTTGGTTATGAGTGGTGTAGATGATGTGATTCCAGATGAAGTTCAAAAGAACTACTTTGATTTGAATGCTGTATATGAAGTAAAGATGGAGATGATGGATGATGCTCCATTGACTCGGACACAGACGCCTCCAATTGGTCGAGTGGATGCGGTTGATCTTGAACAAGATGATGGGGTTTCATTGAGTCGTCAATCATCAGTTAGGGTTGGAGAATAGATTAAATTAGAGAGAGAAATAAGTTATTTAAGAATATAGTTAGATTGTAGTGTAGAAGTAAATAAATATGATTATTTTTTATGTAGTTGAGGATGAAAAAGAGTTTCAATTTAATCTTACAGATAAGATATTAGATGTGAAAAATGCATTAATTAAAGATTTGGAATTGAAGGCACCTTATATTGATCTTCTTTTTTTAGTTGAAAGGCCTATTCGCAATATAGGACATTTTAATATAGAAAAAGGTGTAATGTCACGAGTGATGGATCAATATGAATTATCAAGATTTGGATTAAAGGATAATATGACATTAAATATAGGATATAAATTGGTAGATAATTATAAACCATTTGATGCTACTCGTAAAAGAGTAAACTTGAAGAAAAAAGAGGAAATGCGGATAGTTCCAAAAGAAGCAACATTTAAGTTAGATTCAGAAGATGATTTTCCAAGTTTATAAATAAATTTGATTATAAGATATAAGAATATCTTAAATAAGATATTAAATAATGCACAATATAATTCGTATAATATTAATTATAATGTATACATATTATTTGAAACCTGTTGTGAAAATAACATCTATGAAATTCAAAAATTATAAATCCAGTGCCGATGTACTCCCGGGATACATATTCTCTAGTTGAGAAATCAGTGTGTTATATTTGTCTTGCACCTCTGGTCTGTCGAGGCCTTCTAATTTTAATGCCTCGATATCCGTCAAGAGTTTTTTTACTCGTGGGTCTTTTTTCAACTCTATTTTGTAAGCAGACTTATATTCGCTGGAAAAATGCTTTACGATATCCGAGGTGGGCAATTGATCGTACAAGTCCGCGAACTGTTTATTCTGCAAGTCCACTATGGCCGCCATCTTCTCTTCCATATCGCCTGGCCCAGCGAGAATTTGCTTTACCTCTTCGGAAATCTCCGTTTGCTCTGACGCACTTGTAGAGACCTGACCAGAAGCTCTGTTGTAGACATGGGTCTCGGCGCCCGTGTCCACAGCCAATGGGTTGGTCGCCGAGACATGGGTCTCGGCGCCCGTGTCCACAGCCAATGGGTTGGTCGCCGTAGCCCCGCCGCCAGCTTCTCGCGATCTCTGCTTCCTCTTCCGCGCTCGCCTGAACGCCTTATTCCGATTTCTCCCCCCACCCTTCATTGATTTAATTTGACTTCTATGTCGATTAGATCTCCTTTTGGTTTTATTCCTTCGATTAGATACCCTTTTGGTTTTATACCTTCGATTAGATGCCCTTTTGGTTTGATTCGATTTTCTTTTGCGTTTCATCTGATTTCCCATTATAATATAACAAATAAAAAATATATATTATATATGAAAAAGACGATCCATAAAAAAGATGAAAAGATATATTTAGCTGGTGGGTGTTTTTGGCATATTGAAGAAGAAATGAGAAAATTAAGAGGAGTTAAAAGTACGAGAGTAGGTTTTATGGGTGGAACAACAAAGAATCCTACATATAAGCAAGTATGTACTGGAAATACTGGCCATGCTGAGACAGTTGAGGTAAAATATAATCCGAATATAATATCGTGTGCAAGATTAATAGATTTTTTTTTCAAAATACATGATCCTACAACATTAAATAAACAAGGTAATGATATTGGAACACAATATAGATCAGTAATATTTTACAGGACTTTAAAACAGAAAGATGTTTCTTTAAGTATCATACGTAAATTATCATTAAGGATGAAAGTTGTAACAGAGGTGGTGAAATCGTCTATATTTTATAAAGCTTCAGAATATCATCAAAAATATATTCAAAAACAGAGGGGTGGATATATAAATAACAAAAAAACAAAACAAAGGAGTAAAAAGAAAGAGTTTTTATTTAATCCAGATAATCCTAAAAAATCATTTGATGTGTATATAGATAAAGATCCATCAGATACAATCCATATTAAATATACTACAGTAAAAGATGTAGAAAATACAATAAAAAAGTTGGAAAAATTATATAAGGAAGGAAAATATCCTCATAAAAGAATATGGCAGGTAGGTATGATAATGAAAGTTAGATTAGAAGTATTGAAGAAAAAGAAGAAAGAGCAATATAAATTATCAAAAAGATATTTTGAGCATTTAGGAAAAAGGACAAAGATAAAAGATGAAAAAAAGAGGAAAAGGTTTCATTTTAAAATTTGATCTTTATTTTCTTTAGATAAATAAAGATAAAGATGTTTTGATTTTTCCGTATATTTTCTTTCCCTTATTATGAAAATAAAAAAATCCTTGGTAGATGGAATTATGTGAAAGATAATGAACAATTACAGAGAAAAATATATTTGGCGAACATAGATCATTGTGGTCCATGTGGTATATTAGATTTAAGTGAATGATTATTTTGAAATGAATAATAATATTTTAATTAATATGGGAAAATATTGTAAAACAATAAAAAACAGAAAAAGATGTACAAAAAAGAAACCGCAAATGAATGCCAGAGATATAATATCATTACAAATGAATGGATTACAAAAAGGAAATAAAGGTATTAAAATTGCATGGAAATATTCTTCAAAGTTGAATAAATATGCGACGGGTCCTTATATGAGATTTGAGAGAATGGTTAAAAATAATATTTATAAACATTTAATACATTGTAAAAGTTGGAGATTTGTTCCAAATACAACACACAGAAAGAAAGATGAACATTATTCAGTAATGGTTAAAGTTATATCTATACATGATAATAATACTTATTATTATAGATTTGCGTTGTCGAGGCAAATAGATACATTATTTTGGAGGACTGATAGTGTTTTTGCTGCCACAACAATGAGATCAAATGTAAAACAAAAGAATATTTATAATAAAAAGTTAGAAGCATGTTCGAAAGATCCAGTAACTGGATATTATAGAGATGGTTATTGTAAAACAGGTCCAGATGATTCTGGTTCACATACAATATGTGCTGAAATGACAAAAAGTTTTTTAGAATATTCAAAATCTAAAGGAAATGATTTAATAAAAGCGAGTGGTTCATTTCGGGGATTGAAACCGGGTGATCATTGGTGTATATGTTCTGGAAGATGGAAAGAAGCAAAAAATGTAGGTAAATCTCCACCGATAATATCCAGAGCAACAAATAAAAAAGCATTAGATGTAATTGAATCATAAAATAAAGATTTAAAGAAAAGCTATGAAAATAGATATATAATTATGAAGTTATCAAAAAATGTAATAAAAACTCTTTATCCTCCAATTATTGTTCCGATAATTTCTTATTATATAATGTATTCAGAAAAATTATGGGATAACCCTATAAAACAAGTAGACACTGATGTTAATTTTAAACAAATCAAATGCAACAAATAAGAGTTAGAGATAATTGAATCTATAAATCATTAGAAATGATTATTTTATCAACTTCATCATTTTCTGCCCATGCTTCTTCTAGGATTTCGAGTCGTCTTTTTCTCGCATCAAATGAAACATGACTTGGTCTACGTCCCTGATAAAGAAGATATTCATATGGGGTTTGTTTTAAGATTTCATTATAACATTTTTCAAAATATTTTAATTTGTTATCTAAATTATCTTCATAAAGAGAGTAATCTTTATAATTATCGAGGAGTTTTTTAGCTTCACCTACAAGAAGATTAATTTTTAATTTATCATTTGGTAGATCATATGCTTGTGTTTTTTCAAGTAAAGCATTAACTATATTATTTGTGATAGAAACATACCAAAGAATAATATTAATTTGGTCTACATTATCTTTAAAATAAGGATTATTTGCGGTAGTCATTGCGGTAATTCCAATACCTGCGGTAGCTTGTAAGAATCTTAAAAAAATAGAATATACTTTTCGAACTTTATATTTTTTGTAAAGATTATAGAGTTCTTCTCGATAATTAATGACAATAGGATTTTTATAAATTGGATTTTCATTTTCGCCTTCAGCGACTTCTTCTCCTTTTAATATATCAAGCATTTCAGCAACTTTTGAATTAAGACAAAAATATTTGAAAAACATTTATAATATGGTAGATATAATTTTTAAATATATTCAATTGTCCTTTCTTCTGGTATACATATTATCTTCTTCTCAATTGATCTTTCTTTCTTCTGGTATACATCTTATCATTCGGTTATTTTATCCTTAGTGCCTGCTCAGAAAATTATGATAAATATTGTGGTTTCTTTCGTGTACGTGACCCAGAAACTGTTGTAGAGAAGAATCCGCGTGGAGGGTTTCTGCGAAGTGGTACTTCAGGCTCAGGTTCAACTTTTTCAACAAAGGCTTCTTTAAAATCATCTTTATCCATTGTTTTCATAATCTTTTCAAATTGTTTTTGGTGATATTTAGATACAGGTGGTTTTTTAGACTTTTCTGCTTCATCAATAACATATTTCATTACTTCTTCCATTTCAGTTCTACTTGCTTCTGTACCATTTTTCATGAAATAAAGGTCTGGTTCAGCATAATCATTTCCATGATTATCATATTTTAATGTGATACCATATTTATTTCTAATACTATTTAAGAAATTTCTGTATGAACCAGGTTTACCATTAGTTCTAATATGTTCAAGTGCTTTATCAAAGTTTTCAGATAGTGAAATAGAAGTTTCTGGTTCTGGAGTGTGTTTTTCTACTGATACAGATTTCTTTGGTCTTCCTCTTTTCTTATGGGTCTTTTCTTTGGGTTTATTAATGCAGCGACCAGTTTTAGGATTAATGATCTTTCCAGGTTGACATTCTTTCTTTGGTTTATCATTATTTTTTTGACTATCAATAACATATTTTTGGATTTTGTCTGTTTCAGGTTTGCCAAGTTCTACACCATACTTCATGAATATAATTTCTCCATCATCTCCATATTGATGAGTAGCATTAAACTTATCTTTGATATTATTCGTTAATTTTAATAGTGTTCCAGTTGGACCATTTTTAGCTTTGAGCCAAGCTTTAACAAACTCTTCTTGTTGTGGCATAGATTTCTTTGGTCTACCTCTTTTCTTATGGGTCTTTTCTTTAGGTTTATTAATGCAGCGCCCAGTTTTAGGATTCAATATCTTATCTGGGGGACAGTCTTTTTTAGGTTTACTTGATTCAGTTGAGGATTTATCAAATTTTTTTAATTTAGTTTCTAATTCTTGTATCTTTTTATCTCTGGTTATAATTAAATCGTCTACAAGTTCTCTTATATCTTTAAATGATGAATGAACTAAAAAAATATCTTCACATTCGGGTTTTAACTTTCTTTCAAAATCGTTAATATGTTTCTTAAACGCAGAATAATCTGACATATATATATATATATATAAATATATATATATATTAAGGATATACTGAGTAAACTCCTTTTTTACAATTGATAATATGATTCATATATTTTACATAGGATTTGTATGTTTCAAAGTGTAATTTTGGATGATTTTGAATAATAGCTTCTCTTTTAGTGAAAGGCATTTTTTGAAGAGATAAAAGACTTTGTTTTGCACACATATAATATTCTTTTAATTTTTCATTAGTTTTATCAATATCAAGAATTAATATTTTGTTGAGTCCAAGAGCTTGACCCCATTCAGTGAGTGAGCAAATACAATCATTATTATTATTAACGGTTAAAGTGAAGACATCACAATCTTGAATAGCTTGTGAGTTTCTTTGAATAACAATTTCAGATATATCTGCGATATTTCTGATGGGTATAATTTCTTCATCATCTGAATCATATGGTAAATCATCAGATAATTGTGTCTTTTCCCAGTGAATAATACCATGATTAGAAACTGATCCTGGATTGATTATAACAAAGGGTCCAACAGTTGCATTAAAATGATCTAATCCAACCGGTATAATTTTGACAAAATCTGATTTTTGAGGGTCACTACACATAAACTCAGAAAGAGGGATGATTTGATTTTTTCTATCACCACTTTTATAGGCAGTAATTCCATGTTTACTACAAAACATACAAGGATGATGCTCTTTATCATCATCATAAACAAAGATACGATTCAAACACATTTGATCTATATTATTATTTTCGCATATTTTCCCTGAAAAGAAATGAAGAGTTTTGAGGGATTTTTTACATTGGGGACATTCATCTTTTTTTTTAGAATTGATGTGTTTTTCGGCACATAATTTACACATTGTATAGGAACAATTACAAAATGTGAATCCATATTCATCTTCACAGATATTACAAGACATATTAATAAAGATAAAAAATATTGATAAGTAATATTTCAAATTTTATTATAAATTATGTCCATTACATTTGTAAATAAATCGTTTATGTCTACCTTTATTAAGTTTAGTATCGAATGTGTAGCAGTTACAGAAATTGTGAATATCATGAGAGTCCCACTGGGGATTAGGTAGTCGAACATTTAGATTTTTATAAATCCACATATGTCCTGTGAACTTATGATTTGGATTCCAAGAATATTGATGAATATTAGGTGGAACGCCATGATAATATTTATCTTTTTGTTTAAAAAGGATTGGTAAAGAGCCAAATTGAAACTTAATATTTTCGGGTATATCGTATGATACCTCTTCTTGATAGCATTCTTCCATCCAGTTTACGAGTTCTGGAGAGCAAGACATTTTAATTTAATTTTTTATAATAATCAGAAAATTATAATATTCAAATTTATAAATGGAGATGATATTGAAATTATATTTAGGTATTTTTATGATAGGTATGTATTTATTTTTAAATACACTAATCTCTAAATATAGACCGAAGGAGTGGTTTTATAAATTGTGTATTGTATTTCTTGGTTGTATATTTATAATTTATAGTATTTTTAGTGATAATAGATTTGAATATATAGGGACTATAATATTAGTTTTGAATGTTGGAATATTAATATTTTTAACAAAAAATGGTAATAAATATATAGAAAATGGTTTAAAAATCTTATTAATATATTTGATATTAATAATAATAAATATAGGAGTAGTAATTAAAAGAGGTAAAATCGTGAATGTAAATAAGAGTTTAATATATAATTATATATTGATATTATCTATATGGTTTTTATTTTCTAACAATACAATTTTGAATAGAAAATATATAGGATTACATTTATTTTTATTATTATATCCTTTATTTTATAATATTGAAGAGTATTTTATTCATAGAGTATTTCTAATATTTATAGTTGGGGTAGTTTGTTTTTATAATAAATAAATTTGAATATTATTTAAAGAAAGATAGGTATAATAATTTAAAATGAATATCTTTATTTTAGATTTTGAGACTTCTGGATTAAATCCATATCGTGATGATATCATAGAAATAGGAATAAAAAAATATATGAGTGATCAATCATATCAAACACTTGTAATTCCGGAATCAAGAGAGTTAATCAATGAACACATAACAAGAATAACAAATATTACTAATGATAATATCTTTAAAGATGGTATTAGTTTTGAGACAGCGTATAATGAATTATATAATTTTATTTATGAAAATAGTAATACATCAATACCGATAGTATATTTAATAGCACATAATGGAATATCATTTGATTTCATCTTTTTCAAAAGAATATTATATTATTTAAGGGCAAAAAAGATAATCAAAGATAATTTAGAATTTAGATATTTAGATACGTTAAACTTATCACGTAGATTATTAAATCGTCAAAGTTATAAGATGAGTTCATTATGTAAAACGTTTCATATAGAGAATACAGAAGAACATAGGGCACTTGGAGATGTATTAGCATTAGAACAGATATTTAATAAATTGTTATTTAAGTGGACTAATTCCGAAGAATTGAGTGATACAATAACGATTGAATCCATGATTAAATATACTAATTATGAATAATTAGACTGGATATTTAAAAATAATATTTTGGTCTTCGAGAGAATGAATATAATCTAACAGATGTGTTTGGTTTGTATCGCAATCTTGATATTGTTGATAATAAAAATAAGCTTGATTTGTTCTATAATTTAGGAGAGAATAAAGGGATATTAAACAAGCAAAAGAAAAGTATGAATATATTTTAAGACGTCGATTTATATTGATAATATCTGGATGAATATGAATATTATTTTCTCTAATTCTTTCGATGGTTGTGTAAATGAAGTTATAAATATTCCCTTGATAAGAGTAATTTTTAATTTCTCCGCGACATAATGGACAAGTATTTTTTTTTTGTTTAATATAGTCATCAATACATTTCTTACAAAAAATATGATTACAATTAAGAATAGATTGTTCTTCTTCTTGAACTTGTTCGAGACATATAGGACATTGATATGATTCCATACTATAATATAATATAATTATTTTACATTCATTTCTATAATTATTTTTATTTATACCCATTTTTCATATTTGGGATGAATATTTTCTAATAATTCTTTAACTGCTTCAGTTTGTTCACATTGAAGAAGAAACTCTTCGGTAACTTTGATTTTATCGATCCACACTTGTTTACCATCTTTAGGAACAAGCATGAGATTAAATATACACGAATTAGTGAATGGATAATCAAATAATGATTTATATAATTGAAGTTCTTCTTTGAGGGATTGGTTTTCTTTTTGTAATTTATGAATATTTGAAGACATTTGTATTAATTATAAATAATGAAATAATTTCAAATTTAAATAATATGAAATATATATGGATGAGTCTGAAGTATTAGATAAAATAAAACAGGTTGAAAATATACCAGATGAAGATGTAAAAATAAAAGATGAAGATGTAAAACAAACAGATGGGAAAAGATATTTCGATAAAATGACTGGCAAAGAGATACAAATGACAGATGAATTAAGAGAAAAGCGGAGACAAAGGTATTTAGAAGAACATCCTGCATTAAAGGAACATTTAGAGAAGAAGCCGGAATATATGAAAGCAGATTTTCAAATATATGATGAAAAAGAAAAACTGGGTAGTTTCGCAGATTATTCATATTTTATGAATGGATTAGTTACAGATTTTAAGTTAATAAGTGATATTTTAGAACTTGAAGAATTAATACAATTTATGGATGAAAATATGATTTATGATGAAAAGCATGAACATAAAAGGGCTGGTAAAAAGACACAAAAAAGGGGTAGAAAGAAAGCAGGAAAAAAGAAAGAAACTAAAAAAAAACATAAAAAGAAAAGAGGTAAGGAAACAAAGAAGAAGGAAAAAAAGAAAAAAGAAACAAAGAAAAAAGAAACAAAGAAAAAGAAAAATAGTAAAATAACATCATATGATACTTATAATCCAGAAGATAGAGTAATAGAAAAGGATGTTGAAAAGGGTAAACAAAGTAAGGGTATATTCAGTAGATTTATAGATAGTATTTTTGGAGAACAAGGGGGTGGTGGTTTGGTTGAATATTCAGAAGGAAAAGTAAAAAATGCAGAAGATTTGGATAATTATGTATCATTAGATATGGTCAAACTATATTGTCCTTATCAGACTGTAGATATGAAAACCATTGACAAAAGGGGTACTCGATATAAATATTTATCATTTTTGAAAAAATTGCAAAGTGTAAGTTTAGCAGATTATGAATCAAAATATAGTAAAATAGAACAAATATTAAATCAATATGTAAGCTTCATAAAAAGAGATTTATTATATGAACAATTTAATTTAGATTTTGAAAAGTTATCAATGGATGAATGTGTCGATACGAAATTAAAAAAGATAATGGAGTGTATGACTATAAAACCGAGTAAACTTTTAAATGAAATGAATAATATAAATGGGATTGAAGATTTAAAAGAATATTATTCAGACATGTACGAAAAAGATGAATATAAGGGAGATATATTATATAATTTACAAACAAATGATCTAAAAATAACGGATTTTGATTATGAAAAAGAGTTTTATGTAGATTTAAGTAACTTTTTAGGTAAAATGTTATCTGTTTTATATGATGATAAATATTTTACATCTGAAAAAGTATCATTAATTATGAGTGGTAAAAAAGTTTCTAAAGAAGAAAGTAATGAGGGTATGTCTCCAAGCGAAGAATTAGAAATGATAAAAGAAGAAATTGAAACATATGAAAGATATAGTAAAGATGGGGTAGAAGCACTTGCGGAAGATGTCTTTAATAATGATGTAGATCTTGATTCAGCTATTTATGATCATCGTTTTATAATGGATGAAGTTATAAAATATACATTATCTAAAATGGAAGATACTTCTGATAAAACAAGACAATTATTAGAAGAAGAAATAATTGAGGATCCCCTTGCATTATTTGATTATTTTAATGAATTATCTCAAGAAGAGAAAGATAATATTAATAAAAAAATGAAAGAAAAATCACAAGAAAAGATATATTTATACAATCAAAGAGAATCTGAAATTAGAAGTTCCGATGTAAATACAAGAATTGATGTTAACACAGATACTTTTATGACAGAAAATGTAGATGTTACGAGTGCTATTCCAAATAAATATGCATTAAAATTATTAGAAGAAGTACAAATTATTGTAGTTCAATTAACATATTTGATGATTGAATTAGTTAGTAATTATTTAGAAATAATTAGACATATAGAACATTTATATACTTCGTATACAAAAAATAAAGTAGGAAAACATAGTTATGATCCTATTAAATGTGTTTCAAAATTATTAATGATACATAGAACATTAAAATTATATCCGTTTTTTAATAATGATCAATCTGAAGAATATAGAGAAGAACATTCTTTGACTAATAATGGTTGGTTAAATTTAAAGAGAAATGTAAAAATAGATTATTTAAGTAAAAATAATGAATTATTAAATATGTTTCAATATTTTTCAATATTTTTAACTATTTGTGAAGAAAGGATTACAGTTAGAAAAGAAGATATAAGTGATAGATTAAAAGAAAAAGCTGATTCTTATGTAGATGTTGAAGAAGGGGAAACCTTTATAAAACCTGATATAGATGATATAGTTGTTTTAAAGGGTAAAATATTTATGTTAAAGAAAGGTGAATTAAAACTAAATCAAAGAAAATATAATTGGTTTAAGGACTATTTTGAAAAAATGTGGGATGAAAGTAGTAATGATAGTGACAAAACACTACATAAACAATATGGAATGAGCTATTTTAGTATAGAAGATTTAATCAATTACAGAGTAGATTTAGATAAAAAAATACCATATGAAGAAATAGTTCAAGGAAAAGTAACAGATATGAATGGTGAAACAATTGAAAGATTTTTCAAAGTAGATGGAAGTTTGATGAAAGAATATCCAACATATCAAGTTTCAATTATAACTAAATTAACACCACCTTCTGGTAATGATGGAGATTATGTATTTATATGGTATCCAGATGATTTATCACCTACATTACCAATTAATAAATGGAACTTTACTGTTCTATCAAGTGATACTCCATCCGAACCGATTAATTTAGTGTATACAATTGATTTTAAATTATTGAATAAAACAAAACAAAGTGATATGGCTAATGATAGATTGAGAGATATTCGATGGGATTTAGATGATGCTGAAGAATCAGTTTTAGTTCAGTTTCAAGAAATGGTTGAAAGAAGTAGTAATGATAGACAACCAATAACTATAGATCAAATGGAAGCATTTTTTAGATCATTTGATCTAAAAGATGTTGCGAGATATGCCTTAGCAGGTAATTATGTAAGTAAATTAGATATTGAAGAGATACTAAAAGATGTTAATTTTGAATCAGATTCAAAAGATAAATTAGAATCTAAAAAACAAGAGTTATTACAGATAATTCATGATATATATACATATAGAACAGATCAAACTGAGGATCTTCAAGAATCGATACAAAAAGATACAATGGAGTTTAAAGCAAATACAAGAAATGAAACTACAATAAATCAAGATGATACTCTATCATCAACTGTAGAACCCGCACAATCAGAACCAACTCCTCAACCAGAGACACCAGAATCAACTGTAGAACCCGCACAATCAGA
>MDTD01171531.1_pt1 | contig 15334 bp, 26 predicted proteins | sample 811221 | NCBI WGS metagenome assembly MDTD01 (sample SAMN05326646, study PRJNA326480) | marine metagenome | isolation source: seawater | place: Pacific Ocean: South West | collected 2011
CCTGCAGGCCTTAGAAAATATCTTTCTGACAACAACCCCACTAAGAAAAAACCCAAAAAGAGACCTTCAAAGAAATACGGTAAGAATAAGAAACGCAAATGAGTTTAAACTTCTATGAAATGCTTGGCGTTTCAAAGACCGCTTCAAGCGATGAGATTAAGAAAGCTTACAGAAAGCTAGCAAAAAAATATCATCCTGACAGAAACGATTCTGCAGAAGCGTCTGAGAATTTCAAGAAAGTTTCAGAAGCGTATGAAGTCTTAAGCGACCCAAAAAAAAGAAGTGAGTATGACAACCCTCCTCGATCCCCTTTCGGAAACATGGGCTTCGGTGCAGGGTTTGATGACATCTTTAGCGAATTCTTTGGACAACAGCAAAGAAGGTCTAGTCGGCCTCCTCCTCCACAAAAAGGACCTAATCGAGGAATTGAGGTAATAATTGACCTCAAAGACTCAGTTTTAGGCACAACAAAACAAGTTAAAATCCAGCGGATGTCTAAGTGTTCCTCATGCAGCGGCACGGGCGATACTAAGGCAACTACATATAGAACTTGTAATGCGTGCCATGGAACAGGTTCAGTCACATTCCGACAAGGGATGATGACTATGCAAACAACTTGTAATACATGCACCGGCAAAGGGAAAATCAAAGTCAATCCGTGTCGCAATTGCAGCGGAACAGGAATAAAACAAGAAGCTGTCAACGTAAAGATCGCAATCCCAGATGGTATTGACGATGGCATGCGTCTCAGGGTTGCTGAGAAAGGTGATTGGGGGCCGGCAGGCTATGGAGATTTAATTGTACTCGTAAGAATCCGGCCTGACGATAGATATCGAAGATCTGGTGATGATATACACAGCCAAGTCAGACTTCTTCCTTCTGAGTGTCTGGGAGGGTGTGAAATTACAGTTGAAACGATCAGGGGTGACAAGACAGTCACAGTCCCACCATGTACTGCACCCGGGACAATAATAAGGCTATCAGGGCTTGGTGCTAGAAATCTTAAGACTAACACAAAAGGGTGTCATAAGATTGAAATATTCTTAGACATGCCTACTTCTTTAACACGTGCCCAAATGGAATCCATAGAAAGTCTGCAAAAGTCGGGACTATAACCTATAAAATGATGCACTCAAGATTATAATGTTTTGAGGAGGTCGCCAATGAATGATCGTGATAGAATTTTGATTGAGCTTAAAATGCTTGATGAAGGAATAGTTCCCAACACAAACACATTCGCTAATGTAGGTGATCAGTTATCTCTCATGGACGATGAAGAAGCGGCCAGGGCAAAAAGAAAATGGAGAAAGCTCAAGAGAAAAGCAGTCAAGAGAATGAACTGGCCTGCTAAAAAAGCTCAAAAGTTCCGTTTCAGAGAGAAACAGGCAGTTCTGGAGATGCTTGCTGCCGACCGGAATACTTAATAGGGCGAAGGAGCAACAAATATGATTGACTACGAAAAAACTGACTTAGCTGTTGTAAAAGCACTGAGTAAATCAGCACTCACACTTGATGAGGTCGAGAAGATTTTAGAAGCCGACAAGAAGTACTTTCTAGTCGATCAAGGGCTAGATTTTGTACAATCATCTGAAGTCAAGCGCTGGGCACGTCATGAGTTAAATCGCCACCGCGCGATTGAAGTTGGTAAAGCTAAAAGCTTAGAAGACATGGCTGAGCTCGAAGAGGGTTTGGGTCAGCTAGGAAAGCTTTTGACTGAAGAAGACTTAGGTCGACTTTTGGACTACGGTGAGATTAAGTCCGATTCTGACGAAGGAAGAATGGCAAAACAAGATCTTTACAAAATGGCAGAGTATTCTACAAAATTACATGAGTTGCTCCATGATGATGATGATCTTCCTGAGTGGTGTCTCAAATATATCTACTTGTCATCAGCTGCACTTTCAAAGGTTTATCATTATCTTGACTACAAAATCTTTCGAAAGACTCCGCCTCCAACGTCCTAATTTGATTTAACGTTAAACACTTTTATCGTTCTGTTTTACATATTGAACGCTATGAGTGTACTGAAACGCATTGGATATTCCGCCGTTTTCGCAATGATTATGATGTGCTGTTCTGACAGCACAAATGATACATCAGGAAACACAGCAGGAGATGATGATACTCCCAGGTTGATCTTAGGTGCTAACGACGCCGTAATAGAGACTGACATTCCGATTATTCAGCCTGATCCACCTCCGCCCCCACCTCAGCCAGAGCTTACGAGAGAAGAGCGATGTGCGCAAACGACCATCCAGGAGACTCAAGCTTATTGCTCTTGTTTCCCTGACTGTTGTGATCGTCAAAGATGGTATTGTCCTCCAAACCCACGCCAGACAATTGATGTGATGCAAGTCATTCTAGAGGTTTGTGATGAGAACAAGCAAAGGTGTGAATTTGGAGTTGATCAAGATTGTCCTCCACCTGAAATCATATCACAGAGTGAGTGTATAACTCAGTGGGAATGCCCACCCGGAACTAGCGGAGAATTTATCAGGTGGTTCGAGTGCCAGCTTGAGGATGGATCGCTTGGGCAACAGCAGATTATATGTGACAAAGGTAGCTTGAGACACATGCCGTGTCGCCCATGCGACCCAGAATCTTGTGACACCGAGGACAACGACTGCGACGGCATTATAGACGAAGGATTCTTTGACTGTGAAAATGAGTGTGGTCCTGGGGTTGGACTTTGTGTCGAAGGCCAAGTGACACAGTGTAATGCTGCTCAGCCTGGAGAAGAGCGTTGTAATTTTGAAGACGACGACTGCGATGGAAGTATTGACGAGGGCCAAAGAAACGTTTGCGATCTATGCGGTCCAGTACCAGCTGATACTTGCGACGGTCTAGATAACGATTGCGATGGGTCTACAGACGAAGAATTAATTAGGGAGTGCGAGACTGCTTGTGGTCGAGGAGTTGAAACGTGCGACGCTGGAAATTGGATATCTTGTACAGCCACTCAGCCGACAGACGAAGAGTGTGATGGAGAAGATAATGATTGTGATGGTCAGATTGATGAACAGCTTGAGTGCTTGTGTACAGTAAATGATGTTGGAAATTTGCAACCGTGCTCAGAACCCCCACTTATATGTGGGCAAGGTTTTAAGACCTGTGAGTGTGTAGATCCAGGATGCACTGAAATGAGAATGACAGAATGTGCGGCATTGTGTCAGTACGTTCCAATGCCAGAGCCGCCAGCATGTGACCCTAGGGTTGGTATAGCTCTTCAACAAGAAGAGTGCAATAACTTCGACGAAGACTGTGATCAGGCAGTAGATGAAAATCTGACCCAAGCATGTTACACCGGTGATCCGGAAACTCTGCTTGTTGGAGTCTGCGTCCCAGGAGAAGTGTATTGCGAAAGAGGAGCTTGGGGTAACGATAGAAATGAACAGTTTGAGCCTGGGTTCTGTTTGGGTGAAATCACGCCCCAAGAAGAGATATGTGATGGTGCTGACAACGACTGCGATGGTGTGGTAGATTATGGTGAAGAAATCAGAGAGACAGACATATTGTTTATAATCGACTGGTCTGGTTCAATGGACGATGAGATAGCGGCAGTCAAGATTGCACTTAATCGTTTTGCCACTCACTTTGCTGCAGAAGAACCTTTGCAGTGGGGCCTTATAATAGGTCCCAAAGAGTTTGAAGAAGATGGTGACGAGTATCTGGTGAAGGTCTCAGACATATCGCCGTTTGATCAGTTCCTCGCATCCTTTGCAGCTTTAGGAAGTGAAGGGATGGATACGGGTAACGAGATGCTGTTAGATGCTGTATATCTAGCCGTTCAAAACATTTCAGGCAATGCAAATGTTGATATTGCTGCTGCCAGATGGTTCGCAGATACGGGATCTAGACCGGCTAAAGAAAACTTCAGCATCACCTGGAGACCTAACTCTGAAAGAATCGTAATAGTGTTTAGTGACGAAGTCGAACAGTCATTCTTACAGCACCCCGATCGCAATATTCCTGGTCGTCCTATTACAAAAGCTGTAGTTGAGAACGCTGTTGCTGCCGGTATAAGACTGAAAGTCTATGCATTCTCAGGTGGAGGATGGGCCGGTCAGGCTGACTTTTGGACAGATATAAGTTCAGCTGGAAACGGGGCAAACTTTGACCTGACTTCAGACGCGCTAAGCATGTACAACGACTTAATGTCTATCATTGACGAAGCATGTCTTCCGAGAGAGGAACAAGGTGCTATGACAGCTCCGATATACAGGGGTAGCGAAATGTCTCCATACTATGCTCCGATTTACCTGTACGAAACACATCCTGCCTCGTTTCGCAAAGAAATTCTGCCTGTCTACTATGATACTGTCTTGAACTACTGTGTCGATCCCAATAATGATTGAACATTGACCAGAGGTCATCTATAATAGATAACATGAGCTATATTCAAGCAGGAACTTTAGTTATTGACAAAGATCACGGTGTGTGCACTGTTTTGTCATGTAGAAGGACAGGTCATCAATACGAAAGATACTATGAATACGAGATCTTGACACCGTCTAGTGGAATTATAACTACTGACGAATATGAATTTATGAGCGGAAACATTCAGAAAGTTAACGACAAGGAAGAAAAATGACGGAAATTGCATACAAGCCGTGGGAGAACGATTCTCAGCACTCAGTTTATGATACAGCAAATTTGAGAAGAGTTGAGCTATTTGAGCAAAAAATAGAAGGCCTACAAGTCAAGGTAAAGAGAACCTCAGAGGGTAAGTTTATTGTAAAAACACGTGTACCTGTTCCTCCCAAACCTGTCGCTAAGAAAAAGACAAAAGCAGCTGCTACAAAAGCAAAGACTACGACTACAAAGAGAACAAGGTCTACAGCAAAAAAAGTAGAAACAGAATCTAAGGCACCTGCTAAGGCTAAAACTACTACAACTTCTGCTAAGAAAAAACCGGCTCGAAAAACTTCTAGAAAAAGAAAATAAACGCGTGCAAGTTTAGCCTCCTTAGTGTATAATGGTTATGTAATTAAGGAGGAAATATGGCTCGCAAATCACGTGAACTTCGTCTGGCCCAAACTAAAGACCTCATTGCAAAGTACGAGGCAGCTGGTCTTGGAAACGATAAGGTTTGTCGTTTCATGCGTGACATGGAAACCCGCCTCGAGCGCAATAAATCACTTTCCTCCGGTCAACGAAACTGGCTTGACCGTCTCATTGATGAGGGTGTGCCTGAAGCCAAGAACCCAGAGCGTGTAGAAGAGATTCTTGCAGCTGCTAATCTCGAGGGTATGCAGGAGAAAAAATCTGTACTCGAGGATTTCGCTGGCAAAGTTCGCAAAGGCTGGTCTCTTTCTGAAAAGCAGGAGAAGTGGCTCAATGCAATGTTGGCAGAAGCGCAAGATATTCGGGAAAACGGTGTGTGGCACCCTTCCGACGAGCTCAAGGCAGACTTGGAAATCTGTATGCGCCTTGCCAAGACTAAGAACGGGTGGTTCTGGAGTCACAAGCCAGGTGCTGCTAAAGCTTACAGAAAAGTTGAAGCCTACATGACGGGCTTTGTAACTCAAGTTGACCAGTGGGCATGTACCAAATTTATCAACGTCTTTAAGACCACCATGAAAGAGCTTAAGACGCCTAAACATGCTGTTGGTGCTATGCGTTTCATCGGACATTCTAACGAAGTTGCCGTAATCGCTGACGCTCCATTTGTCACTGAGCATGGCAAGCTGGTATATCCTATCATTGTTTCAGGCTCCATGCGCGATGAATCCGCAGGTAACATTTATAAGCGACGTCGATAATACAAATGATGTTGTGGGGTTACTATAGTACAGATGAAAACGGGCCCTTAGCTCAGTGGTAAGAGCTTCCGGCTCATAACCGGCAGGTCCTGGGTTCGAGTCCCAGAGGGCCCACCACTACATAACGGGAAAGGAAAAGAAAGTGGCAGAACATCTTATCACATCTTCTCTATCGTTTGACGATGTGTTGCTTGAGCCAAAGTATTCTACTATAGAATCACGTAAAGAAATTGATGTGTCCACAGATCTTAACGGTCTTAAGCTTTCTTTGCCAATTGTTTCAAGTCCCATGGATACAGTGACTGAGTCAGAAATGCTCCGCGCGATGGACGCCCATGGTGGATTAGGTATAGTACACAGGTATAATAACATACCAGAACAGCAGTCTATGATCAATGCGGTCAAGAGGAAACCTCCATTGGCGACAAACACCGGCGCAGCAATTGGAGTTTCAGGAGACTATCTTGAAAGAGCAGAAAGGTTGATGAATGCAGGTGTCACTGTTCTTTGTTTAGACATCGCACATGGTCATCATGTTCTTATGAAAAATGCACTAAAGGCTCTTCGAAAAGAGTTTGGCAATACAGTCCATCTGATGGCAGGAAATGTAGCAACACTCAGGGCATTTAACGACCTTGCAGACTGGGGTGCAGACAGCATTCGTGTCGGCATCGGAGGAGGATCGATCTGCTCCACAAGGATTATGACCGGCCATGGCATCCCTACATTTCAGTCTATTCTAGAGTGTGCCAGGTCTGATCGAGATGCTGCCTTAGTTGCAGATGGAGGCATTAGAACATGCGGTGATATTGCAAAGGCAATTGCAGCCGGAGCTGACGCCGTAATGCTAGGGTCAATGCTTTCAGGCACAGACGAGTCACCGGGAGAGATCTATAGAGTTGATGGATTGCCTTTCAAAACTTATCGTGGAATGGCATCAAAGGAAGCACAAATCCAATGGCGAGGACATGTCTCGTCAGAAGAAGGAGTTGCTTTCCGTTCACCTTACAAAGGACCGGTTAGCGAAACATTAGACTTGATTAAAAAGTCTCTCCAGAGTTCTTTTTCTTACTCTGGTGTTAAAAACTTGAGAGAGTTTCAGTATAATTCATTGTTCACTAAAATCACACAGTCAGGAATGGCTGAGAGTAAACCACACATTCTACAAAAATAAAAGGAGAAAATAGAATGACGACTACTACTACAGAAGAAACTAACACACCTACTACACCTACATCAGCTTCAACGGGACAGCTAGCTCTCAGCGCTGTGGTTGCAGCTTTTCAGGCTCAGCGTGAGACTGCTTTGGCACAGATTAGTTTGTTCATCAACAATCCAGCAGGTGTTGCAGATCACAACAATTTTGTTGAGGAAATTCAGGATTGCGTAACACAGCTTACTAATGCTACAAACGCTCTAGAGACGATTCGAACAACTTTTAGTTTTGGAACCCCAGTTGCTCCGACAACGCCGGGAAACACTACTACAAATACCACAAATCGATCCTAAACAAAATAGCTTTTCATGGCATATTTAGCTAGTATGGCTAAGAAGATCATAGAAGAGTGTATTGTCGTCGGAGGCGTTGCCTCCGGCGGCCATGTTTTGGGTAAAAACCGAGACAGAAATTATGCACCACGACTAGAAATTGTGCGGGATATTATGGACGGCGTAGAAGTCGCTTATATCCACGATCTGGATACAGGTTATCTAGAGGGAATGAATGCCGCAGGTCTAGGAATGGTGAATGCTGCTTTGCTTGTCGGGAAAGACGAGAAAGAAGTCAAGGGTAAAATTCAGTCAGATGACGGCCCTAGAATGATGAATGCTCTCAAGTTTACCAAACTTTCTGACATGATTAAAGCCCTCATCTCACACATGGACGGGATTAAGGGGCACACAATCGTAGGAAGCCCTCAATCTATGTATACGATTGAGATGACCAGTAAGACAAATCCCGTGGTCAAAAAACTAAATCCTGCTACTGGGTTTGATGTAAGAACAAACCACGGAGAAGAACACCCTGATGCGGGTTACACTCCGACTAGACAGCCTGATGATTATATGTCATCAAAGATTAGAAAGGCTACAGCCCAAGTTCAGTTAGCAAATGTTGACGATTACGAAAAAGTTATGCCAGCACTAGCTCAACAACATTTTGAGCCTAGCAGCAATTTTAACATGCTTCGTGCTACTGACAACATGAAGACAACAAATCAGGTTTTGATGCATTTGGATAAGAAAGAGATGATTGTTTACATCGTCCCCGGCCAGTGCAGATATCAAGGCATGATTGACAAGTGCCCAGAAGGGTACGACCACGCTATACAGATCCGCGTGATGGAATACCCGAAGGACTAAACTTAAAATGAAAATGAGCAAAAAGGACATCCGGCGCATTCTAGCAGAAGAGCTAGATCTAGAGAAGTTATACGAGCCCAAAGAAGATGCATTTGGTGGAGGTGAAAATCTGCACTTGGACATTGACTTTGAAAAGCTAGCAGGTCGCGAAGAAGACATCGACGGCCCGGAAGTTCTAGAGCTTACAGGTGAAGCAAGAATTCGCCAGATTGTCAAAGAGACGATGTTAGCATTTGCTCAGCCTGAAGAAGATCCTCATGGAAAAAGCCCGCATGATATGAACCCGGACGAGGATGGTGTCATCGAACCGGACGATCTGTACAAACATTTTGATATCGATCAAGACGGAAAAGTTACTACTCAAGACTACAAAGATCATATTGAATATCACTCAACTCATCCAAAAATGTTAGATCCTTTTGAAAAGCTAGCTCTAAAAAGCGCGCCGAATGCTATGTGCCCTACATCCTATGAGAAAGCAGCAGGAAAACTAGTGGCTGATCCTATAAACGCTCATGAATTAATCCGACCAGTCATGGAAAAGACTGGGATTGGTTGCCCCGCATCAGCAGCTAAAGCATTAGCCGACGTTCTTCATGTTGCACAAGGAACCGGAGTGATAGAGCACGACTGAATGATTCCTCAGCTGGACTTACATGGTGTAAAGCACGAAGACGTAGGGCGCCAGTGTGACAAGTTTATGTCAAGCATTTGGGGAAATTATGACTGCGTCGACATTATTACGGGCAACTCTACGCAAATGAGAAAACTTGTAATTTCTGCTCTTGGTTACTATGACGTTGAAATTTCTATGTCAATGAACAAGCCGGCAGTGCTCAGAATTTATCTCTAAGCAGTAATACAATCATCTCGAAGGCAGTATATTAGACACAACAATATAATCTAATCGAGTTGTGATGTGCCTAAAGTAAATCCTTGTTTTGAACCATACAGGAATATTCATCAAGGGAAGTCTGCAGCTGTCATGGGGTGTGGACCTACTCTTTCGCTTTATGATGGATCTAAAAGCCTAATACACATTGGGTGTAATGAACTAATCTACTCCCCTGAGTACAACCTAGACTACTATTTCATAGGAGATTCTCAGGTCGCTTGGCCCGACAAGAACAAAACATTCCACAAAGATCCAGACACTTATAATTCCTACAAGGCAAACATTGCTAAGTTTGTCCGCGATCACCCACAAGATGCGTGCAGCGTCGTTAAGGCAAACAACGGTGAAAACGTCGACTATGCAATACACTATCAAGTGGGCCCACCAGGGATAAGTTATGGACAGTTTAGTGCGTCAAGGGAAACAGAATTTCAGAAAGACATTGTTAAAAATTACATGTACAGCAGAATTTCAATTAGTTGGGAAATGATGCAGTTTGCTCTTTGGACAGGTGTCTCCCGAATATACCTTATGGGTCAAGATTGCTCTTATGCTAAAGGCACAATTCATAATCCACATGTTCGCAACTACGGCGGTGTACCACGTGTAGGTCTAGTACGAAAGTGGGAAGAGCTAAAGTCATGGATGGCACTTCACTATCCGGAAGTCGAAGTTATGTGTGTGAATCCAGACGCTATGAATCACTATGAAGAAGTTTCTATAGAAGATATCGTGGAGAACTAAGTGTTTAGTAAAGAAATAAAAGACTGCGTGTATGATCTTAACGTTGTGTATTCTGCAAGCGCCTTGAAGGCTAGCTTTGAGGATGAAGGAATTAATGATGAAGATTTGACAGATCTAGTGTTACTTTCAGGTTTTGGTGACTTAGAAGTTGCTGTGAAGATCGGGGGTGCAGAAGCGAATTCAGACATTGTTCGATGTCTTCGAAGAGGTGTCGTAGACATAGTTGCTCCTCTAGTTGAGTCCTCATATGCTGTAAGAAAATTTGTAAATGCTGCAAAAACTAAAAGCCGGGCTTTAGGTGTATACGATGTAGGGCTTCATGTCAACTTAGAAACAAAAACTGCTGTTGCAAATGCCAAGGATATCATAACAGACCATAAGGATTCTCTTAGGGGCGTAGTTGTTGGTAGGTCTGATCTTTCTATGTCGATGGGCCTTCAAAAGGCAAATGTCGACGATGAAGATGTAATGGATTGCGTCAGGTCTGTTCTTTGCACAGCAAAGAAAAACGGATTAATGACAACAATGGGTGGAACCATATCCGTAAAGTCAGTACCACACATTATAAGCCTTAAACGCCAAGGACTCTTAGATAGATTCGAAACCCGCGCGGTTGTATTTAATATCAACACAGTTGATGAACATGTTCTTTCTAACGCGATTACAAAAGCTTTGGAGTATGAACAGCTGTTGCTGGATCAGCGCGCTGTGTATCACAAGGCACGTGCATCTGAATTGGATTCTAGGGTGAAGTCAGTTGAAGGAAGGAAGAATGACTAATTCTTATAAGAAGCTTGTTGCGAACGAAGAGGTGAACCAGATTGGAATTGACTTCGACGGTGTCATACACAGAAATTCCTTAGGTTATCATGACGGAACAATATACGATCCTCCAATGGACGGAACGAAAGAAGCTTTAGAAGTCTTATCAAAAAGGTTCAGCATAGTTGTGTACACATGCAAAGCCAAGCCAGATCGAGAATTAGTAAATGGCAAGACCGGCACACAGCTTATATGGGAATGGCTAAGAGAGAACGATCTAGACAAGTACATCAAAGAAGTCACCAGTGAAAAACCCAGAGCAGCTTTCTACATTGATGATAAAGCTTATAGATTCAAGTCCTGGACGTCTATGATGAATACGATAGCAGCAGGAGGATGACTTGATTGCAGTCATACCAGTTAGAAAAGGATCACAAAGAGTAGAAAATAAAAACTCTAAAGACTTTGCAGGATCTAGTCTATTAAAAATAAAGATTGAGCAAGTCAAAAGAGTGGGTGTATTTGATGATATCGTAGTCACTAGTGACTCGGATGAAATGCTAGAAATAGCTACCAAGTTAGGGGTTGGGGCACATGCAAGGGATGAGCTGTATTGTTTAGGAAGCACACCTATGAAAGAAGTGTACCGATATCTGGGGAGAGAATTTTCAAATTACAAAGATCTTGCTTATATCAATGTGACAAATCCTCTGCTTAAGGATGAAAGCCTAAAAAACTGCGCCTTAGCATACAAGAATCGAATGCACGAAGTAGCTTCAGTAAACACAGTTCATGAGATTAAAGATTTTATGTGGTATGGTGGAAAGCCTGTAAATTATGACCCGTCTAATCAGCCAAGATCACAAGATTTGCCTGAATATGTTGCTCTAAATTTTGCATGTAATATCATAAGTACAAATATCATGATTCACCAGGGGGTAATTGTGGGCACACCTCACATTGGGATAGTCATCGATAAAATTCAAGCTGTAGACATCGACGATGTATACGACTTTGAAATAGCAGAGACACTTTACTTAAACGCCCTAAATGAATTGAAGAGGTTTTAGATGAGATTTAGAACAGGGGACAGAGTCGTACCGGTTTTTGCATCACACAAAGCAGGAGTCATCACGGAAGTGAAAATCCAGCGCGGTGGTCAATGGACTGTTGGAGGTCCAAGCCAGTCAGAGATTTTAATTACTATAAAGCATGACAATGAAAAGTTTGGTGAAACGGTGTGGAAAGCAAAAGACATAATTCACGAACCGTAAATAAAAAGACGATCAAGAAAGAGAAAAAGTACTACATGTACGTCGTGCAATGTGGTGATCACACACAGTCTTTCTATTGCGGCATATCTACAGACCCCGAGCGTCGACTCAAAGAACACAATGAAAGCAACAAGAAGGGTGCAAAGTACACCCGGTCTAGACGTCCTGTAAGGCTTATGTTTACGCAGGAGTGTGAGTCCAGATCAGATGCACTTAAGAAAGAAGCAGCTTTTAAGAAGTTGAGTCGCGATCAAAAGCTAAAATACATGTGTGAATACATTGAAGAGCAAATGATGCTACAGATCTCCAATGCGCCACAAATGAAAGAAGTGGATGATAGCGACAAAGCTATAAACAAGGATAGTAAGCCAAACGACTAGTCTTGCTAGCTTATGATTTTGTCTTAAGTAAAGAAAAACGGAAGATAGACCCACTAAGATGATTTTGCATGCAAAAAAATAAAATGGACTAGCGCAAAGCAAATAGTCCATAAGTGGGTTTAGTTCTACCAGGTAACCGTCTCGGATACCGATATAGGTGTAGTACGCATCAAAAAGATTCAGAAGATTCAAAGCAATTAGTCCAAGCAGGACAGGTAAGTGCTTAGTCCTCTTCATCACCTCCACCCTCTTCAGAGTCATCGGCTTCTGCCATGCCGAACTCATCGTGATCGTATTCGTTGTCTGCCCAGTGTCTATCACCGGCATGTCCGCCCGATCCGGATCCGCCTCCTTCCCATGGTGGCTTCCATCCCGGAATCTTTTCTTCGTCTTCTCCCTCTTTGAGGATTAGTTGACGAATCAAAGCACGTAGCTTAGTTTCTGTCAGTCTCATTTTTTGTTTCTCCGAAATATATTTCGTACAAGATTAAGTATAACCTCGAAAGCATAAGATAGTTTATTCAAAAATCTATTAACACGCTTGTGTGATGCTTCGAGTGTCGCTATTCGTTTTTTTAGCTTTTCGTTCTCACGCCTCAGCGCTTTTACGTGAAGCGTTTGAGAGATGAGAAGCATACGAATTTTGTGTGAATCTAGCTGTTGAATTCTTCTGTTCGAAGGGGTCTTCTTGCGTGTCATTGCAATCCCCTTTCATTTTGGTTTCAAGTGCATACATGTTACATCTCCTACATCTTGAATTGGATCATGAGGATAACTATGGACAGCGCAATGCAAAGTAAAGTTTTCAGTGTAAACATGGACTCCCCTAAAAGAATCCAAGTCATGACAGGAAATACAAGGTAAGAAGTACCAAACCCGATGAATCTAATTGCCCATACACTATCTAGGGACGTGTAAAGTGCTTTCGTTGCGTACGCCGCTACAAGAGAAGTTGGAATTGCTAGTCCTATGATCACCCACCAGACTTTCCCAGAATCTTTCCATCCTTCAACTAGTTGTAGATTTGTTGTAAACCATACTAAGACGTGCACGAGTAAAAGTGCACCAACGCCCAGCACCACATTCATTGTGCACCTGGGGCACCTAACGACGTGCTTAGTTCTTTAAGCGCGTCGGAGACGCGCGCGAGCTGGCTAGCGGCAGAAGCAAGTTGACGATTTAGTTCATCTACTTTATGCACAAGGTCCAGGTTTTCTTTCTGTGATTCTTTTATCTCTGTTTTGAGTTTACCTATGGATCGCTTAAGTTGAGCCATCTCTGCCTTCTCTAGATATGTTGGAGGGTCTTTTTTCTTGCGGTTGGCTTTGACTAGGCGATTGACTGTTCTTGTAAGTCTTCCCCATGGAGATCTCCGCCGCATGAGTTTGCTTCTTGATAGTCTATAGACTTTCTTCTTCATGGCTTTCTCTCTTTGTTGTAGGTTTATTCACATAACATTACATTTTACTAGAAGCATTCTAAATGTTATGGAAGGGATTTATAAATGTGCAACATAAAACGGCTATACACTTAAGTCGGTCCGATAGAGTCCTATCTCCCCTCTTAAGTGCCGCCCGTTAATCACTGCCTATGCAATATTGTACATCGATTTTTCGACTTGCTTCTGCCGGTGTGATTGGTTTTGCCCAAGGCCTCTCGTCCGTCCTCACTAGCTCCCAATGACCCTTGCGATCGACCACTTTCATGTTCTCCATGAACCACTCGGCCCGGTCTCTCCCCATGATAGTCGTGATCAATATTCCGTTCACACGTAGCTCCCACCAGTCTTTTTCGTTCTCGTAACGCATGTGTGTTTTCCTCTCTTCGTTCGTGGCATAAGGGGAATCGGTCACCCTTTGCACAAGGGTATACTTATTCCGACACTGGGGTACTTGCTACTCCACCAAAACCATTAGGAGATAAAAAGATGATGGAATTATTGGGAATTTGTTGGGCCTTTCTTGTAGATACCGGCCTAACTCTTTGGGGCCTCGTTGAGTCGTTGGCCCTTTTCGGATGGGACTTGCTCGTCGCACTGCACGTCAACCACCCTCGCCTCGAAGGCCTGCTGGTCGGCGTTGCCCTGGCCTGGCTGCTGGCGCGTCGAGACCGGCATCCCCTGCTACGCGCTCTGAGCGCACCGCTGAACTTGGTCATTAGCATTCTCGATCTCGCCTGGGATCAGATGGTAGAATTTTGCAGAGACCTGAGAGACACGCTGAGAGGATGGAAAGTCCGCGCCGTGAATTTTGTCACCGATAATCTGCGTCGTTGGGCGTGGGATCCGATGATGAAGGGCCTCCGCTGGACGAAAGAGAAGCTCAGCCGCAAGGAAGAGAAGAAAGAGGACTAGACAGGCCTCACAAAAAAGAAATATGCCCCGTATCTTTAGGTAAACAACGGATGCGGGGCATATTTAATTGACAGGTGGGATATTTGGTCTGAGCCCACTATAAAACAAAATGAGACCGGCACATCCAGGATCCATGTTGGCCCCTCAAAAGCCGGACTCGTTTGAGAAACTGAAGAAGCTTTGAAGGAGAGACGACATGAAGAAGTTACTACACAGATTATCCAAGATTTTTAGCGATCACTGCTGCTGCTGCTGTGGATGTTGTTCATGCGACCCGTGTGCATGCAAGGCATAAGAAATTTAAGGAATGCAAAATGAAAATCACCAAAAGACATCTTCGAAGAATCATCAAAGAAGAAAAAGCCAAGTTGCTAGAAGCGAGATATCCGCTCGGTCATACTGCAATGATGGATGCCTTGGATGAGTTTGTTGACAGCTTGGACGAGCAAATGGGCTACGGCGTCCCAAATGATACGCTAAAGGCGGAAGTTCTTAAGCTTGTTGATGAGTATTTTGCAAAACAAGAAACGCTAGGACAATAAAATGAAAATTACCAAACGACAACTTCGAAGAATTATCAAAGAAGAAAAAGCCAAAGTTTTGGCCGAGAAGAAAGTTCGACGCATCGTGCGCCGACGCCTTATTGAGATGGCCGGTGGCGTGAAAACCGTTTCTACTGATCAAGGCGGCTACACCGACGGTAAAGGATATGTCACAAACGCACAGGATCACTCACTTGACCAGCTGCAAGATCTGATAGACATGGGTGTGCAGCAAGTTGTAGATTCTGACGCTAGTGGCGA
>MDTD01084590.1_pt1 | contig 15330 bp, 7 predicted proteins | sample 811221 | NCBI WGS metagenome assembly MDTD01 (sample SAMN05326646, study PRJNA326480) | marine metagenome | isolation source: seawater | place: Pacific Ocean: South West | collected 2011
ATTCCGTTATTACTATAGAAATTACTACAGACGAATCGTCTGCAGTTGCGGTTTCAAATGAAGAAGTTATCATTATCTCTGGGTTCTCTGGAAACGGGAGTATACCATCAGGAACAATAACTTTATCCGCTGAAAATTTATTACCTGTAATGAGCTTCATTTACTATGGCGGAGAAATTGAAATTAGTGATTTTTATTTATCAATATTAGGTTCGATTGACTATTATTCAAATAATCTTAAAACACCTAATGTAGATGTAAAATTTGAGGGTCGAACCAGTTTATACTACAATTATGGAGGAGAAGATATAACTGATTACTCAGGAGAATTTGCATTTTATGGTATTCTTCCTGGTTCATATGATGTTATACCATCTAAAAATAATGAAGAGCAACTTGATCTCGGCGGTGAATTAAGCTCAACAGATGCCTCACAAATTGCTAGAAATTCAGTTGGTTTGTTTGAGTTTGATGATTATCAGGTTTTGGCAGCTGATGTCACTCTTAATGGAGATGTAAGTGGATTAGATGCTTCAAAAGTTGCAAGATATAGAATTGGACAAATAACTGAATTGAATGAATCAAATACTCATTGGATTTTTTATCCAGATATTTGGGATGTTGAAGATTTAATGAAAAATGCGATTGACAACGATAACTCTTTGATTACAGCTAATTGTGGTTTTGATCCGAATTTTGCTGAAAATGTATGTACAGAAGGACCTCGAAAAGATATGTCTTGCAATACAGTAATGATAAATAGTCCAGAGTGTCCTTTATTCTACTCCATCAGATTGGGAGACGTTACAGGTAATTGGAGTCCTAGTCAAACTGTATCATCAATTAGTAGCAGGAATGATCCGATAGAGTTCATAATTGAAGACGAATCTTTTTCATTACCCATTAGAATCTTAGAAGATACGGAACTCCAAGGAGTTGATATTACAATTGAATTTGATAATAATTTATTGCAACTTGAAAATATAACTTTTATAGAGAATCAATTAAATGAATTAGGCTATAGCCTTATGTACAATCAAAATGGTACTGACATTATTATTTCTTCATTTGCCACTACAAATCTAGGCTATGTGCAAGACTTTATAAACTTGGATTTTTCACTTATTGATAACAGTATTAATAATACTAATATTGAAATCAAGCAGTTTTTTATAAATGAAATGGAGTCAGAATCTGGTTTTGAAATTACAGATTCAGATGGGAATTTGAGCATTACTAAAAATATTTATTTGAACTTTACAGAGTTGAGTAATCAAGTGGTTGATGTACCAGAAATATTTGATTTTAGGCAAAATTATCCAAATCCTTTTAATCCAATTACTGAAATCAGTTTTGATTTACCAATTGGAGTTAATGTTGATATTGATATTTATGATATAAAAGGAAATAAAGTCCATGATTTGATAAAAGATATATATTTCAATGCAGGACGTCATAATATCACTTGGAATGCTTCAAATCATCCGGGAGGTATTTATTTTTATAGAATAACAGCAGGGGAATTTAGTAAAACTCATAAAATGATTTTACTTAAATAGCTTGCAGGATGTTATATTAAATGAACCTTAATAATATATTAATGAAATTGGAAACAGTAAAATTTATAATGATTTTCATTTTTATAAATTTTGCGTTTAGTCAAGATATTGTATTTATCACCGAATCAGATGACCCTAGTGCAGCATTTGGTGGTACAGATTATAGAACAACAATATTCTTTCAGGATGTTGGGAATGATGATATAGTTGACTTCTATATTAGTATTCATGATATTTATATAAACGATGAACCCAATTCTAGCCTTTTGTCAGTTGGAGAATTAAACCATCATGCTAATGAATATTATTTTGATGTCTTCGGTAGTTTAAATGATAATTATGATATTGATTTATGTAAGTTTTCTATAACAATATCAGATGAATCCACAAGCTTAGAACAGAATCAACCTGTCAATGATGCTGAACCAAGAACGGCTACAAAAGAATATATATTCCCAATTATTACTAACTCAAAACCAGTACCGATCATTACATTATCTGCATCTAGTGGCGCTGCTGGAGATACTATACATCTCGATTCTGACTTATCTTTTGATGTTAATGGAGAAGATGACATTAACTATTATTTTTGGTCTGTTCAGACAATTAAGAGAAAAGAATCATACATTGACTTAAACAAGAACGGACAGTTTGATTCAGCATATATTGATATAAACCAGAATGGACAGTTTGATTCAGAAGATGAACCTGAACCTTTTAATGATTTAAATAATAATGGTCGTTATGATCAAGGTTTTGAGCAAGAAATAAATATAGATTTTGAGAATATTACTTCTTCATCAACTTATATTATATTACCACAAACATTTGAAGATATGGATATATATGTAAATTTACAAATTACAGATGACAGAGGTGCAAAAGGATATTCGCAAGAAAGTATTTATACTATTAATCCAAAAGTAGTTTTAGGCAGTAACGAAGGAGACAATCTTCAAACTATTTCAATACCTGTTAATTTTCAAAATATTTCTGATGAACGAATTCATAGTTTAGACTTAAGTTTTAATTGGAATTATGATATTTATCCAATACCCGAACATGTGTCTTGCTCCAGTGTAGATTTCTTTCCCTCTGTAATTTCAGAATTTATTTCAATAACTGAGCCTGCCTCTTCGAATAATTATCAATTTTATATTAATGACCAAGAGCCTGGTAAATTAAATTTTACAATGTTTGTTTCGGATACCTCTTTAGGTTATTTGAATGATCTTATAAGCTTGGATACATCATTTATCAATCTTAACGTACCATTAACTGGATTTCATGGAGAAAGTGATAAGATATATGTAAGTAAGTTCTCAATCAATGAGAAAAATTTTGGTTTTAACAGCAATTCTGATCCTTCAAGCGGACGTTTGACAATATCAGGTGATATGATAAATCCGAAGGCCTTCTTTAAAGTTAAGGATGACATTGGAAATATTATAAATGAAAATGACTCTATTTTTTCTGGAACAGAATTAGAATTTGAAATAATTCGATTTTGTGATGAAATTAATAACCCTGTTAGTGAATGTAGTTCTGTCGATCATGATTTAGCAGGGAATGGTATTAATGCACAATATAAAATTGATTTTGATAGTGATGGTACTATAGATCAATCTGGGCCACTCAATGGTAATGTAATTAACGAGAATGTATACAGCATAACGGGTTTTGAAAATGAAATAAAGACGGCAAAACTTTTTGTTGAAACAGCTTATGGGTGTGACTCAACCCAATTTTCTGTTAATATACAACCATTAGTTCCAACAATTCGCATGACAAACGTTGGTGATGCTTTTGATTATGGTGGCGAGCCAGCAAGTATAAACTTATTTATTAATCAAATGGAAGATTTAGAAGCTTTAGATTTAGAAATTAATTTTGATAATTCATTTCTAAATATAATAGATATTGAAAGCCAAATTAATTTTGGTGTTCCTTTTAATATAGCTGCAAATTACTCATTCTCACATAATGTAATTAATAATTCTGTATATATCACAGCATATTCTGATTCAACTCATAATTATACATTCTTTAATGAAAACTTAGATTACCAATTTGCATCCATCAAATTCTTTGCTTTACAACCGGGTGAAACTCAGATATCAATTACAAAATTTGATGTTGATGAAAGATCATTTTTGGATAATCTTGGTCAAGATTCACTTACAATTTTGGTTTCTAATCCCAACGAAGAAGGATATTATGATTGCAATTTAAATGGGGTTTATGATGAGGGGGAAGAATTTATTGATGAGGATAATGATGGAATTTATGACGAAGATGAAGAGTTTATTGATTTAGGAGAATTGAATGGAACTGCAATAATAGATCAATGTGGTATCTGTTCTGGTGGTTCGACTAATATAATTCCAAATTCAACTCAAGATTGTCTTGGAACTTGTATGCCCACTGAACTTTTAGCCAATATTAATTTAGATTTAGCTTCAGAATACATTGTGATTGACGAAGAGAGTTATTCTCTAACATGCCATGAAACCAGTGAGGGATTTAATATAAGTTCACTTGAATGTGAAACTTATATTGGTTTAGAATCATCTCATCCTCTAGCAGATGAAAATGGGGTTGATTTATGCGGAATATGCGGTGGTAACAATATTTATTTAAATGATCAGTTTATTGGCTCAAACATTGATTGTAATGGTTTTTGTGATGATGAAACTCCTAATCCAAGCGATCAGTATGGATTTTGTGGATGCAATAATGATTCAGATGGTTTATATCCAGATATTTATGGATATTGTAAGGATGGTAATTTGCCTGTGCAAGAAACAGGCTTATGTTCAGATATATTTGATGATATCGATATGAATGGTATATGGAATTTAAGTGGTGGTGACTCTATTATTGAAAAAATAGATACAACTGATGCTAATTTTTCAAACTGGGGATATAAATATTTAAATTATGATCCAAATGCATTAAGTGATGATGGAAGCTGCACACGCGGTGTTGTTATAAACGAGTTTTTCTTTTCTCCGGTTCAAGGGACATCTGTTCCTGATTACATTGAATTACTTAACATGACACCATTCGATCTCGATATCTCTTCATGGTCTATAAATAATATTGAGATTGAGCAAGTATATAGTGGTCCAGCACCAATAATGCCTGCGGGGAAACATTTTTTAATATCTACTGGTCTGCCATTTTTTAATCTTGAAGGACAGCTATTTTTCCCGGGTGATTGTAGCTTGATCGCTAATTGCATTCCCAACAGCTTATCTTTAAATATAAATTTAGGGATGAATAGTGGTGAAATTCTTATAGAAGATTATTCAACTATGGATTATCTTGCGTATAGCCAAGAGGCATATTGGCCTGTGGGAGCTCCTAATATTGGTCGCTCTATTGAGCTAATTGAACCTTATAAAAGCCGGAATTTATCCTCAAATTGGTTAACTGCAAGTGAATATTACCCTAATCCTTATATGGCAACAGAAGATGGTGAATGGAATGTGGCTGGTGGATTTAACTATGGGACCCCATCAACATCAAACAATGCTTATAATATCAATCATTCAGAAAATTGTAATGATAATATTAATTGTAATTTAACTAAGTATGATTGTGATGATGTTTTTAATGGCTTGGCATTTTATGATTTATGCAATATTTGTTCAGGTGGTAGCACAAACAATAATCCAAGTATTTTTAATGAAAATTTAGGAATGTGCACAGGAGACGAAAATATCATTGATTGTGCCTGTACATGTTACACTGAACCAAATTATGGAGCAATAATAGATGACTGTGGCCAATGTACTCTTGGTAATTCAGGTAGTTACGATCCTCAAGGGAATATTGTAGTTGATCCGGTAACAACATTAGATTGTATAGACGATAATAATTGTACAATTTGGGGAATGGTATGTAATCAAGATACACGTCTTTGTCATCATGAATACAATGGTCGTATGGATGACTGCTTAACCTGTCGTTTAGGTCCGGAATGTAATGGTTCAGAAAATTTATTTTGCGATCAATATTATAATGTAGCTGAAGAGTATACAGATGAAAACTCCAATAATATATATGATATTGGAGAACAATTTAATGACATAAATAATGACGGAATCAGAAATGATGGCTTAGACGATTGTAATATATGCACACAAAGAGTAAATATTTTATATGAAGATACAAATGGAGATGGATTTATTACTCCTTGCTATGATGGCATATATGATGAGTATGGTAATTGGATTTCAAATTGTTTAGACTGGGAGAGTGCTTATTATGGTGAGGCCAATTGTCCCGTAGATTGCCTAGGAGATGTTAATTTTGATGGAAATAGCGATGATATTATCGCTTCGATAGATGATTGTGGACAGTGCATTGAATGTTCTAGCCCAGATTGCTCTGATGAGGAACAATGGAATTCAACATGTATTTATGATTTTGATGCACTTGTAGATATGAATGCTCCAGGAATTCAGCTAAATTGGACGCCTAACTATGAATATGATTTTTATAAAATATATAAGGACAACGAATTGTTCGTGGATAGTTTATTGTTTGATGAAAATTCATATTTGGATACTGATGTAAGTTATCCAAATGAGTATTGTTATCATATTGTGGCCTTCACTCAATCTGGAGAAATATCAAATCCTTCTTCAACACAGTGTCGAAGTATAAACTACTTTGCGGAAATAATATTAGAGAATTTCTACATTAATCAAAATATTAATAGTGTCGGAGTTATATTAAATGTTACTGACGAAATGGATACAATTTCTTTTGGGATCTCCGATAATATAACTATTGACTCTTTAATGAATGGTTTATTTGATAATAATTGGTACATAACTGAATTGAACGATAATAATATTAAAATATATTCAAATAATCCAAACAGTAGCTTGAATGGAAATTTAGAACTTGGGGATATTCTATTTACAAGGGATACAACTGGTTTAGATAATTCGTTTTGTATCACTGAGGCAGAATTAATTCCTTATTATGATATATTATTTCCTAATGGATATATTGCACAGTTACCAGAATGTGAATACTTTGGTTGTACCAATGAAAATGCGTATAATTATAATGAAAATGCAACAGTTGATGATGGCTCATGCGAATTACCCTATTACTTTGTTGAAATAGACTCTTCAGATATTTTTCAAAATATTTTGATTGTAGCTGATAATGAAAGACTAGAAATTGGTGATGAAATAGCAATATATGATTTCAGTGGTATTTTGACATCTGAATGTCCAGGAGAATTTGGAGAGGTATTAGTTGGAACAGGATTATTTACAGGACAAGACCTTAATATTAGGGCTATCGGTGGTGTTCAGTGTGATGTATATGAGCAATCTACAAACGCGCAGCCTGGTTTCATTCAAAATAATGAAATTATAGTTAAAGTGTGGAGAAACTCTACTCAGTTTGAGTATATATACAGTATTGCTGAGCAGGGACACTTTTTTGGTGGTCAAGATATAGTTGTAGATCAGTTTAATATTCCGTTGTATTATCAGGTTGATATCGAAGATACAGATAACATTCAGACCATTATATTTACAGAAAATCTATATGGTTTAGAATATGGCGACCATATTGGGATTTTTGATTATAATGGTATTGGTTCAGATGATTGTCCAGCTCAATTTGATACTGTTTTAGTTGGCAGTGGATATTATGAAAATGAGTTATTAAGTATCGAGGTCATTGGAGGTACACCGTGTACTCCGCCGCAATTACCGGGTGGTAGTATTTATACTGAACCAGGATTTATTCAAGGGAACGATATAATTATTCATATATGGCGTGATTCTGAGCAAGTTGAATATTTATCAATTTACCCTGAAAATTCATATATATTTGGTGAACAGGAAGTAATTATTCAAGAAATTTTGACGAATGATAAAGTTGAACTACCAAATAATTATCATTTGTATCCAATTTTCCCAAATCCTTTTAATCCAACTGCAACTATAAAATATGATATTCCTCAGGTATCAAATGTTTTAATTGAGGTTTTTGATGTAAGGGGTAAAAAAATTAATACATTACAAAGTGGAATAAAACAACCAGGAATACACTTTATAAAATGGACTAGCGATTATCAACCTAGTGGTTTATACTTAATTCGTATGAGTTCAGAAAATATTAATTTTACTGAAAAGGTAATGTTGGTAAAATAAATATTGTAATTTTAATTTCCATAAAAATTTTAATGTTTCTATTAAAATTTCCTTTTTATTGAAATATAAAAACCCTGTAATTTTGTATAGTAGATTTTATGCCGTGGTGGTGGAATTGGTAGACACGCTGGATTTAGGATCCAGTGCCAACAGGCGTCAGAGTTCGAGTCTCTGCCGCGGCACGTTTTTTAAATTTTAATAGAAGGATTCACCCAAATATCTTCAAATATTAAACCAGAAAATCAAAATACTCAAAGAGGTATAATAGAAGTTTTAGTTCATTCCTTTTTTGTTATTCCTTTCATTATTGCAGTTTTTGGTGTGTTATTTTTTTTCATGTGGAAAATTCTTGCAGATGAATCGGACTCAGCACAAGACTATCTTAATGAAATTAAAGTAGGTTCTGCTACAAAACGGTGGCAATCTGCTTTTGAACTTGCTAAAATTTTAGGAAATCCGGAATTAGTACCGAAGAATGATAAATTTGTTAATGAGTTGAAAATGGTATACCGTAATTCAATTCATGATGATCCTCAGGTGAGAACTTATTTAGCATTAGCAATGGGTGCCACAGGCAGCAGTGTTTATGGAGAAGTATTATTAGAAGGTTTAAGTGACGAGAATATACAAAGCAAAATTTCATCTATGAAAGCTTTAGGTCAAATCAAGTATAAAGAATCAATCCCATTAATTCGACCATTTTTAGAAAAAAATATAGCAGATGACCTTCGTTTAACATCTGTAATGTCTTTGGGAATGATGAAAGATACTACTACGATTAATGATTTTTTACCACTTTTAGATGATGAAGAAGCTAATATTAGGTGGGAATCAGCAGTCGCGTTGGGAAAATTAAAAGATAAAAGAGCTATTCCAATCATCAAAGAATTGTTGCAAAGAGATTATTTGATGAAATTCACTCAAGTTGATGATTGGGAACAAGTTCAGGCAATACTAGTTGCCATACATATAGCTGGAATATTGCAATCCGAAGAATTTATTCCATATTTAGAAAAATTAGCATTATCTGATATCAATATGAAAATCCGAGATAGTGCAATTAAGACTCTTAAATATACATATAATAAGGATTTAAAATAATGGCAAAACCATTACCTTCTATAGGGAAAAAAGTAGAAAAGCCAGAAAATGAAGTGAATCGTAAGGGTTTCATAGGATGGATGGCCGTAGGTTGGGTAGCGTTTACTGCAGCAACTGGCGGATTTTTGACAATGATAGTAAGATTTTTCTTTCCAAATGTTTTGTTTGAGCCTCCACAAAGTTTTAAAATTGGGAATCCAGATGATTTTACCGTAGATATGGTTGATACAAGATTCAAAACAGAGCATGGTGTTTGGATAGTTAGAAATAAAGAAGGCCTATATGCTTTATCAACTGTTTGTACACATTTAGGATGTACACCTAATTGGCTAAGTACAGAGCAGAAATTTAAATGTCCTTGTCATGGGAGTGGTTTTCGAATTACTGGTATTCATTTTGAAGGCCCTGCACCAAGGCCTTTGGAAAGATATAAAATATACAGAGCAGATGACGGACAGGTTGTAGTTGATAAAACAAAAAAATTTCAACAAGAAAAAGGTGAGTGGGAAAATAGCGAATCCTTCCTAAAAATAGTTTAAATTTTTATAATAAGAGAATATTTATGGCTAAAGAAAAAAAACAAAATATATTAGAAAAAATAGCTGATAGTCAGGTTTGGAAATCAATATTTAGAACGGGAATACCGGTAACTCGACGACAACGAATGATGGCCGTCTTGAATAATGTTTTTTTACATTTACATCCTGTAAGATTACCAAAACATGCCGTTAAAGTTAAATATACATGGTGTATGGGTGGATTATCATTTTTTCTCTTTTTAATATTAACTATTTCTGGAATCCTTTTGATGTTTTATTACAGACCAACGGTTGAATACGCTTATAACGATGTGATTGATTTGACTGAACAAGTTCCTCTCGGTATAATGAGAGAAATACACAGATGGGGTGCTCACGCAATGGTAATAGCAGTATGGTTGCACATGTTCAGAGTTTTTATGACAGGTTCATATAAACCACCAAGAGAATTTAATTGGGGTGTTGGTGTTCTTCTTATGACTATCACAATGTTTTTAAGTTTTACAGGTTATCTATTACCTTGGGATCAGTTGGCAATTTGGGCAATAACTGTAGGTGCAAATATGGCTCGAGCCCATCCTTTTATTGGTGCAGAGGGTCCTGGAGCTTCACTTTTAGCAATTGGAGATATAAATTTAGTTCACTCGGGATCTGATGTTCGGTTTGCACTTTTAGGTGGAAGATTTGTTGGCGAAGCGACATTATTACGTTTTTATGTACTTCATTGTATTGGAGTGCCGTTTATTGCAATGATATTGATGGCTGTACACTTTTGGCGTATTAGAAAAGATGGTGGAATATCAGGACCATTATAAAAGAAAAGACTAAATTATGGTAGATTTAATTAAAGAATTTGTAAACTTTTTATCATCACCGACAGTTTCATTTACGTTACTAACTGTTTCGTCACCCTTTTTGTTTCCTCCAACAGATTGGTTTGAAAAATACCATTATAAACTTAAACTTAATTATTTATGGAAAAAAGAGGGTGGGATATTACTATTAGTCTTAGTAACGCTATTTTTGATTGCTGGTTATACGGATAAATATGCAGTTAAAATTTTGACAAAAGCTGATAATGTTCCTATTGTACTAATGTTCTATTTAGTTCCGGGAACATTATGGCTATCAATGTATCAAGCATACAAAAATGACGAAAGGCTTGAAAAAGGTGAAGCTCCAGATGAATATAATGATCCTAAAGATAAAATCCTTGTTTGGCCAGATTTAGTCTACACCGAACTAATATGTTTAATTTTATTTACAGTATTTTTAACCATATGGTCAGTATATTTACCTGCACCGCTAGAAGAGCCGGCAAATCCTGCGGCAACACCTAATCCTTCTAAGGCTCCGTGGTATTTTTTAGGGCTTCAAGAAATGTTAGTTTATTTTGATCCATGGATCGCTGGTATAATGTTCCCACTGTTAATTATAGCGGGTCTCTGTGCAATCCCTTATGTTGATACCAATAAAAGAGGTGAAGGATACTACTCATTCAAAGAAAGAAGAATTAGTATTTTTATATTCATGTATGGTTGGTTAGCACTATGGTTTTATTTGATCATAGTTGGTACATTTTTCAGAGGTCCAAATTGGAATTTTTATGGTCCATTTGAATACTGGGATTCTCATAAAATCGAAGCGTTATCCAGTATTAATTTATCAGAATATTTATGGGTTAAGGCATGGAACCAAGGATTACCATCAAATATTTTAGCCAGAGAATTTTTGGGTATTATTCTAGTAATATTGTACTTTATGGTACCTCCTGCATTACTTGCTAAAGGCCCATTAAAAAGTTTTTATGAAGAATTAGGGCCAGCTAGATATTCAGTCACAATATTCTTTGCACTAGCAATGTTGGCATTACCCATTAAAATGTATTTAAGATGGACGATTAACTTGCAATATATTGTATCAATACCTGAATGGTTTTTTAATATATAAAGAAAATAAAATTTTATGGGATTTATAAACACAGACGAAAGACATTATACTGGAAACACTTTAAATAAGTGGTTTGCTATATCTTCTGTATTATTTTTTGGTGCTATAATTTTAACATTTTGGGATGATAATGATGACGACTTCAAAGTCTATCAAAAAGAATTTAGAAAAATGGAAGCAAAAAAAGCAGAAGAAAAATACTCAACAGCATATTCTGGCATTTCAGATAAAATGGTTGAATATGAAAATAAATTAAATTTAGCAGAACAACAATTTAATGACAAAGCTCTCGAGCTAGAAGAAGCAAATAAACTATATGATAAATTAGACGGAAGATATTATCAGGCAAATATGGCATACCTTGATTTTAAGGGCGAAGTTGATGTTTTAAAATACAAATTAGAGGATGAAGAGTACAAAGACTCTTATAAAGATAATAACAATGAGAATAATTCTTTTGTTGTTAAGTATGAGAATGCCAAATCCAAATTAATAAAATTAAGATTAAAAAGAGAAGATGCTGAAAAAAAATTAAATACTGCAGAAGCGAATATTGATTTTTTAAAACAAGATTTAACACGGGCTCAGAAGGATTATAATAGTTTGACATCTGATGTAGATTTATTGAAATCTAATCTTGAAAAGTTGAGCTTTGACCATATGAATTTTGCAAATAAAGTCGCAAATATAGTTAGAGATTTACCAATAATTGATTTTTTAGATCCTTATTACAAGGTCAAACAGACAGTAGTAGATGAGGTGAAAGACAGGATGCCTTTTGCTGAAGTTGAAAGTGTCGACCGTTGTATGAGTTGTCATCTTGGAATTGACAAGAAAGGCTATGAGGATGCTCCGCAGCCATACACAACCCATCCTAATTTAGATTTATTCTTAACATCGTCTTCCCCTCACCCCAATGAAAGATTTGGTTGTACAAGTTGTCATGCTGGAAGAGGTAGAGGAACAGGATTTACATCTTCTGTTCACATGCCTAATAGTAAAGAAGACAAAGTAAGATGGGAAGATGAGCATGATTGGCACCAAATGCATCACTGGTTGAAGCCAATGCTTCCTACTAGGTATAGTGAGGCAGGATGTTTTAAATGTCATTCTAGCGAAGCTAACATTCAGGGTGCAGATAAATTAACTTATGGTCTAACATTAATCGAACAAGGCGGATGCTATGGTTGTCATAATATAGAAAAATATGAGGGCAAAGATAGAAATGGCCCAAATTTAAAACGAATTAACGAAAAAGTCGATAAGAAATGGGCTCGAAAATGGGCTTGGGACCCTAAAGGATTTAGACATAACACATGGATGCCAGCATTTTTTATGCAGACGAATAATAGTGATAGTTTGAGTATAAGGCGAAATAAAGCTGAGGTATATTCTATAGTAGAATATCTATTTAGAGATAAAACAGAAATATCGAAAGAAAAAGACTATAGTGAGTTCATAGGAGACTCGCAAAATGGTGAAAAATTATACGGTCAGCTTGGATGTCAGGGATGTCATGTAATTGAACCTGAGCCTTTTGTTGAAGAAAACAACTCATATAATTTACTCAACAAACATGGAAGTAATCTTATTGGATTGGGATCAAAAACTACCCCAGAATGGTTATTTAAGTGGCTAAAGAATCCAGCAGAATACTGGCCTGATACTAAAATGCCAAATATGCGTTTATCTGATGAAGAAGCAAAAGATATTACAGCCTATCTCATGTCTATGGAAAATGAGAAATTTGATAATTACGATGATATCAAATTAGATAAAGATGAAATACATACGATAGCCGAAAGATGGTTGAAAAAAAGTTTTACATTTGAGACAGTAGAACGAAAATTAGATGAAATGTCTTTTGAAGAAAAAGTTGACTATGTAGCTAAGAAAAGTATTAATTATTATGGTTGTGCAGGGTGTCATGTAATTGATGGGTTTGAAGATGCAAAGCCAATAGGTGCTGATTTAACATATCATGGAAGTAAAAATGTAAACAAATTTGATTTTGGTTTCATTAAAGATATAGAGCACACCAATTATGGTTGGTTTGAAGCTAAACTTAAAAACCCAAGAATCTTTGATAAACATAAAGAAGTTGAATATGAAGATAAATCTAGAATGCCTAATTATAATTTCAATGATGAACAAGTTGAAGCTATAGTTACTGCACTAATGGGCTTTACAGATGATGCTTTAGAAGAGACTATTTTAGCAGATGTATCTCCAAATGCTATATTAATTAACGAAGGAATGAATATTGTTAAGGAAAATAATTGTCAAGGATGTCATATAGTTAATAATTATGGTGGAAGAATTCTAGAAGATATTGGTAAACCAGAATATGGTCCGCCAAATTTGAATACGCAAGGAGCTAAAACACAACCAGAGTGGTTGTATGATTTCTTTTTAAATCCATACACGATAAGACCACATTTAAAAGTAAGAATGCCATCTTATAATTTGGATGAGAATGAATGGAATTCAATCATTTCAGGATTTAGAGCTATGGAAAATGAAGTAAATAATTTTGAAGTTGATCATGTTGTAAATAGAGAATCAGTAAAATATCATGCCGGACAAAAGCTTGCAGAAATAGGTCAATGTCAAAGTTGTCATTTTATAGGCACAGATTTTCCAACAGGAGATCCTCCGACATGGGCACCTAATTTAGCCATGACAAAAAACAGGTTAAGACCTTCATGGGTTGTCGATTGGTTGAAAAATCCACAAGCAATAATGCCGGGAACTAAAATGCCAGCTGTTTATATACCAACTGAAGATATATTATCAATGGAAGGTGCCGAAAAAGATTGGGGTGATGCAGTCATTGAATTGTCTGGACAAGAAAATGAGATGCTAGAGGGTGTACGAGATTGGATATATTCACTAGAAGGTAAAGAAAATATTTCATATGAAGTAAAACAGTACTTTTTAGAAAATGGATATGGGCATTTAGAAGAATCAGAGAATGAAGAGGATGAAGATGATGACGAATGGAATGATGAAGATGATTGGGATGACGAGGATTATTAGTAAAATAACAGAGTAAAATAAGTATATTGAGGATGAAAAATATTATTTTAATCTTCTCGTATATAGGATAAATAGGCTATGTCAAATGATAAATTTTGGTTAAGGATTATTTTTATTCTTTCTGCAATCATTTCCTTGGCAGTTGCTTTTTTAATACTTGGTCCACGACCTGCTGGTACTGAAGGTGCGCTTGATGTTAGCGCACTTCCTATAGTTAATTCAATACTGAATTCTATCACCACTATTCTACTTATTTTAGCATTTATTGCTATAAAAAATAAAAATATTAGTTTACATAAAAAACTAAATTTATCAGCATTTACAACTTCCGCTATGTTTCTGATTACCTATGTGATATATCATTGGTTTAAAGCTGGTCCAAAAATATATGTGGGAGAATTTACTACTATTTATTATACAATATTAATAAGTCATATCTTGTTAGCGATAATTATTCTTCCTATGGCATTAATAACACTTTACAGGGGATGGAGAAATCAAATTGAAAAGCATCGAAAAATTGCTAAAATAACTTTTCCATTGTGGTTGTATGTATCAGTAACAGGCGTAATAATTTATTTTATGTTATATTAATTAATATACTGGACATTAAAATTCATCTTTTCTTACTATTTCACCCTTTTCATTCCACCAAAACCAATTACCAATAGCTTTTCCATGTCTATATCTACCCTTACTTTTTACTTGACCACTCGGATAGTAGGTTATTATTTGACCATCCCCTAAACCATTTTTGTAATTTTCTTCTGATTTTAGGCTACCATTTTTATAATACCATATCCACTGGCCGTTTCGTACGCCATGATTAAACTGACCTGATATTTTTATATTACCATTTTCCCAATATACTTTCCAATCTCCCTCCCAATTTCCATCATTTTTATTTCCTACAGATTCTAATATTCCAGATTTATAATACCATGCATATCTACC
>MDTD01139779.1_pt1 | contig 15330 bp, 9 predicted proteins | sample 811221 | NCBI WGS metagenome assembly MDTD01 (sample SAMN05326646, study PRJNA326480) | marine metagenome | isolation source: seawater | place: Pacific Ocean: South West | collected 2011
ACAAACGCCACAATCTATACACTCATCTGGTTTAATTACAAGCATATTTTTTCCTTCATAAAAGCAATCAACAGGACAAACTTCTACACAGTCCATTAATTTACACTTTATGCATTTGTCATTGACCAAATATGTCATTATTTACTGAATTTACGTTTTACCTTTTCTTTGATGTTCCCAACTACCTTAGCATCTAAATATAATAATCCAGAAATTCTTCTCATTAGATTTGTTTCGTATATATCGGATAAACCATCTGAATAAATTATGTTCCAGAGACATTCAATGATTAGTTCTTTTTTTTTATTATCTAAATTTTTTATTTCTTTGGTAAATTCTAAAATCTGATTTGAGTCTTTTTCCTTAGATTCTGCTTTTTCTACCAATTCAACAATATTCGTCTCATTAGCGCCTAAATCTAATAGTGCTTTTTTTATTATACTTCGTTCATCATTTGTAATATTTTCGTCAATTTTAGCTGCATGAAATAATAGTGCACCAATTTTAGTATAGACAATATTAGTTTCCTCGGATTTTTGATTTTCTTTATTGAATAAATTAAACATTCTTTGCTTTAAAATTAATTTTATTTAAAATATTAAATGGGTTGTCACTTTTAATTTTTTTAACATACCTATCCTTTTTATATCTTTTTGGCGAATATTTGAAATATGTCTCTTTATCCCTATCAAAACATTTATATTCCATATTATTTAATAAGCTAATAAGTTTGTCTTTGCTACACCCTAGAAGATTCATCATTTCTGGAATTATCTTAATTTCATTCTCTTTATTAGATGTATCAATAATCTTTAAAAATAATCTCTCCAAAATATCTATCCTAACATAACAATTCTTAAATTTTTCAAAGCCACATAAAAGCATGATACTGTTATCAGTGTCTTTTTTGCTTTCTAAAAAATTTAAACCAAATTTTGGTGGTGAAAATTCTAAATTTTTTTGGTGGAAATTTTTCCAAAGTAAAATTCTAAGCGACACAGAATTTGGCTTAAAAAGTTTAAACAAAAATATGTGGTATCTTCCAAACTTAACACCAATTTTTCTTAAAATTAATCTATCTTCTTGTTTTAATTTTTTTATCAATTTTAGTACACTTTCTCTTTTGACTACTCCATTGTTTTCATAAAGATGAAATGCAAGTGCCCTAATGTCTGAATTTTGATCTTTAATATTTTTTAATTCAAATAAGCTCTTAAGTTCTCTCTCTATCTTTTCTAAAATCCAGTTTTCCAAAAAAATAGTTAATTTTTTTATCTCATGACTTTCTAGCATGTCATCTACAATAGTGTAAATTTCAGGACTTAAATAATCTTTGCCTGGTTTCAGCTTAGCTATAGGATTATTTTCCCAGTATATTTTGTAATCATTTCTCAATTCTACATTTTTGTTGTCGATAATTTTTTCTATTCTTTTTATTATTTCTGGACTAACAGTTTGTCTTGCAGCTTTTTTTAGAGATTTTACATCAGTATCTAAAGCTCCAATTTTTAAGTCTAACTCTAGTTTCAAACCTTTAAGTTTCCCAATATATTGTTGATTGATTTTAACATTATCATTATCACTAATTATTGTATTAAAACTCACATCTTGTTTTAGTCCTCTAGCCAAAACACTCGCTCTCTTATCTATAAAAGTTTTTATCAATTCATCATGTAAACTATCAGATAGTTTATCTTCTAAATATTTAGTTCTTTCTATCCAATAATCTTGATTATCAACCCATTTAGATTTATTTGCGACGTAAGACCAAGTTCTTACATTCGCAATTCTATTTGATATAGAATCTACATTACCCTCTGTTTTATCTAAAAAACTCAATTGTTTTTTCATGTACTTATTAGGAATTTTTCCGTCAATTTTTAAAAAATTGAATACAGTTTTAACAACATCTAAATGGTGGCCATATGTTTTTTTTACAAAATCAGGTATTTGACAACATTCCCATAAAAGTTTTAATTCATTAGAATTCTCGTTAATTTTTAATTCTTTTGTTTCTTTTAATAAATATTTTAATACCTTCTCATCTTCACATTCATTTATTTTTTTCAACCAGTTTTCTTTTGGTTTTTCCTCTAATGAATTAATAAGTTTTTGAATGCTGTTGAATTTTAAATCACTATTTCTCCAGAAAATAGTATTAATACTTTCAAATTTATGTTTTTCTAAAAATTCAACTTCTTCAGGATTAATATCTTTACATTCACCAGTTATGCCAAAATATCCATCATTTAAATATCTACCAGCTCTCCCAGCTATTTGACTAATTTCAGATAGATTTAATCTTCTTAATTTCTTTCCATCAAATTTTTTAAGATTAGAAAAATATACGTTATCAAGATCCATATTGATACCCATTCCTATAGCATCAGTAGCTACCAAATAATCTACATCTCCTGATTGGTATAAATCAACTTGAGCGTTTCTTGTTTTAGGACTCAAAGAACCCATTACGATCGCAGCGCCTCCTTTTTGACGTCTTATCAATTCAGCAATTGCATAAACATCTTCAGCGGAAAAGGCAATTATTGCACTTTTAGGTGCTATTCTAGAAATCTTTTTATATCCAGCATATGATAATTTTGAAAATCTTTCTTTATCATTAAACTCAATATCTTCATCAAGATGACCTAGTATATTTTTCATTGTATTAGAACCCATAAACATTGTAAGTTTATTACCTCTTAAATTGAGAATTCTATCTGTAAAAATGTGCCCTCTCTCGTGATCACAACACATTTGAATTTCGTCAATACCGACAAAATCCAAATCTTTATCTATTGGCATTGATTCAACTGTACATAAATAATATTTTGGATTTGAAGGAATTATTTTTTCTTCACCAGTAATCAATGCAACTTTATTTACATCTACTTTTTTTAAAATCTTATCATAAACTTCCCTTGCCAATAATCTTAAAGGAAAACCAATCATTCCACTTTCAAATGAGAGCATCGTGTCTATAGCTTGAAAGGTTTTTCCTGTATTTGTAGGACCTAAAAGAGCATTGATTTTGTTTTTTTTCATAAATCTATTTTTGGTATATCTTTTTTTTTTACTACTATATATTGTTACCCCAAAAGAACAAAAATAGTCTAAAACATGACCGAATCGTCGAGAAAAAAGTTCTCATTTCAAAAATTTATAGTAATCAGACTAACATAAATAATTAAATTTCAATATAATTTTTTTATGAATAAAAAGCTTTGGGAAGCTTCTGATAAAATAAAAAAAAATTCAAATTTATTCAATTTCGAAAAGCTTATTTCAAAAAATTATAATTATAAAGTTACAAAAAATTATAACAAATTACTAAAATGGAGTTTAAAAAATGTTGGTAATTTCTGGAATGCTATATGGGAATTTACAAATATCAAAGGAATTAAAAATGAGAAATTTGATTTTAATGGATATATATATGACCATAAGTTTTTTTTAAATTCTAAATTAAATTTTGCAGAAAACTTATTGCCAAAAAATGATAATTCTAAAGCAATTACTTTTATAAGTGAAAACGGATATAAAGAAATAAGATCTTGGAAAGAATTAAATAACAATGTTTCAAAAATTATAAGTTTTTATAAAAGTGTTGGATTAAAAAAAAATGATAGAATCTCAGCTTATGTGGCTAATGTTCCTGAGACTGTTGAAAGTTTTATCGCTTGTTCATCTATAGGTGCAATTTGGTCTTCTTGCTCTCCAGATTTTGGTACAGACGGTGTTATAGAAAGATTTTCTCAAATAAAACCAAAGTTACTTATAATATCTGATAGATATTTTTATAATGGAAAAGAAATTAACGTTATCAGCAGATTGCCAAAAATTTTAAAAAAAATCAAATCTATCAAAAATATAATTATTGTAAATTATCCAGGAAAAGTTGGTTTAAAAATTAAAATTAATAAAAATTTTAAAAAGTTTAGTTGGGAAAATATTATGAATAAAAAAGCAAATAAAATTCTATTTGATAAATATGATTATGAACAGGATCTTGCAATTTTATATTCAAGTGGAACAACTGGTAAGCCTAAATGTATATGTCATAGATCTGGAGGTGTTCTTCTGCAACATCTCAAAGAACACCAATTACAATGCAACATTAAAGAAGGTGATAACATTTTTTATTTTACAACTTGTGGGTGGATGATGTGGAATTGGCTTATATCTTCTCTAGCTTCAAAGGCATCAATCTTATTATTTGATGGATTTCCTATGTTTAAAAGAAAAGATTTATTATTTAAAATTGCTGAAAAAGAAAAAATTACTTTATTTGGAATTAGCGCAAAATATATAGATAATTTAAGAAAAAATAATGTTCTAATTAATAAAAAATTTAAATTACAACAACTTAAAACAGTTTGTTCAACTGGCTCTCCACTTTCAGGCGAAAACTTCGAATATATTTATAAAAAGATAAAAAAAGATGTCCATTTATCGTCTATATCTGGCGGTACAGATATAGTTTCATGTTTTGTACTGGGAAACATATATAGCCCGGTCAGAAAAGGAGAAATTCAAAATAATGGATTAGGTATGGATATCAGGGTTTTTAATAATGATGGAAAATCGATTAAAAATAAAAAGGGTGAACTAGTGTGTGTAAATTCCTTTCCTTCTATGCCCTCCAAATTTTGGAATGACAAAAAAAAGATGAAATATAAAAAAACTTATTTTAATAAATTTAAAAATGTATGGCATCATGGTGATTATATAATTAAAACTAAGAGCGGTGGTTATGAAATTTTTGGAAGATCTGACTCCACTTTAAATCCTGGAGGCGTTAGACTAGGCACTTCTGAAATTTATTCAGTTACGGAAAAAATTAAAGAGATTGAGGACTCTATTGTAATTGGCCAAAATTGGGATAATGATGTAAGAATTGTATTATTTGTTCAATTAAAAAAACAAATTAGATTAAGCGAAAATCTTATTAAAAAAATAAAAAAAAGAATAAGATTTGATGCTTCTCCAAGACACGTTCCATCTATTATATTGCAAGTTAGAGACATTCCAAAAACTAAAAATGGAAAACTTGTAGAATTAGCTGTTAAAAATATAATTGATGGTAATATCATAAAAAATTATGAGGCATTGGCAAACCCCAATGCTCTTGATGAGTATAAAAATTTAAAAAAAATGTATTTTGATGATAAAAAATAAAATCAGTAAATTAAGAGTTTCATCGACATTAAGAATAAATGAAACCTCAAAAAATTTAGAAAAAAAAGGAAAAAAAATATTTAAGTTTGGTTTTGGACAATCACCATTTAATGTTCCTGATGATATAATTATTGAGTTAAAAAAAAACGCACATCGAAATAAATACCTCCCAATGCAAGGGTTACTTGAGTTGAGAAAATCAATTGCCAAATATACTAGTCTAAAAAAAAAATATAACTATAAACATAATAATATTATAATAGGACCTGGAACAAAAGAATTAATGTTTTTGCTTCAATTACTTTTTGATGGAGAAATATTATTACCCATACCTAGTTGGGTTTCTTATGAACCCCAAGCTGTTGTGGGCTCAAATAAAATACATAGGATAGAAACCACCAGAGATAATAATTGGTTTCCTACGTTAAAAGATTTAAAAAAAAATATATCTAAAAATAAAAAATACATTTTGTTTTTAAATTCTCCTAATAATCCCTCAGGTCAAATTCTAAAAAATATGGAGGAAATAAGTAAATTCATTAATAGAAACAACATAATTATTTTATCTGATGAAATTTATTCAAATCTAACCTTTGAAAAAAATTTCAAATCTATTTCCGATTATTGTCCTACAAAAACAATAATTAGTAGTGGAATGAGCAAATGGTGTGGTGCTGGAGGGTGGAGATTAGGATATTTTGTTATTCCAGATAACTTAAGTAAAATAAAAGAGTCTTTGAAAGTTCTAGCAAGCGAAACGTTTTCATCTGTTAGCGCTCCTGTACAATTTGCTGCCATATCTGCTTATAAAAATGATCACAGCGTTTATATCTCCAAATCTAAAAAAATTCTGGAGTATGTAGGAAATTATGTTTATGAAAATCTTAAATCAAATAGAATTTTAATAAGTAAACCGATGGGAGGTTTTTATCTAATGCCTGAATTTTTGGGCATGAATTACAAAACTTCTGAGGAAATGTGTAATGACCTATTAAAGAAAACAGGCGTTGCTATGCTGCCAGGTTCTGACTTTGGCTTTAAAAAAAATAAACTTATCTCTAGGATAAGTTTTACAGATTTTAATGGTGAAAAATTTATGAAAAAAATTAAAAATACAGATAATTTGAATTACGATATGTTAGAAAAATTCGCTCCAAGGATAGTTGAGGGTACAAAGAGATTAAAACAGTGGGTAGAATCACATATTTACTAGCTAGACATTCACAATACAAAATTGATAAACTAAATATATTATAATAACTTTAAGAGAGGAGAAATAATGAAAAAAATATTATCTTTTCTATCAGGTGCTCTAGTTTTGTTTGCTGCGTCATTTTCAATAACTAACGTAGCAAAGTCTGCTGAGTTTTTCACAATCGGAACAGGTGGACCAACTGGTGTATATTTCCAGACTGGAAATGCTATTTGTAAGATGCTTCATAAATCTGCAATTAGTAAAGAGCATGGTAGAAAAAAAGGAACAGCTAAAGCTTATAGATGTACAGCACCTTCTACAGGTGGATCAAATTATAATATTGGTCAAATTAAAGATGGGGAATTTCAGTTTGGAGTCGCTCAATCTGACTGGCAATATCATGCTTTCAATGGATCAAGTAAATGGGAGGGAAAACAGTTTAATAACTTAAGAGCTGTATTTTCTGTTCACAATGAACCTTTCCAAATTTGGGCTCGAAAAAAAGCTAAAATTAAAGATTTTAAGGGTCTTAAAGGTAAAGTCGTAAACATAGGTAATCCTGGATCTGGTCAAAGGGGTACTATGGAAGAATTAATGAAAGCTAAAGAGGTAGATAACAGTTTTTTTAAATCTGTTACAGAGTTAACATCATCAGAACAAGTCAAAGCTTTATGTGATGGAAAAATTGATGCATTTGGTTATTCTGTAGGATTTCCAAATGGCGCGATGGAGCAAGCAGCAACTTGCGCTGCAAAGGCTTCACCTATCAATTTAACAGGACCTGAGGTACAAGGTTTAATTAGCGGAGCAGATTACTATGCTAAAGCAGTAATACCGGCTGGCACTTATTCTAATCAGAAAAAAGATGCTACTACATTCGGCGTTAAAGCTACAGTAGTGACTAGTGCTGATGTTCCTGAGGAGTTAGTATATCTTGTAACAAAAGCTGTTTTTGAAAACTTTGATGATTTTAGAAAACAACACCCAGCTTTTGGACCACTGGAAAAGAAAAATATGATAGCTGATGGTTTATCAGCACCATTACATCCTGGTGCAGTTAAATATTACAAAGAAGCGGGGTTAATGTAATTTTTTAAATTATACCTTGAAATTAAAGGCCTAACATTATTGTTGGGCCTTTTTTTTTGTAGTAAGCTTAGTTTTCTTAATGAATCAAAACTCTAAATCTCAAATTGAAAATAAAATTATAGAAGATTTATCACCGACTCGTAATCTCGAAGGTTTTCATCTTAAGGTAGTTGCTGCCATAGCAATAATATGGTCTCTCTTTCAGCTATGGTATGCTTCACCATTTCCTTTTTGGTTTAACTTTGGAATGTTTAAAGGATTACCCGCAAGGGCGATTCACTTAGGTTTTGCATTGCTATTGGCATATTTAATTTTTCCTTATTCAAGAAATAAAAAAATTACATTTTACGATTTTTTATTAGCAATAATTGGAACACTATGTTGTTTTTATATTTATTTATTTTATGATGAATTGGTAGATAGAGGTGGAATTCTTCTTAAAATTTCGTTTGAAAATGGTTTAATTTTACCAATAGAATTAATTATTGGAACTTTAGGCATAATTATACTGCTTGAAGCCACGAGGAGAGTTATTGGATTACCTCTTGTTATAATTGCAGTTCTATTTTTATTGTTTTCATATTTTGGAAAGTACGCTCCAGAAATAGTTTCTCATGGAGGCCTTTCCCTTAAAAGATTAGTTGGCTTTCAATGGTTTGATCAAGAAGCAATATTTGGAATCCCAATAGGAGTTTCAGTTGATTTTATATTTCTCTTTGTTTTATTTGGAGCTCTTTTAGAAACAGCAGGTGGAGGTCAATATTTTCTAAATTTAGCTTTTGCAATGGTTGGTAAAATGAGAGGAGGGCCTGCTAAAGCTGCAATATTAGGTTCAGGTATGACAGGACTTATTTCAGGTTCTTCAGTTGCTAATACTGTAACTACAGGAACCTTCACTATTCCAATTATGAAGAAAACAGGTTTTTCAAAAGAAAAGGCGGGTGCAATAGAAGTCTCTTCCTCTGTAAATGGACAGATTATGCCACCAGTAATGGGAGCCGCGGCATTTGTAATGGCAAGCTTTATTGGTGTTACTTATTTTGAGGTTGTTAAACACGCTTTTTTGCCAGCAATAATTTCTTATATAGCTTTATTCTATATTTCGCATCTGGAAGCATTAAAATTAAATTTAAAAGGAATGAGTGAAAATGAAGTTCCAGTATTAAAAAAAACATTTTTATCTGGATTGCATTTTTTAATTCCAATTTTTGTTTTAATATACTTGCTAGTTTATTTAAGATTGACAGCATCTTACTCCATCTTTTATGCGACAGTCTCATTAATAATTGTAAATTTAATCAATATTCTGATTAAGAATCAAAGTTTAAGTTATTCTTTGACAATTTGGTTTAACCAAACAATTACAGGTTTTCAAAAAGGAGCTATTAACATGGTTGCAGTAGGAATAGCTATAGCAACAGCTGGAGTTATAGTTGGTGCTGTAGGATCAACTGGTCTAAGTACAAATTTAATTATTGTAATAGAATCTTTAGCTAAAGATAATGTAATAATATTAATTTTTTTAACAATTGTATTGTGTTTATTACTTGGAATGGGTCTTCCGACCACAGCTAATTATGTCGTTGTAGCCTCATTAATGTCCATGGTTTTAATAGATGTTGGCAATGCCTCAGGATTTATTTTTCCGTTGATCGCTGTTCATTTATTTGTTTTTTACTTTGGTTTAATGGCCGATGTAACCCCACCAGTTGGTTTAGCATCTTATGCTGCTGCTGGCATTTCAGGAGGAGATCCTCTAAAAACAGGAGTGCAAGCTTTTTGGTATAGTTTGAGAACTGGTATTTTGCCAATAGTTTTTTTATTCAATCATGAATTACTACTAATAGGTATTGAAAATATTTGGCATGCTTTAATTGTAATAGTAACTTCATTAATTGGAATATTAGTTTTTACTTCAGCCACACAAGGATGGTTTTTTAATAAACTGAAAATATATGAAATTATAATTTTTTTGATTATCTCAATTTCCCTATTATCTCCCGAATTTATTCTAAATAAATTTTACCCTAAATTTGAACACAAAAATTTAGAATCTGTTCATAAATTGAATTTTGACAATGAAAAAGATATTCACATTAAAGTTACTAGATTTAGTGATTATGGTGAAAGATATAAATTATTTGTAATAAAAAAAAATACTCTAATTAATGATTTTACATTAAAAGATTATGGTATTGATTTAAAGTTTGAAAAAAATCAATTAATTATCGATAATCTTAAATGGAATGGTGATGCAAAAAAATCTGGTTTAGAAATTGATGATGTTATAAGTGACATTAAATCAGAGAATTTTAATAGGCCTTCAAAAAATATTGTTTATCCAATTTCATTAATTCTACTTTTTGTCTTTGGCTTTCTAAATTGGAAAAGAAAGACACAATAATTAAAAATTATAATTCATCTTTTTCCAAATTCCTGAAGCTGAAGCAATTAATTTTTTTTGACATTCTAAATAGCATGTTACAAATATTAAAGATTTTGTTACTTTTTGTATTAGTACATGACCTAAAATTTCATCACTTAATTTTGATGTCCCAATAAATTTAATATCTAAAGAAATTGTAACGCAAACTTTTCCATGAGTCATTTTATGAACAGCTGCCCCTGCCCCTGAATCAATAATTGAAGCTATATAACCTCCATGTGTAATTCCAGCTCTATTAAGATGGTTTCTTTTAATTTTAGTTTTAAATTGAAATTTTTTTTTTGAAAATTTTCTGAATAGTAACCCACTATTGTGTTTCATGAATCCAGATTTATTACTAATTTGTATAAATTTTTCCATTTTAGACAACAATAGATATTATCAAGAGTAAAATCGCAATAATAATAAAAAATATGATCACTGATTTTTGTAAAGATACCTTCATAATAACCCTTTTTGGTGCGCTTGCTAGGAGTTGAACCCAGAACCTCCTGGTCCGTAGCCAGGCGCTCTATCCAATTGAGCTACAAGCGCTTAAATTAATATATTTAAGCAAACATTTTTAATGTAATTTTTTATTTTAGCAATTATTGTACTTAAATGTCAAAAAATTCAGATGATATAGTAATAACAAATGCTCTTAGAACACCTATAGGAAGATATAAAGGAAAATTAAGCAAATATTTATCACACCAACTAGGAAAAGAAGTAATAGAAAAAATTGTAAAACAATCAAAATTAAAAACAGAGCAAATTGATGAGGTAATACTTGGTCAAGTATTGACAGGAAATGCTGGTCAAAACCCAGCTAGACAAGCAGCAATAGGAGCAGGAATTCCTGTAGAAAAGACTGCTTATATTGTAAATCAAGTTTGTGGTTCAGGACTTAGGTCAATAGCATTAGCGTCAGAAACAATAAAGACCAAAAACCATAATATCGTAATTGCCGGAGGTCAGGAGAGTATGACTAATTCAAGTGAAGAGTTAATGCTGAAAGATGGTTTAATTGATTCTTTTAATAATTATCATATGGGAATAACAGCTGAAAATGTTGCTCAAAAATGGAATATATCAAGAGAAGATCAAGATAAATTTGCTCTAGAATCTCAATCTAAAACTCAAGATGCAATAAGAAATAATAAATTTAAAGAGGAAATCATCGATGGCATGATAGAAATTGACGAACATCCTCGTAAAGATTTAACTTTAGATAGTTTATCTAAATTAAAACCAGTATTTAAAGAAAATGGAACAGTAACCCCTGGTAATTCTTCAGGTTTAAATGATGGTGCTGCCTCGGTAATTTTAATGAATAGATTAGAATCAGAAAAACAAAATTTACCAGTATTAGCCAAAATTGTTTCTTGGGCTTCATGTGGTGTTGACCCTTCTTTGATGGGCTCTGGTCCAATACCTGCATCAAAAAAAGCTCTAGAATTAGCAAAATGGAAAGTTAATCAATTAGATTTAGTTGAGTCAAATGAGGCGTTTGCAGCTCAGAGCTTAGCAGTGATTAAAGATCTTAAAATACCTAATGAAAAAGTAAATGTTAACGGAGGAGCTATAGCTTTAGGCCACCCTATAGGGGCTTCTGGAACAAGAGTTGTTGTCACCTTAATTCATGAAATGATAAAAAGAGACGTAAAAAAAGGTCTGGCCACTTTATGTATTGGAGGGGGCATGGGTATAGCCATGTGCTTTGAAAGAGACTAATACTTGAGAGAATTTAAACTCTTTTTTAATAAAATTTTTTGTATCCAAAGATCTCCATCAAGACTTTGTTTTTTATTATTGAATATTTTACCTAATATTAATTTGATCATGTAACAATTTGATCATTTTACAGTGTCAAAATATCGATATAAATGTGACCAAAATAATACATCTACCATTTTGTGTATAAGAAGATATTATCCTAGATATGGGCATAGATTTAACAGTTCCAGATATTGGAGACTTTGAAAATGTTGAAGTTATTGAGGTTTTAGTAAAACCTGGTGATAAATTAAAAAAAAATGACTCGGTCATAACGATTGAGAGTGATAAATCTAGCGTTGAAGTTCCATCAACTCTTGAAGGTATTGTTTCTGAAATAAACTTAAAAATTGGTGACAAAGTATCTAAAGGTGATTTAATTTTGAAGATAGATGCTAATGAAAATAATCCTTCTAAGAAAAAAAATGCGCCAATTTCATCAGAGGAAAATGTTCCTAAAGATACTGAAAGTATTATAAAAGAAGCTGAAAACACATTATCTAATTCACAACAAATAGAAAAAGAAAATAAAACAGATCAACAAATAAAAATAAAAAAAGAAGTAAGTGATTATAGCTTCGGGAAAGAAGATATTGATCCAGCAGAGACAAGAGAGTGGATTGAATCACTATCTTCAGTTTTAGAAAATGATGGAAGCAAGAGAGCTGAATATTTGATAAAACAATTAATCGAGCATTCTTATAAACAAGGTTCCGATCTAATCCTCTCAAGAAATACACCTTATATAAATACCATTTCTGTTGAAAATGAGTCTAAATCATCAGGAGATCAAAATGTTGAAAGAAAAATTAGATCATTAATACGTTGGAATTCTGCTGCAATGGTAGTTAGAGCAAATAAAAGATTCCCAGAACTTGGTGGTCACATAGGAACATTTGCTTCTGCGGCAACTCTCTACGATGTTGGGATGAATCATTTTTGGAGGGCAAAAAATAATAAATTTGGAGGTGATTTGGTGTATTTCCAAGGCCATAGTGCACCTGGTATTTATGCAAGAGCATTTTTAGAGGGAAGACTAAATGAAAAACAATTAGATCGTTTCAGACAAGAAGTTGAACCAGGAGGGCTTTCCTCTTATCCTCATCCCTGGTTAATGCCAAATTTTTGGCAGTTTCCTACTGTTTCAATGGGGTTGGGCCCAATGTTAGCAGTCTATCAAGCAAGATTTATGAAATATTTGATTAACAGAGGTCTTATAAAAGATGAAAAAAGAAAAGTTTGGGCAATGTTAGGCGATGGAGAAATGGATGAACCTGAGTCGCTAGGAGCAATAGGTCTAGCGGCTAGAGAGAAGTTAGATAATTTAATTTTTGTAGTAAATTGCAATTTACAAAGACTTGACGGTCCCGTCCGAGGAAATGGTAAAATTATTCAAGAACTTGAAGGTATTTTTAGAGGTGCTGGTTGGAATGTGATAAAGGTGATTTGGGGTTCATATTGGGATCAATTATTAGCCAAAGATAAATCTGGACAATTAGTAAAATTAATGAATGAGACAGTTGACGGAGAATACCAAGCCTTTAAAGCTAGAAATGGTTTATACGTAAGAGAAAAGTTCTTCGGAAAGTATCAATCAACTAAAGATCTAGTTTCCTCAATGTCTGATACTGATATATGGAAATTAAATAGAGGAGGACATGATCCACACAAAGTTTATGCCGCATATGATAAAGCAATAAATCATGAGGGAAGCCCTACAATAATTATTGCAAAAACAATTAAAGGTTATGGTATGGGAAAATCAGGGGAGAGCGTTAATACAACCCATCAACAAAAAAAAATGGACGTTAATGATTTGATGTACTACAGGGATCGATTTGATTTACCTCTTACCGACAAACAAGTTCAAGAAATTCAATATTATAGACCTAAAGAGGACTCACCTGAAATTAAATACTTAAAAGATAGAAGAATTAAACTTGGGGGATTTATACCAGAAAGAACAACTTATTCTAAGCCTATAAAAGCACCAAAAAAAGATATGTTTGAATTTTTAATGAAGTCCACGGGAGAAAAAGAAATGTCAACAACTATGGCATTAGTTAGATTACTAACTAATTTAATGAGAGATCAAAATGTATCTTCTAGACTGGTTCCAATTATACCAGATGAAGCTAGGACTTTTGGAATGGAAGGTTTTTTTCAAAAAATAGGTATTTATGCTCATGAAGGCCAAAAATATGAACCAGAAGATTCAAAACAATTAAGTTCCTATAGAGAAGACAAAAAAGGGCAAGTGTTAGAAGAGGGCATAAATGAAGCTGGATCAATGTCTTCTTGGATAGCAGCCGGAACAGCATATACAAACCATGATATTGAAATGATACCGATATATTTATTTTACTCAATGTTTGGATTCCAAAGAACAGGAGATTTTAATTGGGCTGCTGGAGATAGTCAGGCCAGAGGTTTCTTAATAGGTGCAACATCTGGGAGGACTACACTTGCTGGAGAAGGACTTCAACACCAAGATGGTCATAGTCACTTACTGGCCTCAACTATTCCAAATTGTGTTTCATATGATCCAACTTTTGCTTACGAATTAGCTGTAATATTTAGAAATGGCCTAAAAAGAATGCACGAAAAAAATGAAAATGTATTTTATTACATAACAACAATGAATGAAAATTATAGTCATCCCGAAATACCGAAATATGAAAAATGTGAAGAAGGTATTTTGAAAGGTATGTATAAATTTAGAGAATATAACAAAAATGGAAAGATTAAGATACAATTGTTAGGATCCGGAGCAATTTTAAGAGAAATGATCGCTAGTGCCGAAATTTTAGAAAAAGATTATCAAATTGATAGTGAAATTTGGAGTGTAACGAGTTTTAACGAACTTGCAAAAAACGGCATGGAAACAGAAAGATTTAATTTACTAAACCCAGAAGAAAAAAATAAAAAATCTCATGTTGAAAAATGTTTGTCTAAATCTGAAGGTCCTATCTTAGCCGCGTCAGATTATTTGAGAAGTCATGCAGATCAAATAAGACCTTATATATCTAAAAGTTTTTACTCCTTGGGCACTGACGGTTTTGGTAGAAGTGATACAAGGAAAAATTTGAGAAAATTTTTTGAGGTAGATAAAGAGCACATCATAACTTATTCTTTAAGTATCTTATCTAAAGAACAATTGATCTCAAGTAAGTTTGTTAAAGAAGCTATAAAAAAATATAATATAAAAACTGACAAACCCTTCCCTACAAAACTATAATGACAGATAGAAAATTTAGAGTACCAGCAAGCCCCAAGGTTAGAAAATTTGCTAGAGAACTAGGAATAGAAATTCAAATGGTAAAAGGGAGTAAAAGAGATGGAAGAATAATAGAAAGTGACATAAAAAAATTCATTAAAGAGCAAAATTTGCAAAAAAATAATATTTATAATGAAGATTTGAAAAAAAAAAGTGCTGTAACTAAAAAAGTGTTTTCTCATTCTGATTTTGGTGAAGTTGAGGTAAAAGATATCCCTAGAGTAAAAAAACTAGCTGCACCACATTTGATAAATTCATGGACAAACATTCCTCATGTAACTAATCATGATGAAGCTGATGTAACTGAAATAGAAGAATTTAGAAACTCACTAAGAGACAACTTTTCTGGTGAAAAAAAAAAAAATTACTCCTTTAGCCTTTATAATAAAA
>MDTD01121362.1_pt1 | contig 15329 bp, 9 predicted proteins | sample 811221 | NCBI WGS metagenome assembly MDTD01 (sample SAMN05326646, study PRJNA326480) | marine metagenome | isolation source: seawater | place: Pacific Ocean: South West | collected 2011
GCCAGTATCCCTGGGTGGCTGCAGCAAAGATCAGCATGGCTATGACGGCCGCAACAATAACGATAATCAAATGCAACCAGGTACCGATACCGATCATCAGCAGTTCCGTGTTGAAAATGAACAGGAACGGCAGAATCGCTGTACGGATATCGTAGGTAAAGCCCTGGATACCGGTTCGGATCGGATCTCCGCCCGATATCCCTGCCGCAGCGAAGGCGGCAAGCCCCACAGGCGGCGTATCATCTGCCAGAATACCGAAGTAGAACACAAAAAGATGCACCGCCACCAAAGGAACGATGAGCCCGTTCTGCGCCCCCAGCTCAACGATAACCGGTGCCATCAGAGTGGAGACGACGATATAGTTGGCCGTAGTGGGCAGTCCCATGCCCAGCAGCAGGGAGATGCCTGCGGTAAAGAGCAGGATCAGCATCAGGTTGCCGCCGGAAATAAACTCAACGAACTCGGTCATGACAAGGCCGATACCGGTGAGGGTAACTGTGCCCACAACAATACCTGCGGCAGCCGTGGCCACGCCGATACCGATCATGTTTCTGGCACCGGAGACCATACCGATAATCAGGTCGGCCCATCCCCGCTTGAAAGAAAACTCTTCAGCTTCCTGTTTGCGGATAAAGCCTTTCAGCGGCCGTTGGGTCAGCACGATAAAAATCAGCAGGACCGTTGCCCAATATGCGGACAAGGACGGCGACAGGCGTTCTACGGTCAGGCACCACATCAGCACCACGATGGGCAGCAGAAAGTAATATCCGGCCTGGGCAGTTGAAGCCAGATCCGGCAGTTCGTTGATCTCATGGGTGGTTTCCAGTTCAGGTACCCGGCATGCAAACCAGATCAGGCCCAGATAGGAAACGGCCAGCAAAAGCCCCACAATGTAAATGGTTGCGGCACCTGCAACGGTTTTGATCCAGCCAAGCCCGTAATAGGTGGCACCGCCGATGATGATGATGAACAGGATGGTCATCACAAAGGAGAGCAGTTTCTGGGCGATGGTTTTGGTAACCCTCTTTTCCATACCTTCGAGGCCCAGCTTGCACGCCTCAAGGTGGACAATATACACCAGAGCTATGTATGAGATAATGGCGGGCAAAAATGCATGTTTGATAACCTCCACATAGGAGATCCCCACATATTCCACCATGAGAAAGGCCGCAGCCCCCATTACCGGCGGGGTGAGCTGGCCGTTGGTGGAAGCGGCAACCTCTACGGCACCTGCTTTCTCAGCCGGGAACCCCACCTTTTTCATCAAGGGAATGGTAAAGGTACCGGTGGTTACCACGTTGGCAATGGAAGAACCGGACACAAGACCGGTCATACCCGAAGACACGACCGCCGCTTTTGCAGGCCCGCCGCGCATGTGGCCTAACCCCGCAAAGGCTGTACGGATAAAATAGTTGCCAGCACCGGCCGATTCCAAAAGGGAACCGAAAAGAACGAACATGAACACCATACCTGTGGATACCCCAAGAGCCACACCGTAGACCCCTTCGGTGGACAGCCAATAGTGGGACATCCCCTTTGACAGGGAAGCCCCCTTGTGGGCGATGACATCAGGCATATGAGGGCCTAAAAAGGTGTAACCCAGAAACACCGTTGCCACCACCATCAAAGGCGGTCCAAGCGCCCGGCGGGTGGCCTCAAGCAACATAATCAGGCCCACCACAGATACCGCAAGGTCCAGATCAGTGGGATTGCCCGGCCTGTCGGACAGCTGGACATAAAAAATAAAGAGGTACGCCGCACAGAAGGCGGCCACCAGCGCCACGAACCAGTCCTGGATCGGTATATGATCCCTGGGGGACGATTTAAAGGTTGGATAGGCCGTGTAGGCCAGGAACATGGCGAATGCCAGGTGAATTGCCCTGGCTTCGGTGTCGTTGAGTACGAAAAAGTTCAATAAAAACGGCAGGGGTGATGCATACCAGAGCTGAAACAAGGTCCAGATCAGGGGGACATAAAACAGGATCTTTTTCGGAATCGCGCCGACTGGATTTCGAGCACCTGTATCTGCCTCGGCAATCATTTCCTGCAGGGCGTGCTTGGATGCTGCAGTCTCTTTTGCTTCGGTCATTGTAACGATTCCTCCATGGAATTATTGTGAAGGGCGTAAACGCAAGTTGCGGCGGAAAAACCCGCTGGTGTGAAATACTTTAGGGTATAAAAGAAAAGGTGCGGTCCTGACCTGAAACAGTCAGGACCGCACAAACATCAGGTCTGCGTAAGCTTAGGCGTGCAACTTACATCAGGCCGGCTTCTTTGTAGTATTTTACAGCACCGTCATGGAGGGGTGCGGACAGACCGTCTTTGATCATCTCTTCTTTTTTCAGGTTGGCAAAGGCGGGATGGAGTTTTTTGAACTGGTCAAAGTTCTCAAAAACTGCCTTAACCACATTGTAGATGACATTTTCAGGCACTTTGGCGGAAGAAACAAAGGTGGCGCCCACACCAAAGGTTTTGGTGTCAACATCAGTACCGCGGTACATGCCGCCGGGGATGGTGGCGGTTCTGTAATAGTCAAACTTTTTAACCAGACCGTCGATGGCAGGGCCGTCAACAGTTACGAGAACGGAATCGCAGGAAGTGGTGGCTTCCTTGATGGATCCGGAAGGATGACCAACAGTGTAGATGATGGCGTCGATTTTGTTGTCGCAAAGGGCTTTGGACTGCTCGGCAGGTTTCAGCTCGGAGGCCAGTTTGAAGTCGGCCTTGGTCCATCCCAGAGCTTCCATTACAACTTCCATGGTGCCACGCTGACCGGAACCGGGGTTACCGATGTTCACGCGTTTGCCTTTAAGATCCATGAAGTTTTTGATACCGGAGTCGGCACGGGCCACAACGGTAAACGGTTCGGGATGAACTGAGAATACGGCTCTCAGGTCTTTGTTAGGACCCTGGTCTTCAAACTTGCTGGTGCCGTGATAGGCATGATACTGCCAGTCAGACTGGGCAACACCCATGTCAAGCTCACCGGCTGCAATGGTGTTCAGGTTGTATACGGAACCGCCGGTGGATTCTACTGAGCAGCGGATACCATGTTCTTTTCTGCCTTTGTTTACAAGACGGGCAATGGCGCCGCCAGTGGGGTAGTAAACACCTGTCACGCCACCGGTGCCGATGGTGACAAAGGTCTGGTCAGCGGCCTGTACAGGCGCAGTACCCAGAAAAAGAACCATACCGAAAAATGCTGCAATACCAAGAACCAAAAGTTTTTTCATCGTGACCTCCAAATTTGGATTTTAAATTAAATGAACTAAAAAGTTGTCAATCAAGCGGTCGATCTGCCGCTAAAAGCCGAACTTGCGTTTGCCCTCCTTTCTTAGGATCTTTACCTCATTTGCTAAGGTGTTTTGTCTTGAAAAGTTATTTCCCGCCGGCCCGCTATGCCTGGTCCGGCGTGCTTGATTAATTAAGGTGATAACAGCAAAATACATGCCATTGTTAGGATTTCATGAATTCAAGGGGTTATGCTTCCGGCGGTTTTGATGATATCATCAAAACTTGTGTCTCAGCGGCCGAAAACCGCCCCCACCGGCCCGGAAGAGATGGGAACTAAAAAAATTGATCATTTCGTCAAAATTGATGGTATCATCAATTATTATGATCTTAATTTATGACGAACAATTGACATGCGGGTGTTTTCCGGACCATTGAAACTTAGCCTTTCCGGCCCGGTTTGTAAACCAATAAGTGGGTCATTACACGGTTCAATTGAACTTGACAGAACCTGCATTTTCACATATTTGCACAGTGACGAGTACGGAACCGATAACATGACCCACCTGAAAGTATAACCAGAGGCAGCAATGAATCCTGAGATAGAACAATTTATATCCACAAACCGCGCGTCCATGCTCTCTTTTTTGGAAGAGCTGGTGCTGATCCAGAGTTTTTCCCGGAACAAAAAAGGGGTGGACCGGGTGGGAGAACGCATCTCAAGTGAAATGGCCGGTATGGGATTCTCCTGTGAACAAAAGGAAGAATCCGACCTGGGCCACCATGTGATTGCCAGATCTCCGGCCGTAAAGGATGGAGACAGACAGATTCTCATTACCGGCCACATGGATACGGTATTTCCCGAAAACAGTTCCTTCAACTGGTACAAGGAATCCGAGAACAAATGCTTCGGACCCGGTGTGGCCGACATGAAAGGAGGGCTTGTGGTGGGCATCTATGCCTTGAAAGCCCTGATCCACACAGGAGAGATCCGGAAGCTGCCCGTCACATTTATCTTTAACAGTGATGAAGAAATCGGATCACCCGGTTCCCGGCAACTCATCCGTGAAGAAGCACGAACCGCCAGGATGGCCTATGTGCTTGAAGCAGGCGGATTGGCCAACAGCATTGTGACGGGTCGCAAGGGAAATCTGAGGGCCAGGCTGACAGTTAAAGGCAAAGCAGGCCATGCCGCTTTCGCCGGAAATGACAAGGCCAGCGCCATTCTTGAACTGGCACATAAAACCCTGGCCATTGAAGAGATGAATGCGCCGGACAAAGGGGTGTCTGCCAATGTCGGCACCGTCAGCGGCGGTATCGGACCCAACACCGTGGCGGAGCACGCGCAGGCCAATCTGGATTTCAGGTTTCCGGACCCTGATACGGCAGCCCATGTGCACCGGCAGCTGGACGTAATTTCGGGCAAAACCACCGTCGCAGGAACCACCACCGTTCTGGACATCGAATCCGGCCGTCCCCCCATGCCCTGCACCCCTGAGGTATCCGGCATGTTCAAACGCATCGAGGCCCTTGCCCGGGATTTGGGCATGCCTGTCTCCCAGGAGTTGCGCCAGGGGGTCTCAGACGCCAATATTATCGCTTCCGAAGGCGTCCCGGTTATCGATGGCCTGGGGCCAGTCGGGGCAAAAGACCACAGTGAGGATGAATTTATTGAAAAGGCCAGTCTCTGGGAACGCAGTATCCTGTTCGCCAACATCCTTGCCCGGATCTAAATGGCATCTCCGGTTGTTTCTTGCCGGACTGGTTTCCATTTTAATTCTGGCCGGAGGATGTGACAGGCCCCTTCCGCCTGCGGACATATACAGGACCGATCCGCCAACCAGGGTGGTGGATGGCGTAACGCTGCCCGTCTTCCACACAGCCGCCGGACAGTTGAGGTACTCCCGGTCCGGGTTCAGCGACGGCGCCCGTAAACGCGCCGCCCTGAAAGCCGTGCTTTCATTTTTCCCCGAAGACAGGCTGGAATGTGGCCATGCGGCCATCGGCCTGGCCTACCTTCATTTGGAACCGGACTACCGGTTTGCCGGCACCGGACAGATCCGGCTGGCATTGGATGCATTGTTGAAGATACGTGGGACTTATGCCGACCTGCCGGATGTAATGGCCAAAACCCACTGGACCCTTGGATGGATTTATACGGACCTGATGGCACTGCCGTCCAAGGGGTTGCCCCACTATTGGCAGGTGGTCCGGTCTTACCCGGATATTCCCATGAATCTGAGTCCGGCCGTTCCCTGGGTTAACCTGGTTTCACCGCCTGCATCCAAAACATCTACCGCCCCACCATCTGTCCCTAAAAAATTCTGGGCAGAGGTGGCGCTTTTAGAAATCATCCGGAACACAACGGATAAATCCCTTGCCATCCGTGCCTTTGATATCCTTTTTCGAAAGTATTTCACAGGGCCTGCCGCCGGGTTTGCCCTAAAGGCCATGCTTGAAAATCCGGTACTGGCGGATCATGCCCGGCCCCAGGTTTCCGGCTATCTGCAAAAACACAAAGCCAACCCGTATCTTGCCCGGGAGATCCGGTTGCTGGCCGCCGGTGAAACCCCATGAGTTTTTTTCCCCAGCTATCCCGGTTCCGGCATTCTTTCAGGATCAGAATTTTTATGGCCCTGACCCTGATCATCAGCTTTGTTATCCCGGGAACCGCATATTTCTGCTACCGCCAGGCAGCGGTGGTCATCGAAGAGCAGATGCAGGAATTTGCATTGGGGTCTGCCAACCAGATTTCCAAACGGGTGGAGTCTTTTCTCTCCCACCACACCTTTAACGTCAAGCTGATCAAAGGCCTGTTTGAAAACGGGTTGATCGATATGACCGACGATAAGCAGATCCTGCGATACTTCAACCTTTTCCAGAAAGAACATCCGGAGTTCTTTAATATTATTTTCGGGGATGAAACCGGACGGTTTCTCATGTCTCCGGCCCAGGTCCCTGAAGTTCATAAAACCTTTGATCCCAGGGTCCGCCCATGGTACCAGGGGGCGCTGACCACTCTGGATATCCACTGGACCGACGTCTATCTCTTTGCCTCAGCCAGAAAACCGGGTATCACAGTGTCGGTTCCCATTTACGATACCACGGAAAAACTCCAGGCAGTGTGCGGTATTGATATCGATATTTCCTCTTTTTCCGAATTTCTCAAAGGAATTAAAATCGGCAACCGTGGCGTGGCATATATCTTTGACAATAAGGACGGACGGATTATCGCCCACCCCGCCCTGGTACAACAACCCTGGCAGTCGTTTCACACCGACCTTCTTAGATCCATTCACAAGGATCTGAAAACAGGGGAGAAAGACTTTGGCGTGTCCCAGTTCAAGGGGTTCCAGTATGTTACCGCCTATACGGCATATCCGGGAAATGACTGGACCGTCGGCGTCACCCTGCCCGTATCCGACATGTTTGAAAACGTGATGTCCATCCGCCGGGCCATCATCTCCCTGGTGGTGGGCGGCATTCTTCTGGCCAGCCTTTTGTCCTACCTCATCGCCATGACGATTGCCCGGCCCCTGACGCGGCTGCGCCAGGGTATCGAGCGGATATCCTCGGGGGATTTGGATTATAAGGTGGACATCCGGGACCCGGACATCGCCGCCTCCTTGGCACGATCCTTCAACCAGATGGCGGCCTCCTTGAACCGGAGTAACATCGAGTTGAAGCGGACTTACGCCGAATTGGCACAAAATGAAAAGCTTGCCGCCGTCGGCCAGATGACCGCCGGCATCGCCCATGAGATTAAAAATCCTTTAGGGATTATCCGGGGGTCAGCACAGGTGGTGGCCAACCCCGAGCGCCCCATGGTGATGCGGGAAAAAGCTGCAGACTTCATCATTGAAGAAGTGGACCGCCTGAACCACACCCTCACGGCCTTTCTTAACTTTGCAAAACCCCCGTCTCCCCGCATGAAACCCACGGATCTTCGGCTTCTGGTAGAAGAAATTGCCACCTCGGTGGAACAACAATACACGGATCACACGTTCCGTGTCACTGCACCCGAACAGGTGCCGTCCATACACGGTGACCGGGACCAGCTTCACCAGGTGGTGCTCAACCTGGTTCTCAACGCGGTGCAGGCCATGCCGGCCGGCGGCCCCATAGATATCCACCTGTCACCGGCACCCAATTATGATACACTGGCGGAGACTGATACCGGTCCGTTCTTCGTTGGCCAGGAACACGTCACAGACACCGGGCAGCCCGTGCTTGCCCTGCACATTACGGATAAAGGGACGGGTATCTGCACTGAAAGGCTCCAGCGGATCTTCGATCCCTTTGTCTCCTACCGGGATGACGGGGTGGGATTGGGACTGTCCGTGGTGTCCCAGATCGTCAAAGCCCACGGTGCCAGCATCGATGTATGGAGCCGGGAAGGACGGGGCACAAGGTTTACCCTGTTGTTTGAAACCGCCATGGAGGAGGACGGCCATGCCGCCGCAAATACTACTGATTGAAGATGAAGACCGGATGCGCCAGGTCATTGCCATGCAGATCTCCGATCTGGACCTTTTGATCCATGAGGCCAGCGACGGTGCCCAGGCCCTTGATATTTTCGACAACCAGACCATCCATCTGGTAATCACGGATATCAAATTACCCAAAGTCAGCGGAATGGAGATCCTGGCCCACGTCAAGGAACGGAACCCGGACATCCCGGTGATCGTCATTACAGCCTACGGATCCATTGAAAATGCGGTACAGGCCATCCGGGAAGGCGCCTTTGACTACGTGACCAAACCCTTCAAGGAAGAAACCCTGCGCGAAAGTGTGAAAAAAGCGCTCAAAGTCAGCCGCCTGGCCCATGAGGTACGTTATCTGCGCCAGGAGATCGAGGATAAGTTTACCTTTAAAAACATCGTCGGCGACTCTCCTAAGATCTGCGAGGTGTTGGAACTGGCAGGATCCGTGTCCCACACGGATACCAGCGTATTAATCACAGGGGAGAGCGGCACCGGCAAAGAACTGCTCAGCCGTGCCACCCATATGAACAGCCCCAGGTCCTCCGGTCCCTTTTCCACCGTCAATTGCGCCGCCATTCCCTCTTCTCTTCTGGAAGCCGAGCTTTTCGGCTATGAAAAGGGCGCCTTTACAGGGGCCCATAAACAGGTGAAGGGCAAGTTTGAAATGGCCTCGGGGGGCACGCTCTTTCTGGATGAAATCGGGGATATGGAGCTGGATGTCCAGGCCAAATTCCTGCGCATCCTTGAGACCCAGCAGTTCGAACGCTTAGGGGGAAGCAAAACCATTACCGCCGATGTAAGAATCATCGCCGCCACCAACAAGGACCTGTGGCAGATGGTCCAGGACAAGACCTTCAGGGAAGACCTGTTTTACCGTATCAACGTCTTTCCCATCCAGATTCCCCCCTTAAGGGAAAGAAAAGAGGATATCTACCCCTTAAGCCAGCATTTTATCCGGGAATTCTCCAAGGCCTTTGGAAAGAAGCCGCCGTCTCTTTCGGACAGCGGACTTAAAAAGCTGCTGGCATACCCCTGGAAAGGCAACATCAGGGAACTTAAAAATGTGCTTGAGCGCGCCATGATCCTTTGCACCACCGATGTGATCATGCCGGATCACCTGATTTTAAACCCTTATCAGGAAAAGGCCATCGATACCCTGCCCTTGGACAAACTCATTCCCATGATGATCGGGGATGGCCTGGAAGCCCTTGAGAACCGGTGTATCGCCTTTGCCATGGAGCAGGCCGGCAACAACGTTTCTAAGGCCGCCAGGATCCTGGGGATCTCCCGGGCCACCCTGAGATACCGCCTGGAAAAATCAGAAAAAACGTAAAGAAAAGTGCCCCCGCCCCGGTTCAGGATAAACGGGTCTGCCTGCCGCAGCAGTGTCGGCCGTCAAAAAATTCGCAGGTGGCGCAGGCAAGGGATGTCAAATCTGGAGATGCGGGGGGTGCCGCAGTAAGATACGGAGAAAGGACTTTGCCGGCGTCCGTCAATCCCTTCACATCAACATCGATGGGAAATCCTGCGTCTTTCAGGGCGGTGACCACCGCCTGGGTGGCCACATTGCCCGTTGCCCCCGGTGCAAAAGGGCACCCGCCCAACCCACCGGCACTTGCATCCACCACTTCTATGCCGCAGGACACCGACTTCAACACATTCGCAATCCCTTGGCCGTAGGTATCGTGAAAGTGCACGGCAAGTTGTGCCGCAGGTATTTTGGGCAGCAGGCAGTCCAGCAGTTCAGCCACTTCATCGGGTGTTGCCTTGCCAATGGTGTCGGAAATGGATACTTCTTGCATTCCCATGTCCAGCAGCTTAAGGGATAGATCGAGGACAATCCCAGGGGAAATCCGGCCTTCATAGGCGCACCAGAAGGCTGTGGAAACGTATCCGCGCACCGGAAGACCTAATTTGATTGCCTGCCTGACAACGGGTCGAAACCGGGTAAGTGAGCCTTCAATACCCGTATTGATATTTTTGTGGTTGAACGTCTCGCTGGCCGCAGTAAATACCGATATCTTATCCGCACCTGCTGCAACTGCCTGATCAAGCCCTTTCATGTTGGGCACCAGGGCCGAATAGATCACATCTTTCTTACGGCGTATGCCTTTAAACACAGTTGCGGCATCCCGAAGCCTTGGAATCATCTTCGCAGAGACAAAGGCGCTGACCTCAATCTCTGCGACACCTGTACGGGACAAGGCATCCACAAATGCGATTTTTGCCGGTGCAGGTATATCTGCACGCTCATTCTGGAGCCCGTCCCTGGGGCCCACTTCAACGATACGAATCATAACGATCCTTTCCTGGTGGCGTCCTGTTCTAGTATCGGATCACAGCCATCCCCCAAACCGGATAACCCAGGTCAGGAGGACAGATCCTTGAGCGCCTTCCCCGCCTCTTTGGAACTTTCGTAAATCTGGGGATCAATGTTACGCCGCTGGAGCGCATCTTTAAGCTTCATCCGGTAAAATGCATTGGTGGTGTACCGCGTCACACCTGAATAAAAGGTATTCACAAGAAACTGAACCATATCCACATAGTCATCCATCAGTTCTGGATAGATGGTAAAATTATCGTAGTTAACGATGGTATATACCTTTTTGTTCAGGGGGCGAAGGCGATCCGATACGATGGATTCGATATCAACGATGTCCTGGTGGGATTTCACCTCAAAACCTTCAAAATCAATAAAGAAAATGTTTTCTTCGGCATCATAGGAAAACCGTTCCGTAAGGGGGCGGACCAGAAGATCCTCTTTGAGTCCCATGGGGGAGTCTGCAAAAATCCGTGCATCCATGACAGCGGGTTCCCCGATGATCACCGGCGTAAAGTCCATGTGGGCCAGGATGTCCTTTTGTATATCAATTCCCGGGGCCACTTCAATGAGTTCCATGCCGTTCCGGGTCAGGGAAAAGACACATCTTTCAGTGATATAAAGCACCTCCTGACGTTTTTTGGCCGCATATTTTCCACTGAAGGTCACATGTTCAACCTGATCCAAAAATTTTCGGAATTTGCCTTCGGTGAGGATCTTCAAGGCGTTGTCTTTTACGGCCACCGATAGACCGCCGGCTGTAAATGTCCCCACAAACACCACCTTCTTGGCATTCTGGCTGATATTGATAAAGCCGCCGGCACCGGCCAGGCGGGTGCCGAATTTACTGACGTTCAGATTGCCGAAACGGTCGGACTGGGCAAGTCCCAGAAAGGCAATGTCCAGGCCGCCCCCGTCATAAAAATCAAACTGGGAGGGCTGGTTGATCAATGCCTCGGTATTCACGGCTGCACCGAAATTAAGTCCGCCGGCCGGTATGCCGCCGATAACCCCGGGTTCTGCAGTAAGGGTCATAAGGTCCAGGATTTTTTCCTCGTTGGCCACGTTGGCTACCCCTTCGGGCATCCCGATCCCCAGGTTGACCACGGAATTTGGGGTCAGCTCCATAGCAGCCCGACGCGCGATGATTTTCCGCTCGTCCATGGCCATGGCCTCAAGGGACTGCACAGGTACCTTTACTTCACTGCTAAAGGCGGGGTTATACTGCTGGGCAAAGGTCTGCCAGTGATATTCGGGCCGGGAAACCACCACACAGTCCACCAGTATCCCCGGGATTTTCACCTGCCTGGCATTCAGGCTGCCTTTTTCAGCGATACGCTCCACCTGGACGATGACATAACCGCCGGAATTCCTGGCTGCCGTGGCAATGGCCAGGGCCTCAAGGACCAGTGCCTCTTTTTCCATGGTGATATTGCCGTCCGTATCCGCGGTGGTGCCCCTAAGCAATGCCACCTGCACGGGGCGGGTTTTATAGGCCAGATAATCGTTGCCGTCAAATTGGATGCGCTCCACGATATCTTTGGTGGTGGCCGTATTAATCTTGCCGCCCCCGTTTTTCGGGTCCACAAAGGTTTCCAATCCCACCGTGGTAAGGGTGCGCGGTTTCCCTGCGGCAATATCCCGGAACATGTGTGAAATGACGCCCTGGGGCAGGTTGTAGGCTTCAATCTTATTATCGATGGCCAACTTCTGCAGCTTGGGAACCAGGCCCCAATGTCCGCCGATCACCCGTTTCACCAGTCCCTCATGGCCCAGGTGGTTGAGTCCTCTTTCCTTACCGTCCCCTTGCCCTGCCGCGTACATCAGTGTCAGGTTTTTTGGGCTCCCGGTTTCAAGAAAATATTTTTCAAGTTCCACCGCCAATTGTTCGGGGAATCCGATGCCCACAAAACCGCCGGTTGCCACGGTATCGTTGTCCTGGATCAGCTGGAGGGCCTCCTGGGCTGAAACAATCTTTCCCCGTTTCACTCTGTCCGGGGACATCCCGGAAAGCATGGGATGGTGTCCTTTGGCCCTGGCTCCTTCAGGTATTTTTTTCATTGGTCTGTCTCCTGTGGCAACGATGTGGGACCCGGTCCGGGTCACGATATGTGTGTTGCATTAAGCGTTTCATTGTCAAGCACCTGCCTGACGGTTTCAGCAAGATCTTTCACAGATACCGGTTTGGTCAAAAATCCTTTAACCCCGATCTCTTTTGCCTTCATCTCATCCATACGTCCGCTGAACCCGGTGCACAGGATAATGGGAATGTCAGGCCGGATCTTGAGCATCTCGACTGCCAGCCGGTCTCCCCCAAGCTTCGGCATTGCAACGTCTGTGATCACCAGGTCATATATGTCCGGATGGCGTTGGAAATCAGACAATGCTTCAGGGCTGCTGGTCCAGGTACTGATCTTGTATCCCAAACGATACAATAATTTCTTTTCCAACGCAATCACACCGGGTTCATCATCAACCAGAAAAATATGTTCATTTCCACACGGCAATTCAGTTGGCGGCGTGTCAGGGTGAAGCGCGGTTTGAGACGCATTGGCCGGAAAATAGACCCGAAAATTCGCCCCCTTGCCAGGCGCACTTTCAACTTGGATGACACCGTGCATTCCCGCCACAATGCCCTGGACAACGGACAGTCCCATTCCCGTACCCCGTCCCTTTTCCTTGGTGGTAAAATAAGGATCATAAATTCTGCCCATCACATCCTGCGCAATGCCGTAACCGGTATCTTTCACCAACAGGCAGACATAACGGCCGGGTTTCATATCAAGATTTTGCAGCGTCTTTTCCGTCAGGTCAACCGTTGTCAGCGAGACGGTCAACTCTCCGCCGGTCTCTTCCATGGCATGGTAGGCATTGGTACACAGATTCATGACAATCTGGTGAATCTGGGTGGGATCTGCGTTTACGCAAGGGCAATTGCTGTCGATGGATTGGTTGATTTGAATAGTGGCCGGAATCGTGGACCGGATCAGTTTCATGGCCTCGTTTACGATGCGTTGCAGCTTCATTGGAATCAACTTAAGACTCTCCCGCCGTGAGAAGGTCAGTATTTGCTTCACCAGCTCGGAAGCCCTCAGTGCACCGGTCCGGATTTCACTGATACTGCTGCGCATGGCCTGGTCATCTGTCAGTTCGTCCAGAAGGATGTCCGTATAACCAATAATAGGAAAAAGAATATTATTGAAGTCATGGGCAATACCGCCGGCAAGTGTACCGATGGTCTCCATTTTCTGGGATTGCTGGAGCTGTTTTTCCAGGACCTGCTTTTCCCTGTTGGCCCGGTGGAGATCCGTTACGTCCACCACTGAAACAAGCACCTTTGACAGTCCGTTTTGCTTGCGGTTTATGACTGCTTTGCGAAGAATGATCTCCATGGTTTTACCGGTGAAATCAAGATTTCTGGCCTCGCCCTCATACCGGTCATGCCCACTGGTAAAGGTTACCACCTGATCGATAAAATGCTGGGAATCGTTGGATTTAATGAGATGGTGGAATCCGGATTCCAGGGAATCCCGGGAATCTGCACGATACATCTTTATTGCAGCGGTATTTGTGTCCGTTATCCGCACTTCCTTGGTCAGTTGATCAAGAATCGCAGGGTTTTCCTTCATATATGCACCGATATCCTGAACACCTTCGGCCTTGAGCCGGTCCACATGATCCGCCACCTTTGAAAAATCCTGGATATACATGCCTGTGGGAGATTCATTGAAGAGGCGCTGGTGGTACTCGGCACTTTCCTTTAATTTCTCCGCAGCCAGTTTCTGCTGGGTCACATCCCTGAAACTCCATACCCGTCCAACGATTTGGCCTTCAAACCGCTGGGGATTGGAGTAGCGTTCAATGATCCTTCCGTCCTTTAGTACAATCTGATCATGGGAATTTTGGCCGGGGTTCTTGTAAATCGCTTCAACCCGGGACATGAAATCATCAGGGTCTTTGATCTGATCAAGGACAAATCTGATGGCTTTAGAATCGTCCCCGGACAAGGCCAGTGTTTCCGGAATCGACCAGAGCGTTGTAAACTTTTTGTTGAACCCTGTCCAGAGACCGTCCTTGTCCACAATGAGGAGGCCATCCGCAGTGGATTCTAATGCGGCTTCCAACAGGGATTTTGATTTCAGCCGTTCCGATTCGTTCACCTGGTATCTTTGAACGGCGGCCGTAAGTTCCCGGTTAGACCGGGACAGGGCATCCCGGTTTTCACGAAGTTCTTCAATGGTCCGCTCCAGGCCGTATTGAAGGATGCCGATACATAAAATGATCACCCCGCAAAGGAGTATGAAAAGTGTGACTGCCATCAACCAGGCTTCCAAACGGGTGGAGTTGGAGATGGCCACCATATCCACCGGTATGAGTTTCAGGGACATGGAGACCCCTGTGGCAAGAATTGCCGTGACACTCATGCCCATGGCGAACAGGCCTGCAAACGTTCCCTGAAATGAGGTCGCCAGAACGCAGAGGGTCATCATCAGGACAATCCCGGCCCCGCTCAATCCGACGCCACCGAGAATCAAAACGGCAAGCACATAGATGTCCGTAAGAACAATACAGGTCCTCACGGTGTAGGAAAGATGCTTTTTCAAAAGAAGGCAGACCGGAAACGGCAGATAGGCAATGAAATAGGCCAGCATGACGTACCATTTTCCCTGCAGGTAAACCTCTATTCCCCCCATGGCAACGGCCGGAAGACCGATCAGGCTGAACAATGCAATCGCTTTATCAAACAAGCGCTCCCGCAGATTTTGCATCCTCATTTCGCCCGAATTTTCGTCAAGTTGTTTCAGAATGAAGTTTACTAGGTTCAATGTGGTCTAACCCCTAAATAACGAACGGAATCAAAAAAGTCACATTTCCAGATACAAAATTGCAGTACCCGCAAATGGGTCCGGATTACGTTATCTACACGTATTTATAATGGAAATTTTAGGATCACATTATCACAAAACCGGAATGCCTGAAACCCCTTGAAATTCTGATCTTAGGCAGGTGGGTGCTGGAGTGAACCATGAAAGGAAAAGACACCTGGCCGTCATTTGAAATGGCGGCCAGGTGCTTAAAGAAAGTATGAAAGCGTTTTTATCCGTCTGACCTGTTACAGCTCACACCATTTTCAGGATGCGGTCTTTATTTTCTGCCGGTAACCCCAAAATCTCACGTGCCTCTTCAGGTGTGGCGATTTCCCGGCCAAGCTCCCCAGCAATCCGGACGATGGTTTCCACCAGGGTAACGTTGGAGGCAGGAGAACCGTCCGGCAGGGTCAGGTTGTCTTCTAA